>OGXE01002393.1_pt1 | contig 14139 bp, 5 predicted proteins | sample 1576181 | NCBI WGS metagenome assembly OGXE01 (sample SAMEA3541478, study PRJEB24748) | human gut metagenome | biome: human gut; feature: human-associated habitat; material: faeces | place: China | collected 2012 | reverse complement strand
ACTTCCGCAGCCACGACGTGGTGCTGCGCTATGTGGCGCGCGTCTTTGACGGCGATACCGGTGGTTTGATGCAGGGGTTCTTGGATCTTGAGCCGAGTGACGATCGCGAGGACAAGCTCAAGGCAAAGGCGTCGCGCCGCCAGGCGGTCTTCGTTGCCGGCGGCAGCACCCAGGAGCGAACGCAGGCGAAAGCTCGTGCGATTGCGGAGCGATTCCAAGCGCTCGTTAAAGCGGGCCAGCCCCAGGGCAGCATGGTACTGCTACTGGGGCGCATGACCAATGCCGATGTCTACGCACAGGCGTTTCGCGACCAGGGGCTCGACTGCGTCATCGCGGGCGGCTCGGTCTTTGCCCAGGCTGCCGAGGTCCAAACGGTGCGTGCCCTGGGGTGCGCGCTTGCTAACCCGGCCGATACGGCGCAGGGTCTTATGCCGCTGCTGGCCTCGCCGATGTTTGCGCTCGGCGCTCAGGAGTTCCTGGCGCTGGCGACCAAGCTGGACGACCAGACGGGGGAGACCTCGCGCCGCAACATCGACGTGGGCATCATGAGCGATTGCGATGTGCCGGGGCTGCGGGATCTGCCGCTGCTGACGCGCGCCCGTGAGGTGCTGCGCTATGCACTTCGTCGCGTGGGGCGCGATTCGTTCGCCGCCATCGCGCGCGATACTGTCAACGCCTCCGGCTGGTTTGTGCGTCTGGCGCAGCGTGGTCCCGAGGGCAAGGCCATCGCCGCCAACGTGCTCAAGGCGCTCGACGCCGTGGCCGAGGCAGAGGCCGAGCTCGGCAATTCTCCGCGCTCCATCGCGCTCGCCTTCGACCGCTTCTTGGCGGGCAAGGAGGCCCCGGGCGCGCTCAACGAGGAGGGCGACGGCGCGGTGCGCATCATGACGGTGCATGCGTCCAAGGGTCTGGAGTATCCGGTCGTAGCGGTTGCCGAGTGTTTTGGCGTGCGCAAATCGTCCGGTGCGGCTCAGATGGGGCGTGTCGAGGGCGGAGCGCAGGTCGTGGCGCTGCCGGCACGCTTCGACGGCGTTAAACTCGCGGACGGCACGTTCGTGAAGGGCGATGACGTCAAAAAACAGTTTGAGCACGCGTTTAAGGGCAAGGGCACGTCGCTGTGGCTGCCGCCAGAGCTCATGGAGGACGTCTGTGCGACGGGCTCTCCCGCCGAGGCATTTGCCCGCCTGCGTAACGACGACCTGCAGCTTTCGCTCGAGGAGCGGGCTCGCTTGCTCTATGTCGCCATGACGCGTGCGCGAGAGCTGGTCATTCTGGCGATGGATGCCGGCGTGAGCCGCGGCAAGGTGACGGCGCCGACCTTCGACGTCGAGACCGATCTGACCTATGACGTGCTGCGTCGTATTCTGCCTACCGACGCTCTGGACATGCCGCAGCTCGATGCCGACCGCCTGGTGTTCGACAACTCCAAGCCGGGCGACTACGAGCTCATCTCGCTGGCGGACTTTACGTTTGGCGAGCAGGCGTTTGAGGCCAATGCTTCTCTGGATGCCGAGGGCAGGCTTGTCCGCGGCGATGCGGAGCCGGGGGGCGCCGGTGCGGATGCCCGCGCCGCCGTTCCCGGCCCTGCCGACCCCGAGCCCGATGCGTTTGAGCTCGTGTATCCCCAGACGGTGGGCGTGCGCATGGGCGCCTGCCCGTATCCGGTGCGCGATTCGTACAGCTACTCGTCAATTGCCGCGGCGCTGCATGCCGAGGCCGAGGACCGTGCCGCCGAGGCGCGCGTGCCCATGGACGAGGCTGGCGATGATGCCGAGTCGGATGGCTCGGAAATGACGGATGCGGACGTGGCCGCTGTCGAGCCCGCCGGCAATCCCATGGCCTTGGGTTCGGCCTTCCATGCCGCCTGCCAGTGGCTGATCGAGATGGGTGCCGATGAGCTGCCCGCCGAGCGTGCCGACGCCCTGGCTCGCCTGTGGCGCCTGACGCCGGAACAGCGCGAACGCTTCGACGTTGCCCTGGATCGCTGGCTCAAGTCGGCGGTCCGTGCCGAGCTACTTGCCTGGCCGTGCGTTCGCGCCGAGGTGCCGTTCTTTTCGCTGGGCTGCGAGGATGAGGACATCGCTCGCTACGCTGCATATGCCGAGGGCGCCATCGATGCTTTGGCGACGAACCCGGCGGATTCGTCACGCGCGCTGGTCATCGACTACAAGACGGGCGGCACACCGGACGAGACGCCGGAACAGCTGCAGGAGAAGCACGCCCTGCAGGCGCGCGTTTACGCTGATGTTCTGCACAAGGCGGGCTTTGAGGCCGTGACCGTCAAGTTCGTCCGCGTGGAGCAAGTCGACCCCGCCAACCCGTGCGAGCCTCAGGTGGTCACCTACAGCCTCTAGCCCTCAGATAACTTGCGGTGGAATACGGACTGTTTTGGCCAAAAAAGCCGCCAAACAGTCCGTATTTCACCGCAACTGCGTGAGTAGCCGTGTGGGTTTGGCTAGGTTCGGGCGCTGTCCGTGCCGTGGGGTAAAATCGTTCAGTCAGAACACGAACCCGCATCGGAGCTCATCACATGGCATTCGTCCATCTGCACAATCACACTGTTTTCTCCATGCTCGACGGCGCAACCCGTATCCAGGATATGGTCAATCGTGCCGTTGAGCTGGGCATGCCCGCCGTGGCCATTACCGACCACGGCTACATGTATGGCGTACCCGACCTGGCGCTGGCCTGCGACGCCGTCAACCACAACACGCCCGAGTACAAAACCTGGAGCCACGACAAGGCCTTCTTGGAAAAGGACCGCCGCGACGAGCTGGTGGAGCCCGATCCCGAGTCCAGCCCGCGCGAGCATGCCCAGTATGTGAAGGACATGGCCATGTGGGACGAGAAGGGCAACATCGACGAGCTCAAGCCGCCTCTGGTCATCAAGCCCATCTTTGGCTGCGAGGTCTACTTTACGCCGGACGAGACGCTTGCCCGCGACCATAAGCCCGAGCTCTACCACATGATCCTTCTGGCCAAGGACCAGGAGGGATACGTCAACCTGATGCAGACGGTCTCCGAGGCCGCCGTGCAGGGCTTTTACTATAAGCCGCGCGTGACGCTCGACAACCTGCGCCGCCACGCCAAGGGCATGATCTGCACGAGCGCCTGCATCGCGGGCATCATCCCCAAATACATCGACCGCGGTGACATGGAGGGCGCCATCAAGTGGGCCGAGACCTTCCGCGATACCTTCGAACCCGGCGACTTTTACATCGAGATCCAGGAACACGGCATCACTACCGACAATGGTCTGACCGACGAGCAGATGGACCGTACGCTCATCGATATCGCCAAGCAGGTGGGCGTCAAGGTCATCGCCACCAACGACTTCCACTACCTGCGCCGCGAGGACGCGCCCGTGCAGGACGTCATCATGTGCATTGGCATGAACGCCAAGGTCGACGACCCTAACCGCATGCGCATGACTGGCTCGGAGTTTTACATGAAGACCGAGGAGGAGATGCGGGCGATGTTCCCGTATTGCCCCGAGGCCTGCGACAACACGCTCGAGATCGCCGACAAGTGCTACGTTGAGCTGGACTGGGACTCCATCATCCTGCCGCGCTTCCCGCTGCTCGATCCCGGCGAGACGCACGAGAGCCAGTTCCGCCGCGAGTGCGAGAAGGGCCTGCGCCAGCACTACGGCGACGACTGGGCCACGCGCGAGATTGGTGGCGTCAACATCAAAGAGCGCTTTGAGTACGAATACAAAGTCATCTGCGACAAGGGCTTTGCCGCCTACTTCTTGATTGTTGCCGAGTACGTGCAATGGGCCAAGGACAACGGCATTGGCGTCGGCCCCGGCCGTGGCTCGGCCGCCGGCGCTATCGTCGCCTACGCCATGAACATCACCGCGTTCGACCCGCTCGAGAACGGTCTGATGTTCGAGAGGTTCCTGTCCCCGCAGCGTACCGAGATGCCCGATATCGATATGGACTTCGACGATGAGCGGCGCCTCGAGGTCGTGGAGCACGTTCGCCAGCTCTACGGCCCCGAGAAGGTCACCCACGTCATCACCTACTCGACCATTAAGGCCAAGCAGGCCATCAACGACGCTGCGCGCGTCCTGGACTACCCGGTCTACATGGGCCAGCGTCTGTCCAAGATGGTCTCGAGCGACCCCAAGGTCAAGCTCAAGCAGGTGCTCGAAAAGCAACCCGGCAAAGAGGACCTGTTTAACCCCGATTTTGCCGAGGCATATAAAAAGGACGACGACGCCCGCCGCATCATCGACACGGCGCTCTCAATCGAGGGCCTCACCCGTGGCGAGGGCGTGCACGCGTGCGCCGTTCTGATCTGCCGCGACCCCGTCAACGAGCACGTGCCCACCAAGCTCGACACCAAGGGCGGCGTCGAGATTACCCAGTACGAGGGCCATACCGTTGCCGACATGGGCCTGCTCAAGATGGACTTCTTGGGCCTGCGCACGCTGACTGTTATCTCCAAGGCCAAGGCAAACATCAAAAAGAACTTCGGCATCGACATCAAAGAGTAAGAGATTCCCTTTGACGACCCCGAGATCTTTAAGCTCATGGGTTCCGGCCACACCGCCGGCGTCTTCCAGGTCGAGTCCGCCGGCATGACGGCCACGATCAAGAACATGAAGCCCACCGAGTACAAGCACGTCGTGGCATTGATCGCTCTGTACCGCCCGGGCCCGCTGGGCGCCGGCATGGTCTCGTCTTACATCAACCGTATGAACGGCAAGGAGCCGGCGGTCTCCTACGACGACCGCCTGGACGACATCCTGGGCGAAACCTACGGCACCATGGTCTACCAGGAGCAGGTTATGCTCATCTCCGTCGAGATGTGCGGCTTCTCCAAGGGCGAATCGGACTCGCGTATCCGTAAGCCCGTGGCTAAGAAAAAGATCAAGCTGCTCACGTCGACGGTGCTTCACTGGGAGGATGGCTCGGACGAGACCACCTACGACCACTGGATGAACGGCGCTATCAAAAATAACTACACGCGCGAGGTCGCCCAGAAGATTTGGGACGATGTTCTCGAGTTCGCGTCCTACGCCTTCAACAAGTCGCACTCCGCCGGCTATGCCATTCTGGTTATGCAGACGGCGTGGCTCAAGGCGCACTATCCGCACGAGTACATGGCGGCCGTTCTGACGTCCTATACGGGCAAGACCGACAAGATCGTGCACTACGTCTCGGCATGCCGTCACGACGGCATCCCCGTGCTGTCGCCAGATGTCAACGAGTCCGGTACCGAGTTCACGGCTACCAAGGAGGGCGTGCGCTTTGGTCTGGCCGGCATCCGCGGCGTGGGCACCGGCGTGGCGCAGGCGATTATCGCCGAGCGCGAGGCGGGCGGCCCGTTTAAGACGCTGCACGACTTTGTCGAGCGCGTGGACTCGAGCCAGGCCAACCGCCGCGTGATCGAATCGCTCATCAAGGCAGGCGCCTTCGACTCCACGGGGTATCCGCGTCGCCAGATGATGCACTTTGTGGATAAGAACAACCCCGAGAACATCATCGATGCCGCGGTGAAGCGCCAGAAGGATCGCGCGAGCGGCCAGACGTCGTTCTTCGACATGTTTGGCGACGTTGAGGGCTCGGGCTTTGAGGTGAGCGTGCCCGATCCGGATGGCCAGGAATGGGACCGACACCTTAAGCTGAGCCAGGAGAAGGAAGTTCTGGGAATCTATGTCTCGGACCACCCGCTGCGCCCGTTTGAGTATGCACTAGCCAAGGCGCGCGACTTCTCGTTCTCGCAGATCGACACCGGCTACGAGGTTCAGAATCCTACGGGCGGCACCATCAACCAGGAGATTCCCGAGGGCAAGGCGCTGTGGTGGGCCGGTATGGTCTCGAGCGTGTCCAAGCGCGTGACCAAAAACGGTGACCCCATGGGCATCGTGCAGCTCGAGGACATGGAAGGCGAGGCCACCGTCGTCGTGTTCCCCAAGACCTATAAAGAGGCCGAGGGGTACCTGTACGGCGAGGTCGATCCCGAGACCGGCGCGCAGCTGTCCGATGCCTTTGTGCGCATTAAGGGCAAGCTCGAGCGCTCGGACCGCGGCGACCAGATCATCGCGCAGGAGATCGTGCCGCTCGAGCTCAACGAGGAGAACAACAAGCCCAAGGTGTTTGAGGTCATGGTGCCCAACAGCCGCTTTAGCCAGGGCAATATGGCGCGCCTGGCCACGGTGCTCACCGCTAACCCGGGCGGCGACCGCGTGGAGATCTTTATCGAGCAGGTGGACGGGCGCGTGCTGCGTGCCGAGGTACCTGCCAAGGTCAACGCGCGTTCGATTCCGCTGCTGGCCGAGGCCAAGGCCATTGTGGGTAACCAGGGCCGCGTGACGGTGATCTAAGCTACCCCGGGTGAGATTGGAGGAAGTGATGGCGCAGGGGACGTTTGTGCAGGCGCTTCGCAAAGAGGCGGCGTTGAGCGGCACCTTTATGAAGGGGCGTTCGCTCATGCTCAACGGCGCCGTGCTGTCGATCGAGGACAGCGGCTCGCGCTTCTCCAAAAACGTGACGGTCGAGGGCTCGGTGCGCGGTTCGCGTGGCGACCTGTACAAGACGCACGTGGCGCTCGACATGGACGAGCACGAGGTGATCGACTACGACTGCGATTGCCCCGCCGCCTATCGTTACCCCGGTATGTGCAAGCACGCTATTGCCACGGCTCTGGCGTATTTGGATGCCAGCGGCGCCGAGCCCGTCGAAGGTTTGCGCACGCCGGTTCGCACGTTTACGGCGCAGTCGAAACAGCCCGCGCGCACCGCACCCAAAGCGCCGGCCGTCAACCCCAACTTTCCCTTTCCGGCGCCCGTCCCCACGAGCCCGAGCCTTGTGGCGGCGCTCTCCGATCTTTCGGACGCGCGCATGGATGAGCTGGCGAGCATGCGCCGCAAGCTTGCCGGTGCCGTTGATCCCGACGCCCCCAAAGCGGCATTGGAGCCCTCGTTGGTGCCGTACTACAATCCGCTGTTCGCTGACCGCTTTAGCTGGGCGCTCGAGTTCCGCATTCGCTGTGGATCGGTCTCCTACGTGGTCAAGGACATCGACGGCATGGCCGATGCCTACGTGCGCGGCGGCACGTTCTCCTATGGCAAGAAGCTCACGTTTGTCCATTCACCTGAGGCCTTTGACGAAACATCGGCAAAGCTGCTCAACCTTGTTGTGACGACAGTTGCCTATCTCGATGACATCACAAGCTCGCGTTCGGCGTCGTACGACTTTGCCCGCAGCGGTTTTGTTGCCGAGCGTCAGTTGCCGCTGTCCGAGCATAGCATCGTATATGTGCTGGACCTGCTGCGCGGCCAGACCATCTCCTTTGAGCCCGCCTGGTCGCGGGGGATGACGACGCATCGCACCTACGACGTGGCGGTTGAGCTGTCTCCGCAAGGGGAGGACGAGGCATCCGCTAAGCGCCCACCGCTGCTTGCCGCCAAAATCGCGCCGGCGGCTGGTGGTAGCTATGACCTGCGCCTGCCCGCCGATATGTACTGCTTTGCGTCGGGCGATGCCGCCTACTTGGTTGACACGCGCCGCGCGCGCCGTACCGACGCTGCATTTGCTCAGCATGCCGTACCTTTTTTGTCGCGCTTGCTGCCGTGCCGCACGCCCGCCCATATTGCCGCCGAGCAGGTGGGTGAGTTCTGCCGTATGGCGCTGCCCATTTTGCGCGACTACACCGACCTCACCGCGCCCGCCGCGCTCGATACCGTGGCACCCGAGCCGAGCTTTGCTATGGCGATCGGTGTCGACGATGGGCTCGTGACCTGCAAAATTACGGTTACCTACGGCGATTGGTCGGCGGATCTCTTTAGCCTGGGCGCTCCGGGCAGCCCCTTCGAAGAGCAGCGCCCCGGTGTGCCGCCCCGCGACGAGGTGGCGGAGTTTCGCGTTATGGATACGGCGGCCCTGTACTTCGATTTCTACGAGGGCGGTCTGGCGTTTGAGGAGCGCGATGACGCCCGCTTGTTCTGCCTGCTGACCGAGGGCCTGTCCGCCCTGTCCGAACTGGGTGAGGTCATGCTCAGCGACCGTCTGCGCCAGATCTCGGTCCGCCCCGCGCCCAAGCTCTCGGTTCGTGCGACCGTTAAGAGCAATCTGCTCGATGTCGAGCTGGGCGCGAGCGGGCTTTCGGCCGCGGACCTTGCCGTCTATCTCGATTCGTACAAGCGCCATCAAACGTTTGCGCGCCTTACGTCCGGCGACATCATTCGCCTGGACGAGGGGGCGCGCGCCGCGTTTGGCCTTGCCGAGGACCTGGGTGTCGATGCCGTCGACCTGCTCGACGGCGTGTCGCTTCCCGCGTCGAGCACCCTGTTCGTCGACAGCATGCTCGCACGCACGCCGGCGCTCGAGGCCGATCGCGACGCTGCGTTCCGCCGTACCGTCGAGCGCCTGGACACGCTCGGCAAGATGGACTTTACGGTGCCGGCATCGCTCAAGGCAACGATGCGCGGCTACCAGGTCGACGGATACCAGTGGCTCGGCTCGCTCGAACACCTGGGCCTTGGCGGCATCTTGGCCGACGACATGGGCCTGGGCAAAACGCTCCAGATGATTGCGCATATTCTGGCGCGCGTGGAGGCGGGGGACACCAAGCCCACGCTCGTGGTATGCCCGGCCTCACTCGTGTACAACTGGACTGCCGAGCTGGAGCGCTTTGCCCCGTCGCTCGATGTGTGCGCCATTGTGGGCGCCAAGGCTCAACGCCGCGTGCAGATCGCCGGCGTGGCCGAGCATAGCGTGGTCGTGACGTCGTATGACCTTATGCGGCGCGATATCGACGAGTACGTCGAGCAGGATTTTGCCCGCGTGGTGCTCGATGAGGCACAGTACATTAAAAATCCGCTCACGCAGGTGGCGCGCGCCGCCAAGCGCCTGCCTGCCGGCGTGCGCTTTGCCCTGACGGGCACGCCCATCGAAAACCGCCTTGAGGATCTTTGGAGCCTGTTCAACCTGATCAATCCCGGCCTGCTCGGTACGCGGCAATCGTTCCAGAAACGGTTTGCCGCCGCATCCGCGCCGTCCACGGAGGAAAACGCCGTTTCCGAAGGCCAGTCCGCCGCCCGGCAAGCCCTGCGCGCGCTTGTCCGGCCCTTCATCCTGCGCCGCACCAAAAGCGAAGTCCTTACGGAACTTCCCCCGCGCACGGAACAGGTTATCGAAGTGGATCTCCCCGACGATGAACGGGCTTTCTACGAGGCGCTGCGCCGTAACGCCCTCGCCTCGCTGGAGGCCGCCAAGCAAGAGGATGCCGAAGGTTCCCAGAAATTCAGCATCCTGACCGAGTTGATGAAACTGCGCCGGGCCTGCTGCGCCCCCGCGCTCATCGATCCCGGCACCAGCCTCACGGGCGCGAAGCTCTCGGCTTTTATGGAATTGGTGGAAGAACTCGTGCGGGGCGGACACAAGGCGCTGGTGTTCAGCCAGTTCGTGGGCTGCCTTTCCGAGGCCCGCCGCCTGCTCGATGCCGCCGGATACGGATATCAGTATCTGGACGGCTCCACGCCCGACCGGGAACGCCAGGCGGCTGTGGCTGCATTCCAGTCGGGCAAGGGCGATCTCTTCCTCATCAGCCTGAAGGCGGGCGGGCAGGGGCTCAACCTTACCGCCGCCGACTACGTGATCCATCTTGACCCGTGGTGGAACCCCGCCGTGGAGGATCAGGCGTCCGACCGAGCCTACCGCCTCGGGCAGCAACGCCCCGTGACCGTCTACCGGCTGGTCGCGCGCGGGACCGTGGAGGAGTCCATCCTCAAGCTCCACCGTTCCAAGCGCGCCCTCGCCGCCGACGTCCTCGAAGGCACGGACGTGCCCTTGAGCGAAGCCGAACTCATGGATCTGATCCGCAGATAACGGCGTATCTCACCATGAAATTTGTAAGGCGATAACCTGCTGGCAGCCCACAAAAAAAGGAGTTCGCACTCCAAAGTGGAGCCGCTTTCCGATTTTCGGCAGACCATCAGTACGGGATGCCCCGGTTTGTTTGCAGAAGTGGCTTTCTTCGGATTACCCGGGGGAAGCCGCTTTTTTCTCTGGTAAAAGCCCTAAAAGCAGCACATGTTACGATACGTTCACCGTTGCGGAGAAACGCAAACAAAATGTACGGCTGTCTGCCGCGAAAAGCGGCGCGGGCCGCCGTTTTCCGTGACAGACAGCCCTTTTTCATATCTCAAAATCCGGCTGTTCGCCGGGATCGGCGTTGACCTTGTGCAGACACTGGATGACCCGGCGGGCGGTCCGGGAAAGATAGGCATGTTCCAGCCAGATGAGTACGGGCGCAAGGTCGAGGCCGGGCACGTCCAACCGACGCATCGGGAAAGATTCCAACGTCCCGGCGGCCACTTCCCGCTCGGGGAGTATGGCTACGGCGGACATGCCCTGCCGGAGCAGCTTGTGCAGCAGGCGGGTATCCTGCGAATCCAGGACCACGTTGGGGCGTACCCCTTTATCCTGAAAGGCGCGCATGATCAGATCATAGCCGCCTCCGCCGTCACGCCGCCGCGAGAGCATCAGCGGCGCTTCCCTCAGTTCCTCAACGCCGATGGATCGTGCCTCGGGCGGGGGAACCCCCTGCCCATACACGGCAACGAATTCCTGCCGCGCCAACGGGAGCATGGCGTAGTTGGCGTTCTGCACCGGAAGCTGGACCAGCGCGAAGTCAAGATTCCGCTCCTGCATGTGCCGTTCGAGGGACTGGTTGTCCATGACCCAGACCCGGAAGCGCAGATCCGGGAATTCCCGGTTCAGGGCCGGAATGGGTGTACTTGCCAGCGAGAGGCACGGCGGGCACACCCCGATCCGCACCAGGCCGGAGACCTTGTTCCGGCTTTCCCGAATATCCTTTTCCAGACCCGCAACATAGGAAAGGATAAACTGCGCCCGCTGATACAGGGCCTCCCCTTCCGGCGTCACCTGCCACGCCTTCCCCTCTCGATAAATAAGCTGGACATCGAGTTCTTCTTCGAGTTCCTTCAGGCGCATACTCAACGGAGGCTGCGAAATGTGCAGGGCTTCCGCCGCTTTGCTGATCTGTCCCTTTTCGACAATCGCGCAAAAATACTCTAGCCGTTTCAAATCCATACCCACCCCGCTTCCGCGCTGCCCCGTGCCGCACGGCATCCATCCCTTACACTGTGCATATCTATTCTACTCAAATAACGAATGATTTTATCACACGCCATGCGGAGCCGCCTCTCCCGCATCTGCATATCAAAAAAGTATGCAATGCAGACTAAAAAGATATTTCTCAGAATACACAAAATGTTCTAAAAAACACAAGCAAGAGGAGGGCACAAAACCGCCCCCCAGAGGAGAATCTTATGGAATGGCGTAAAAGTCTCGCATGTGCACTGGCTCTGGCAGGGATGATGGCGTTCGGTCCGGGCGTCCGGCAAGCCGCACTGGCGGCGGACACCCACAACCTCACGATCCTCGGCGGCGGCTCGGGAGGCCTGTGGGCCATCATTTCAGAAGGCGTGGGCGAAACCCTGCGGCGGAGTATGCCCAATGTCCGCGTGACCACCGAACCCGGCAAAGACGGCCCCAATCAGGTCATGACCAGCCGGGGCGAAGTCCAGTTCGCGCTGGCGACCGACGTCCTGACCCTCAAGGCCATCAAGGGCGAAGCCCCGTTCAAGGGCCGCAAGCTCGACAATCTCCGCCTCGTCGCGGTGATGAACCCCATCAACGCGCTCCAGTTCTTCGTGGACGCCAAAACCGGGGCCAAGTCCATTCAGGACATCAAGGACAAGAAGATTCCCTTGCGCATCACCGTCAACCGTCAGGGCACGCTCATCGACGTAGCAACGGAAGAGCTGCTCAAGACCTACGGCATCACCTACAGCGACATCGCCAAGTGGGGCGGCAAGGTCCACAAGATCCCCGGACCCGAAGCGACCGACCTCTGGGACGCCGGGCAGATGGACGCCATCGTCGAAGTTTCCCAGTTCCCCACCAGCCGCTTTTACGAACTGGGCCAGAAGCATGACCTGATCATGCTGCCCATCGATCCGGCCAATCAGGAAAAGCTGAACAAGGAACTCGGCACCTCTTCCCTGACCATCCCCGCGGGCACCTATTCCTTCCAGAAGGAAGACTGTCCCACCGTCTCCTCGCAGCTCCTGCTCATCACCAGCGCGGATCAGCCTGACGAAGTGATCACGGGCGTCCTCAAGGCCATGACGGCGAACATCGACTACCTGCACAGCGTCCACGCGAACCTGCGCGACCTCTCGCCCGAAACGATGTCGGCCAACACGTCCATCCCCATGCATCCCGCAGCGGAAAAGTTCTTCCGCGAACTCAAGAAGTAACTGTCGCATCCTGCCCGGGGGCCTTCACCGGCCCCCATGTGCGGGGATTTTCCCCGCAGGGCTCGACTCGTCCCTGAAAAACGGCCCATAGGGAAAACGCCAATCCCCCGCTCGGGCGGGGAAACTCCGCAGGCGGCGCCGCGCGGAGGGGGTTCGCCCCAAGGAGTATGGTTATGAGGCTAGGATTGTTCTTCAAGGAAGGCAGACGCAGAAAGCTGTCCCCCCTATGGAGCAGGATCGTCGGCGTGCTCGTCGTCCTTTTTGCGGCGGTGGAACTGTATGGAGCGCCGTTCGGGTTCATTGACTCGTTCATCCTGCGCTCGCTGTTCGTCTCGTTCGCGATAACGCTGACGTTCATCTGCTACACCCCGATCCGCACCGAGCCCGGACAGTCCGAAAACGTCCCCGTGCCCGACATCCTGCTGGCCTGTATCAGCCTCGCGGCGGGTGCCTACATGGTGCTGAACGGGGCGGAACTCGTCACCCGCTGGACCGGCGTCGATCCCCTGACGCCCGCCGACTGGGCGGTCACGGCGACCTTCGTGCTGCTGACGCTGGAAGTCACGCGGCGCACGGTGGGCCCGGTTCTGCTCGGGATCATCCTCGTGTTCATCGTCTATAACTTCGTGGGCGAATACCTGCCCGGCTATTTCGGACATCGCGGCTCCACGATGGAAGTCTTCCTTGACCGCATGGTCTACACCTACGACGGCATCTTCGGCACCCCGGTCGGCGTGGCCTGTACCTACGTGTTCATGTTCGTGCTGTTCGGGCAGGTCTTCAACGCGGCGGGCGGCGGCAACTTCTTCTTCAGGCTCGCGGCTTCCATCGCCGGACGTATGCGCGGCGGGCCAGCCAAGATATGCGTCATCGCCAGCGCCCTGTACGGCACGCTGTCCGGCAGCCCCGTGTCCGACGTCGTCACCACCGGCAGCATCACCATCCCGCTCATGAAGCGCCTCGGCTACGGCGAGACGTTCTCCGGGGCCGTGGCGGCATCGGCCTGTTCCGGCGCTTCCATCCTGCCCCCGATCATGGGCACTGCGGCCTTCCTCATGGTGGACGTGGCGGGCATCCCCTACATCGAGATCGCCATCGCCGCCACCCTTCCGGCCATCATCTACTATTTCGGCCTCATGATGCAGGTCCATTACCGCGCCGTGCTCAAGGGGATGCGCCCCATTTCCGAAGATACCGACCACGAAAGCGCGTGGACCGTCCTCAAGGAAAACTGGCTCTACATCATTCCCATCGCGCTGCTCGTGACCCTGATCATCCAGCGCGTGAACCCCACGGTCGTCGGCCTTCTCGCCACCGCGTCCGTAATCGTCATCAGCTGGCTCATTCCCGGCCACCGCATGGGCATCAAGGAACTATACGAAGTCATCCGTAAGACCGGGCTCGGCATCCTGACCGTGGCCAACGCCTCGGCCGCCGCCGGCATGGTCATCGGCGGGATCATGCTCACCGGCCTCGGCGGGAAGTTTACCAGCCTCGTATTCGCGGCGACGGGCGGCCAGAGCGGCCTGTGCCTCAGCATGGTGGCCATCGTCTGCATCATCCTCGGCATGGGTATGCCCGTCCCGGCGGCCTATGTGCTCACCGCTACGCTGGCGGCCCCGGCCCTGCTGGAATTCAAGTTCTCACTCATGAGCGCGCATCTGTTCATCGTGTACTTCTCGGCCATCTCCGCCATTACGCCTCCCGTAGCCGTGGCCGCCTACGCCGCCGCGGGCATTTCGGAGGGTGACCCCAACGCGACGGGGGTGCAGGCCGTCAGGCTGGCCGTCGCGGCCTACATCGTTCCCTTTGTGTTCATGTACCGGCCCGCGCTCCTCCTC
>OGXE01002372.1_pt1 | contig 14222 bp, 11 predicted proteins | sample 1576181 | NCBI WGS metagenome assembly OGXE01 (sample SAMEA3541478, study PRJEB24748) | human gut metagenome | biome: human gut; feature: human-associated habitat; material: faeces | place: China | collected 2012 | reverse complement strand
ACCTGATCCTCAAAGCCGTGCACCCTTCGCCGCTGTCGGTCTACCGGGGATTCTTCGGCTGCCGCCACTTCTCGCGCGCCAACGAATACCTCCGCTCCGTGGGCAAGGAGCCGATCGTGTGGTAATCCTCCCCGCCCGAAAGACGAAAAATCCCGGCCCTGCAAGAAGCAAGGCCGGGATTTTTACGAACTGCACGGGATTCCCTATCCCAGATAGGATTTCAGGAGTTTCGACCGCGACGAATGCCGGAGGCGGCGAATCGCCTTCTCCTTGATCTGACGCACGCGCTCGCGCGTCAGGTCGAACTTCTCGCCGATCTCCTCGAGAGTCATCTCCGAGGTTCCGATGCCGAAGAAGTACTTGATGATGTCGCGCTCACGCTCCGTGAGGGTCTCCAGCGCACGGTCCACCTCGGTCGACAGCGACTCGTTGATCAGCCCGCGGTCGGCGTTGGGCGAATCGGGATTCACCAGCACATCCAGCAGCGAGTTGTCCTCGCCGTCGGCGAACGGAGCGTCGACCGATACGTGGCGGCCGGCGACACGCAGCGTGTCGGTGACCTTCTCCTTCGGGAGTTCCAGTTCCGTAGCCAGCTCTTCGGGCGACGGCGTGCGCTCGTGCTCCTGCTCGAAGCGTGCGAACGGTTGTTTATCTTGTTCAGCGAACCCACCTGGTTGAGCGGCAGGCGCACGATGCGCGACTGCTCGGCCAAAGCCTGGAGAATCGACTGACGAATCCACCACACGGCATAGGAGATGAACTTGAAACCGCGGGTCTCGTCGAACTTCTCGGCGGCCTTGATCAGCCCGAGGTTGCCCTCGTTGATCAGGTCCGGGAGGCTCAATCCCTGATTCTGGTATTGTTTGGCGACGGACACCACGAAACGCAGGTTGGCTTTGGTGAGCTTCTCAAGCGCTTCCTGGTCTCCTTTTTTAATTCGCTGGGCGAGTTCCACCTCCTCCTCGACCGTGATAAGCTCCTCCTTGCCGATTTCCTGCAAGTACTTGTCCAGCGAGGCGCTTTCGCGGTTGGTGATGGACTTTGTAATCTTTAATTGACGCATGTTCTTATTTAACTTCCTAAAAAATTAGCTTCTCAAACAAAACCCGCCCGGGTCGTCCTGCTATTCCACAAGCACGTAGCTTGCAGCACGGCCGTTGGGATAGATACCGTCGATCGAACGCACCTTGTCGGTCATGCGCTCCATGTCGGAGAGCGAGTAGACCGGACGGTCGTTGATGTGGGTAATCACAAATCCCTGCTTAACGCGGGCGCGGGCCAGAATTCCGTCGGCCTTGATGCCGACCACCTGCACGCCGCCCTTGATATCGAGCTCACGGCAGAGTTTGGCGCCCGCATCGGCGAACTTACCTCCGAGAACCTCGACCATATCGACGTCTTCTTTGGTAATTAATTCCGTTTTACCTGCTTTATTACGCAATGTAACGTCAATTTGTTTCACCTTGCCGTCTCTTTTTACCGATAATTTAACCTTATCGTTGGGTCGGCGGCGACCGATCTGCTCGGAGAGCGTCGCATTGTCGTTGATCTTCACGCCGTCGATGTCCAGGATGACGTCGCCCTTGCGGATACCGGCCTCCGAAGCCGAACCGCCTTCGACGACGCTGCTGACATAGGCGCCGCCCAGTTCCTTGATGCCGGTCTCCTCACCCATGTTGTCGATGAAGTCCTGGTCGACGATGCCATAGCGGATTCCCAGCAGCGCACGCTGCACGATGCCGTACTCCTTCAGGTCGACGACCACCTTGCGGACGATCGACTCGGGGATGGCGAACGAATAACCCACGTAGCTGCCCGTCTGCGATTTGATCAGCGTGTTGATACCCACCAGTTCGCCGTGCGTATTGACCAGCGCACCGCCCGAATTGCCCGGGTTCACCGCGGCATCGGTCTGGATGAAAGCCTCGATGCTGAAATCGTTGGGAATCACGCCCAGGTTACGCGCCTTGGCGCTCACGATGCCGGCCGTGATGGTCGATTGCAGGTCGAAAGGCGAACCGATCGCCAGCACCCACTCGCCCAGGCGCAGTGCGTCCGACGAACCGAACGGCACGGTCGGCAGGTCGGCGGCCTCGATTTTCAGCAGCGCAAGGTCGGTCGCCGAGTCCTTGCCGATGAGCTTGGCCTCGAACGTGCGGCCGTCGTTGAGCTTCACTTTGAGCTTCGAGGCCCCGTCCACGACGTGGTTGTTGGTGACGACATAGCCGTCCTCGGAGATGATGACACCCGAACCGCCGGCACGCTGCTCGCGGAACTGCGGCCCTTCGTCATACCCCTGCGGGATACCGAAGAACTCCAGGAACGGGTCGTAACCCCGGCGCCGGGGCATCTCCACCTGCTGCACGGCCTCGATGTTGACGACGGCTTTCACCGCGTTCTCGGCGGCGTACGTCAGGTCGGGGTACTGCTCGGCCTGGTATGACGTAAAATGTGTTCCCAGCGCGGGCGTACGTTCCACCTCACGCTCGATATATTGCACCGAACCCTCGCGGGGCGCGGCAACTTTCCAAGCCGTAAATCCGCCTGCTGCGGCCGACACGGCAACTACTCCTAAAATTAAAAATGCCTTTTTCATAATCACTAATTGGTTCAATAAATTAATCAGAGGCAACTTCCGCCATAGGCTATTAATTTTTTATTTCGTAGGACAAACGAACTAAAACGTCCGGTTAGTATGCGGATATAGGCAAAAATCGGGACATCCGCGCCGAATGTCCCGATCTGCCGTGTCCCGGAGCGTTACAGCCCGAACTCTTTACGGATGCAATCCACCGCGTCGAGCTTCTCCCATCCGAAATACTCGATCTCGCGTTCCACTTCGCGGCCGTTCTCCCAGACCTTCTCGACCTGCTTATAAGGACGGTTGCCGAAATGCCCGTAGGAAGCCGTAGCCTCGAAGATCGGGTTCTTCAGCCCGAAGCGTTTCACGATCGCGGCGGGGCGCAGGTCGAAAAGCCTGCCAATGCGGCGGGCGATTTCGCCGTCGGTCATCCCCTCCAGCGCCGCGGGGCGGGGCGAACGGTACGTGTCGACGTAGATCGACAGCGGCTGGGCGATGCCGATGGCGTAGGACAACTCGACGAGCACTTCGTCGGCGACGCCTGCCGCCACCAGGTTCTTGGCGATATGCCGGGCAGCATAGGCCGCCGAGCGGTCTACCTTCGACGAATCCTTGCCCGAGAAAGCGCCGCCGCCGTGTGCGCCGCGGCCGCCGTAGGTATCGACGATGATCTTGCGCCCCGTGAGGCCGGTATCGCCGTGGGGGCCGCCGATCACGAATTTGCCCGTGGGATTCACGTGCAGGATGTAATCGTCGCCGATCAGACCGGCCAGCTTGTCGCCGGCCCGCTCCAGGCGCGCCTTGACGCGCGGGATGAGGATCGTGCGCACATCCTCGCGGATGCGCTCCTGCATCCGCTCCTCGGCCTCTTTCTCCGTGAGGCCGTTGCCGGGCAGTATAAACTCGTCGTGCTGCGTCGACACCACGATGGTGTGCACGCGCAGCGGTTTGTTCGTCCGCTCGTCGTACTCGATCGTCACCTGCGACTTCGAGTCGGGGCGCAGGTAAGTCATCACCTCGCCTTCACGGCGGATGACGGCCAGCTCCTTGAGGATGACGTGCGAGAGGATCAGCGTCGCAGGCATCATCTCGCGGGTCTCGTTGCAGGCATAACCGAACATGATGCCCTGGTCGCCGGCGCCCTGGTCTTCCTCGGCGGCACGCACGACGCCCTGGTTGATGTCGGACGACTGCTCGTGGATGGCCGACAGGATACCGCACGAATTGCAGTCGAACTGATACTCGCTCTTCGTGTAGCCGATGCGGTTGATGACGCGGCGCGCCACGCCCTGCACGTCGACATACGCATCCGAGCGCACCTCACCCGCCACGACCACCAGTCCGGTGGTGCACAGCGTTTCGCAGGCGACCTTCGAATTGGCATCACGACGCAGGAATTCGTCGAGGATGGCGTCGGAAATCTGGTCTGAAACTTTATCGGGGTGCCCCTCGGACACCGACTCCGATGTAAACAAAAAGCCCATTTTCATACATTTTTAATGGTTAAACGTATAAAATGGGAAAAATTGGCTGTTGGAATAAAAAATAAGCTGTTTTAGCAATTTTTTACTGTGGTTGCAATCAGTCAAATCTTTCCACATTTTCCCGCTTGACAGACGGGACTGCAAAGATACGCAGGATTTTCACAATATGCAAAAAAAACATACCTTTGCATCCGACAATTCTTAACACTCCGTATATGAAAAGATTTTTCCTCGCCGCACTGCTCCTGTGCGCCGCCGTGGCCTTCACAGGCTGCGACAGCGATGACGACGAGCTGTACGACACCCTCTCGGGGAGAGTCTGGGCGGGCGACCTGGGATTCTACCAGGACGGGCGCATCCCCCTGGAAAGCTATGTCTATTTCGGGGCGGACGGCTTCGGCACCGACGAGCTCCGCTACGCCGACACGGGGCGTTACCTCGACACGCTCAACATCCAGTGGGACGCCTACGACGACAAAATCTACATCAGCTACGGGCGGGCCGATTACCCGCGCGAACTGCGCAACGTATACATCCGCCGGGGCAGGCTGACAGGCGAACTTTTCATCGACGGGCAATACTACGACCGGGTCACACTCTACATGCAATAGGGCATTGCCCGGCAAAACCCGGACAGGCACCGATTCCGGGCTGCGCCCGACAGAAACGATCCAGGCAGGTTCCGGACTGCGGAATTCCGGTGTGACGACCGCCTTGCAAACAAGGCCCCGAATATGATTTCGGGGCCTTGTCCATTGTGTAATTCGGGCTCTCCGCACATTCGGGCGCGGGGAACCCGGGCGATTATTTACCGAGCAGCTTCTTGACCTCCGCAGCCACCGTGGCACCATTATAGCCGAACTTCTCGTCGAGCACCGTATAGGGCGCCGACCAGCCGAAGTGGTCGAGGCCGTGGATCATACCCTTCTCGCCCACAAGACCCATCAGGTTCACCGGAAGTCCCGATGTCAGACCGTAGCGGACAACGCCGGCAGGCAGGATGCCCTCCTGATAGGATTTGGGCTGGTCACGGAACAAGCCCTCGCTCGGGACATTCACCACGCGCACCGAAATACCTTCGGCAGCCAGCAGTTCGGCCCCTTCGACAAGCGTAGCGACCTCCGAACCGGTAGCCACCATGACGACCTCGGGTTTGGCCGAATCCATCACCACGTAACCGCCCTTCGAAACCTGCGCGGCCTCTTCGCGGCGGCTCGTACCCAATGCCGGCAGCGTTTTGATGTTCTGGCGCGAGAGCACGAGCGCCACGGGGCGGTGCTCCTCGACGGCCAGTTTCCAGGCCATGACCGTCTCATCGCCGTCAGCAGGACGCAGCACAAGCATCGAACGCTCGTCGTGATGGTTCTTCAGATGCTCCATCAGGCGTATCTGCGCCTCATGTTCGACGGGCTGGTGCGTCGGGCCATCCTCGCCCACGCGGAACGAGTCGTGTGTCCAGACATAGATCACGTGCAGGCGCATCAGCGCCGAAAGGCGCACGGCGGGTTTCATGTAGTCCGAAAAGACGAAGAACGTGCCGCAGGCCGGAATCACGCCGCCATGCAGCGCCATACCGTTGGCCACGCAGGCCATCGTCAGCTCCGAAACACCCGCCTGGAAGAACTTGCCGCTGAAGTCGCCCTTCGTGAAGGCCTTGGTCTTCTTGAGGAAACCGTCGGTCTTGTCCGAATTGGAGAGGTCGGCCGAAGCCACGATCATATTTTCGATCTTCTCGGCAAAGACGCCCAGCACCGTGGCCGATGCCGCCCGCGTCGCAACGCCGGCCTTTACCTCGATGGACTTGTAGTCGATCTCGGGCAGGTGCCCCGAGAGGAACATGTCGAGCTTGCGGGCCAGCTCGCCGTGCTTGCCGCGCCACGTCTTCTCGACCCCGGCCTGGCGGGCAGCCCATGCACGGAGCGCTTCGCGGCGCTCTGCAAAGGCCTCGCGGCTCTCTTCGAACACGGCGAACGGGTTTTCAGGATCGCCCCCGAGGTTTTTCACCGTGGCGGCGAAATCGGCGCCTGCCGCCGTAAGCGGCTGCCCGTGGGTCGATACCTTGTCCTCGAAGCTTCCGCCGTCGGTAGCGCGGGCCCCCTTGCCCATGACCGTATGGCCGATGATGAGCGTCGGGCGTTCCGTTTCGGAATTGGCCGCCACGAGCGCCTCGCGGATTTCATTGATATTGTGCCCGTCGACCGACAGTACGTTCCAGCCCCAGGCTTCGTATTTCATGGCCACGTTCTCGGTGTCCACCTCATCGACCTTGGTCGAGAGCTGGATGTTGTTCGAATCGTAGTACATGATGAAGTTGCTCAACCCCAGATGCCCTGCGATGCGTCCCACGCCCTGCGAGATCTCCTCTTCGACGGCGCCGTCGGAGATGTAGGCATAGGTCTTGTGCGCCATCCACTCGCCGAAGCGGGCCGCCATGAACCGCTCCGCGATGGCGGCGCCCAGCGCCATGGCATGTCCCTGCCCGAGCGGGCCCGAGGTATTCTCCACACCGCGCATCACGTCCACCTCGGGGTGGCCGGGCGTCACGCTGCCCCACTGGCGCAGCGATTGCAGGTCTTCGGTCGTATAGTATCCCGCCAGCGACAGCACCGAGTAGAGCATCGGCGACATATGCCCCGGATCGAGGAAGAAACGGTCACGGTAGGGGTAAGCCATGTTATCGGGGTCGTAACGCAGGAACTCGGTATAGAGCACCGTCACGAAGTCGGCACCGCCCATGGCGCCGCCGGGATGCCCCGATTTGGCTTTCTCGACCATGGCGGCCGAAAGGATACGGATATTGTCGGCCACACGGGTCAGTTTGGAATTGGTAGATGACATATCAGTCTGTGGTTTTATGGTTTTGTCTTAGGGTTCTCGCTGCAAAAGTAATAAAAAAGATATTATCCAACCTGTTTTAACTCCAAAATATTTGCTTTTTCTATCTTTTTCTTTGCATAAGGCAAAGTAACGGTAAATTTCCGCACATCCGTCGAGGGAATGTCGAACATCGTATCCATCATGATCGCCTCGCAGATCGAGCGCAGGCCGCGGGCGCCGAGCTTGAATTCGACGGCCTTGTCGACGATGTAGTCCAGCACCGCCTCGTCGAACGAGAGCTTCACGCCGTCCAGCTCGAACAGGCGCTTGTACTGTTTGACGATGGCATTCTTCGGCTCGGTGAGGATCGAGCGCAGCGCCTCGCGCGAAAGCGGCTGCATGTAGGTCAGCACCGGGAGACGGCCCACCAGTTCGGGAATCAGCCCGAAGGACTTGAGATCCTGCGGCGTGATGTACTGCATCAGGTTGCCGCGGTCGATCCGGTTGGCATTCAGGCGCCCGTATCCCATGGCGCGGGTGTTCAGACGCTGGGCAATCTTCTTCTCCACGCCGTCGAACGCTCCGCCGCAGATGAAGAGAATATTGCGCGTGTCGACCTGGATGAACTTCTGCTCGGGGTGTTTGCGCCCGCCCTGGGGCGGTACGTTCACCACCGTCCCTTCGAGTATCTTCAGCAGCGCCTGCTGCACGCCCTCGCCCGAGACGTCGCGCGTAATCGAGGGGTTGTCGCCCTTGCGCGCGATCTTGTCGATCTCGTCGATGAAAACGATGCCCCGCTCGGCCTGCGCCACGTTGTAGTCGGCGACCTGCAGCAGCCGCGAAAGGATGCTCTCGACATCCTCGCCCACATAGCCCGCCTCGGTCAGCACGGTGGCATCGACGATCGTGAAGGGCACCTTGAGCAACCTGGCGATCGTGCGTGCCATGAGCGTCTTGCCTGTACCGGTGGGCCCCACGAGGATGATGTTCGACTTGTCGAGCTCGATGTCGTCGTCCTTGGGGGCGTAAAGCAGCCGTTTGTAGTGGTTGTAGACCGCCACCGCCATGTAGCGCTTGGCGTCGTCCTGTCCGATGACATACTGGTCGAGAAATTCCTTGATCTGCGCCGGCTTGAGCAGCTCCTCCATCTTGAGGGGCGCCGCGGCGGCACGCCGCTGCTCCGAGGCCACGTCGTTCTCGACGATGATCTTATAGCCGTTCTCGATACATTTGTTGCAGATATTGGCACCGTCCATGCCCTGGAACATGATCTCCACATCCCCGCGCTTGGCACCGCAGAACGAGCAGCTGTCGCCGCCCGTTCCGCCCCGATGGTTATTGTTGTTCTTATTCTGCGCCATCACTTCCCACGTTTTGAAAGAACCTCGTCGATCAGCCCGTACTCCTTCGCCTCGCGGGCCGAAAGCCAGTAATCGCGGTCGGCGTCCTTTTCGATCTTCCTGACCGAAACGCCCGAATGCGCTGCGAGTATTTCGTACAGCTCGCGCTTGGTCTTCATGATCTCACGCGCCGTGATCTCGATGTCCGACGCCTGTCCCTGCGCCCCGCCCAGCGGCTGGTGGATCATCACCCGCGAATGGGGCAGCGCCGAGCGTTTGCCCTTGGCGCCAGCGGTCAGGAGCACGGCGCCCATCGAGGCCGCCAGCCCGGTGCAGATGGTCGCCACGTCGGAATTGACGAGCTGCATGGTGTCGTAAATACCCAATCCGGCCGAAACCGACCCGCCGGGCGAATTAATATATATCTGTATGTCCTTTTCGGGATCGACAGATTCGAGGAAGAGCAGCTGTGCCTGGATGATATTGGCCGCGTCGTCGTAGATCGGCGCGCCGAGGAAGATGATGCGATCCATCATCAGGCGCGAGAAGACGTCCATCGTAGCGATGTTCAACTGGCGCTCCTCGATGATCGTCGGCGACACATACGATGCGCTGACCGACTGGAAGTCATGCAGTTTCAGCGAACTGATACCGCAATGGTTCCGTGCGTATTTTTCAAATTCTGACATATTGTGAAGAGTTTTCATCAAACAAAAGGACTTTGCAAACATCACGCCTGCAAAGTCCAAAGATAAGATTTTTTCCGCAAATACTAAAGTGCCTGGGCCAATTTAGCGAAATCCTCCGCAGATACGGCTTTTTCCGTCACCTTGATCTTCGATTTCACATCTTCGACGACCTTCGCTTCGTAGAGCTTCTCGTAAATCTTCTGGCCCTGATCCTTGTCGGCGAGGATCTTCTCGGCATAGCCGGCGAGCATATCCTCGGGCGCCGACGGCATCCCGTACTGCGCGAACTGCGCGGCGGCCAGCGACTTGGCCTCGGCGAGCGCCTCCTCCTTTGTTACGGAGAGGTTGTCCTGCTTGATGAAATGCTTCTGGAGGTAATTCCACGTGAACATCTTGAGGAACTGGTCGAAATCCTTGTCAATATCCTCCATCGAGAACTTGCCTTCGTTGATGGTAAAGAGCCAGCGCTTGAGGAATTTCTCGGGCATCTTCAGCGCGGCCTTCTTCACGAGGTAGTCACGCAGCTGGAGCGTGAAGAGGTAATCGCTTTCGCGGCGGAGCTCCTGCCCGATTTGTGCGTCGATGAACTTATCCAGCCCGGCCTCGTCGGTAACCTCGCCTGCGGGGAAGGCCATCTTGAAGAACTCCTCGTTCAGCTCCGGTTCGGCGAACTTGCGGATCTTGGTGATCTCCAGCGAGAATTCGGGGTTGATGCCCTCCAACTCGTCCTCCTTGACCTGCAGCACGGCAGCACGCTGCGACGGGTTCTTGTAAAGTTCGTTGACGTTGACCGTGGTCTTGAAGCCCACCTTCTTGCCGATGAACGGCTTGCGCTCCTCCTCCGACATCGAGATCAACCCGACGTAAGCGTCGGCAACGTTCATCTCGCCGTTGTCGAGCGTTACGGACAGCGCCTCGTCCGAGGTCACCTCGTCGGCGTCGACCAGGCGGCCGAAACGGCGCAGGTAGTTGGCACGGTAGTCGTCGTGCATCTTCTTGTCGACCTTGATCTTGTGGTAGGTCACTTTATCCTTGTCCGAAAGATCGAGTTTGATCTCGGGAGCTTCGCCGATCTCGAACACGAAATCGAACTCCTTGCCGTTTTCGAAATCGAAATCGCCCTGCTCCTCCGAAGGGATCACGTCGCCCAGATAGTCGATCTTCTCCTTCTGGAGATATTCGAACACGGCATTCGACGCCGTGCGGTACGACTGTTCGGCCAGCACGCCTTTGCCGTACATCTTCTTGACAAGGCCCATGGGCACCATGCCGGGACGGAAACCGGGGATATTGGCCTTGCGCTTGTACTCGCGCAGCTCCTTCTCGACGGCCTGGCCGTAATCCTCCTCGCCCACCGTCACCCGGAGCAGCGAGTTGTTTTCTTCGCGTTGTTCTCTTACGATCTTCATAATGAATGGTTGCTATATTGTTGTTATCCTATTTTTCCGTTCCGAAATCGGGTTGCAAAGATAGCGATTTTCACCGAGAAAGCAACAATTTTTTCTAAAATATATGTGTACCAGCCTATTCTGCGGCAGGCAGGTCGCGCTGCACGGTAACAGCATACCCGTCCATCTGGGCGAGGTAAGCTTCGATGCGTCCTGCGGCGAGCTCGCCCTGCGACGGTGCGACGACGGCACCGAGCCGTTGTTCAAACGGCGCCGCGAGCGACGGCAGCAACTGAGAGACGAAATAGCGGGCATCGGCGAGCGCCGCGTCGGTGTACTCGCGTTCGTAGACTGCCGTATACTTTTCGGCCAGCGCCGGAAGCCGGGGATTGAAATTCACGTTGACCAGCATCCCGCCGCCGCGCGGGGCACGCGCCAGCCCGACGATGTTGTCCGACAAAGGCTCCACGCCGCAATCGCCGCCGAGGCCGTCGACCAAAAGCGAAATATCGCGGAACCAAAAGCTTTCGTCCACGGGCATTTCGATTTCGAACGTCACCGTACGCCCCTCGGTGTCTTTGCGGATCCGGGCACCTTCGCGCATGGCGACATATTCGTAAACCTCGTCCCACGAAGCGACCCAGAGCGCGTCGCTGCCGGCTTTGCCATAAAGGCGGTAAACCTTTTCGAGCATCTCCGCATAGCTCCTGTCGCCGCGGTGGATCGTAAGTCCGACCCAATACGGGTTGCCGGAAACCGCCTGTTCGGCCAACTCGGCCAGTTTTTTATCGGGATCGGAATTGTTGCCGCCACCGTAGGTCTGCCCTTTGCGCAAATCGCCGCACGTGTGCAAATAAATGCGGGTCTGCCACGCGAGGGAGTTGCGGGTAAAATGGATCAGATCGGATTGCTGCGCCGCCTCGGCATAGGCCTCGTTACCGTCGGGAAGCCCCAGTACTTTCATCCGCAGCCCGAGTTTTTCACAGACTTTGTCGTAGTCGTCGCGGAAACCCTGCGCGATCAGCGCCGGGTCGGCCTTGCCGTAAACCCGCTCGTCGACGTTGTGGAAAAGCATCGAAACGCCGAAATCGGAGAGCAGGCGCAACTCTTCCCACGAAATATACATGCTGTTGGCACCTGTCCGGACAAGGTCTTTGACATAGGTATTGGCGGGATCATCCGCCCTGCCCCAGGTAGGCCAAACGGAACAGCTGAACCCGAAGCGGCGGTCGTTGCCGCAGCCGTCGGTCATCACAAGCGCATGGTCAGGGACATAACCCGAGGTGGGGATGCCGTCCAAATGGCGGAATTCCCGGTCGTCGATCCACCTGGCATTGATCAAGCTCCAGACGAGGGAGTAAGCCGTGACATAGGAATCGTCGCAGGTAAATGTAAACGCGAAATGTTTGTCGTATTTGAGGGGTGCGAAGCGCAGCGAAACGTCGTCCGGGGACACCCCGTCCGGAAGCGAGAACCGCAGCCGTACGATATTGCCGGCACCCCCGGCACGGCTCAGGCCGAGGGGGGGGGAATCGCCGCATTCGCGGAGGCACAGTCGATTCCGCCCGAAAAACCGACAGCATATACGTCCTGCCGGGGATAGTCGGCCTTTTTCCGGAACCTGACGTCGAGACGGGCACCGAAAGGGGCGGACACACCGACCTCTTTCGCCCACGGCAGCGAAGCGATCTGCTCGGTCTGTGTCCGTCCGTCGGCAGCGATATAAGATGCCTGAAGGGTGAACAGTGCGGTCAGGTCGGCACCGCCGTCGAAACGGTAAGTCAGCGGCGTGGTGTCGGGATCGGTCGTCTGCGGTTGTTTCGGGATACGGATACAAGCCACGATGAATGCAGCAGCGAGTAAAGGCAGAAAGAACCTGGGAAATATTTTACTCATAAGGGACGCAAGGTTTGTGCAAAGATAGGCAAAAAATTCGTCATATGCCGGGTTTTTCGTATCTTTGCATCCGATGTTCAAAAAGAGAAAATGAAAAAGTTCGCAAGCGTTCTGTTATTCGGCCTGCTGCTCGCGTCGTGCGGCGGAAATCAGGCCCGTGCCAAACGCCCCGAGGCTCCTGTCGCGCCGAAAGAATACACGTACAGCGTCCGCGCGGTATATCCTCACCCGACGACCAGTTATACGCAGGGGCTGCAATTCGCCGACGGCATGCTGTGGGAAGGCACCGGGGAGCACGGCGAGTCGGTCGTGCAGACCCTCGACCTCGAAACCGGGCGCACGGAGGTGTTCGCACGGCTGCCGCAGGAGGATTTCGGCGAAGGGATCACGCTGCTCGACGGCAAGTTGTACCAGCTCACGTGGCAATCGAACAAAGCCTATGTCTACGACCTGAAAACAGGCAAGAAAATCAAGGAGTTCCGCTACCCCGGCGAAGGCTGGGGACTGACCACCGACGGGCAAAAGCTCTACATGTCGGACGGCACGGCCAATATCTACACGCTCGACCCTGCGACGTTCAAACGCGAGAAACGCACGACGGTGACGCTCAAAGGCATGGCGATCAATTTCCTCAACGAGCTGGAGTGGATCGACGGCAAGTTGTGGGCCAACGTCTACACGACCGACCAGATCGTCATCATCGACCCGGCGACAGGCGTGGTCGAAGGGGTCGTAGACCTCACGGGACTGTTGCCCGACGAGGAGGTTACGCCCACGACCGACGTACTGAACGGCATCGCATACGATGCCGCCGGGAAGCGCATCTTCGTGACCGGCAAGAACTGGAGCAAACTCTTCGAAATAGAAATCATCGGAAAGTAAATGGCAAACAAGTTATACGAGGCGCTCGAATCCCGCATCCTGCTGCTCGACGGCGGCTTCGGCACCATGGTGCAGCAGTACGGATTCACGGAGGAGGATTACCGCGGCGAACGGTTCCGCGACTGGAACGTACTGCTCAAAGGCTGCAACGACCTGCTGGCGGTGACACGCCCCGGGGCGGTGCGCGAAATACACGTAAAATACCTGCAGGCGGGCGCCGACATCATCGAGACCGACTCTTTCAACGCCAACGCCGTGTCGCTGGCCGACTACGGGCTGGAGGCATACGCCTATGAGATTTCGCGTGCGGCGGCCGGGGTGGCACGCAGCGCAGCCGACGAATTCACGGCCCGCAACCCGCTCAAACCCCGTTTCGTGGCGGGCTCGATGGGCCCGACCAACCGCACGGCCTCGATGTCGGCCGACGTCGGGAACCCCGCAGCCCGCGAGGTGACCTTCACACAGCTGGCCGAAGCCTACACCGACCAGGCGCGCGGCCTCGTGGACGGCGGCGCGGATATCCTGCTGGTCGAAACCGTTTTCGACACGCTCAACGCCAAGGCCGCCCTCTACGCCATCGACACGCTGGCCGCACAGCTCGGACGCGCAATCCCCGTCATGGTCTCGGGCACGCTGGCCGACGCCAGCGGCCGCACCCTCTCGGGACAGACCGTCGAGGCTTTCTACGCCTCGGTATCGCATGCGCGGCTCCTCTCCGTCGGCTTCAACTGCGCCTATGGCGCCCGGCAGCTGATGCCCTACCTCGAACGGCTGGCCGCGGTGGCCGAATTCCGCATCTCGGCACACCCCAACGCCGGGCTCCCCAATGTCATGGGCGGCTACGACGAAACACCCGAGATGTTCGCCCGCGACGTCGGCGAATACATGCGCCGCGGGCTGGTAAACATCGTCGGCGGATGCTGCGGCACCACGCCGGCACATATCTTCGAGCTGGCGAAGATCGCAGGGAACTACGCCCCGCGCCCCGTGCCGGCACCCAAACATGTCACGACGCTGAGCGGCCTCGAACCGCTGCGCATCGTCCCCGAAGCCAATTTCGTGAACGTCGGCGAACGCACCAACGTCGCAGCGAATTCAACGATGCGTTCAGAGACTTCATGGTCTCAAAAGGCATCAGCATGGAA
>OGXE01002367.1_pt1 | contig 14243 bp, 9 predicted proteins | sample 1576181 | NCBI WGS metagenome assembly OGXE01 (sample SAMEA3541478, study PRJEB24748) | human gut metagenome | biome: human gut; feature: human-associated habitat; material: faeces | place: China | collected 2012 | reverse complement strand
GCAAAGGAGAGCACTTAATGTGCTCTCCGTCTTGCGCAGGACTGTAGAGCAGGGAACTTCGTGCCCGCCGCCCGGGAGGGCGTTGCGTTTAGAAGATGGACCTAGCGCTTATCCCTCCGGGACAAAAGTAGCGCGGCTATAAAAGCGATGCTGGCAAGAGTTAGCAAAACCAAAAGCAACGTGAGCGTGTTGTCGCCCGTTGCCGCCAGACCAAGCAAGCCGGGCTTCTTGCTGTCAGCAGACTGCACGGGAATCTTCTCGCCATCGTCCTCGGCGGTAATCTCCCAGCGAATGGTCTTGTTTGCGTCGGCAACCTCGTTGCCCACCGATGTCGGAACGTTTAGCTGCAAATTAAGCACCGTGCTGCCATCGCTCGTAAACGTGGCGATTTGCGTGGGATAAGCGAACACGCTGCCCGGTGTTCCTGTCTGGAGCCAACCTGCAGAGCCATCGCCCGCCGAAGCCGTTAGGGTAATGGGCGACAGCAGGCGTGCCGTCTCGTGATCGACAACGGCACGCACAAACACGCGCACCTGGGACTTTACGCCCGTGGCACGAATCTCTATCTGCTGATCACGCACATCGCCGGGCATTAGATCTTTAAAGGCTGGAAACAGATCGGGTTCCCCTGAGGAGCCCGTCGCCCCCGAGACCGTCAGCTGACGCGCATTTCCGTCATAGGCAATCGCGGGAGTATCGGCAAACGCACGGGCGGGAACAGCGAGCGCGACCACGCAGAAAATGGCCGCGACCATGCAACGCAAGGAGCGCGCAACACCTTTACGAATCGGGAACGCCATACTTACGCACCTCCATGCGGCGGCACCAGCACGTCATTCTCGACCGAGCAACCCCATGCGTCGTGCACGGCCTCATCGGGCGTCGCCTGGACCGCCTGAGTGGAGATATCCACGACAAGATTGCGACCTTCGGTTGCCTTGAGCTCGGTAACCCTATTAATGAGCACGCCGGTTTCCGCGCCGGGAGCGACGGGCGACGTCCAGTAATAGAACCCGTCGCTCGCCTTAACCCAGTTATAAGCCGAGTTCGCGCCCGAGGCATCAGCCACGCTCCACGCAATCTCGTAATCCGCCTCACCCTTCGGCTCCTCCTTCGGCTCATCCCACAGGCGTGCGCCATCCTGGTCCTGCCAGTAGATATCCACTGCAGCACGAATATAGGCGGGCGCAGTACCCGTGTTCTTCGCCTTGACATCGCTTTTCACTTTGCCGTTGAGCGTTTCCTGAACCGATGGCGTCACCGACCCGATGCCGAACTTGTTGACCAGCACGCCCGTAACCGAAAGCCAGGCCAACGTGCCTGCCGTACCGGCCAGGAGGATAACCCCCACCAGCAAGGCGATGATGCGCTTGCGCTTGGACATGCTAATCCTCCTTCTTTGCTACGTTGCCGTTGCTCCAAACGTTATGGGCACGATTGCTGCCGTCGATCCATTTGTCGTTCACACGCGTGTTCGTGCAGGTGAACGTGGCATCGTTCGCGCTCGATGCAGCGGAGATAGTCGCCTGCGCCTTATCGCCCGGCTGCTTGCCAGGGACGCCGATTTGGTTGCTGTAGCGCCATGCCCACGCTGAGTCCTCCTCGACGGTGTAGATACCCGCCGGGACCGCAAGCTCGATAGCGCCGGAGTACCAGGCGGAACCGTCCTTCAGCTGCGCATCCGATGACACCGTTACCTCAACCGTGCGCTCCTCCAAGGCGTTGCCGTCCATGCCGGCCCGGGAAACCTTGAAGCGGAACGTCTTGTCCTTCGCCCAGCTATCCTGGGTTTGCTTGACGATCTTGAGCGTATGCGTAGCGGCGAAATCGAACACCGCATTGCCATCGCTCTGAGTGCCGTCGCCCGTGAGCTTGTAGTCCAAACGATTCGTCAGCTCAAACGAGCCCTCGCCTGAACCCGAACTGTAAAGCGAGACATACTTCCCGTTGACAGGCGCAGGAGTCTGGCCAGGAAGACCATAGCCCACGCGGTCAACGTGCACCGTCAGTTGCGTGCCCATGAAGGGCTTTGCAAAGCAAGCCTTGAACGGCGCCTTATCGCTCTTGTCATCTATCGTGTTCGCGGCATTGGGATCAAGCAACCACTTGAGCTGCCCGGTCACATTCTTAGGGCTCGCATCGTCCGATGTGTCGTTAGCGACGACCTTATACGTCACCGGATACAAATCCATGTTGGCTGTAACCGGTTTACCCTTGAAGTCGCTCCACGCCACAGCTTTGTCGCCATTAACCCACCGCCACTCCAAGAACAACTCCTTCAAACTGCTATCCGCTCGCTCGCCCAGGAATGCGACGATTGCGGAGTGGGCTTCGGGATCGTAGGCCACTTCCTTTGGCTCCATGACGGGTTCACCCTTGTTGTCATAGACCGGGTTGCCGTTCTCGTCCATCTTGGGCACTTCGACCGTCTGAACAAAGCCGGCATTGCCCTCCTGACCACGCAGATCCCCTGTATCATTCGGGTCTACCGTAGCGGTGTAAATGACGTTGCCTTCGGTGTCGTGATAGCGCACTTTAAGCGGCGTCTTCTTGTACACCGCAGTGTAGGTCACGCTCTCAAAGGGCTCGCTGCCCTCTAGGGGATACTTCTCATCGTCAGTCATCAGGGTGTACTGCCCGTCATTGACATAATCGCGCGACCAGCCGACAAAGTCGTACTTGGTGCCGTCAGTGCCCTCAACCTCCTCGGCGGCCTTGACCTCAAGAGAAATCTGGTCGCCGGAATCAGTGCGGCCGAGGCTACGGACAAGATCGGGATTCGCAAGTTTAGAGTCAATGTTCGATTGAACGGTAACCAGGCTGGGACGGTAGACCGGGTACAGCTCCATGGGGGCCTTGACCACGGTAGAAGCACTCACCATACGGATGCCCTCTGACCAAGCGACATAGCCCTTGCCAGGTGCCGGCTCGGCTTCCGTCCAGCCCACGAAGACGTTGAACTTGCCTGTATCCGCATCGATAGTGCTGACGTCATAAGTAGGCTTCGGGATGCCGCCATTAAGGTTGCCGAGCATATCGTCTTGCTGAGCAACTTTGCCGTCCACATCCGTGGCATTGAGGTGGTACACAACCGCCAACGGCGAATAGTACGCCACGAATGTATAGGCTCCGCCAGGTTCCACCGGATAAGAGCAAGTACCATGCTCCACATCGTAGGGAAGCGTCTTGATCTCGCCGTTCGGAAGCTCGATCTCAACCTTCTGCAACTTATACAGCTCACCGCCTGCTTTATAAACCGGCGTCGTAACGTCAGGGGTCACCGTTGCCGTAGCAGGATTGGTGTCCGCGTTGATAACGGGAGCGATGTTGTAGCTAGGCACATTGACCTTGTCCGTACCCTCAAAACCTGCGCGATGTAGGTTGGTGGTGTAGCTGACGTCGTACTTTGCGTAGACGGGATAGGCATCCTGCCACTGGGTGACCTTGGACTCGTCGGTCGCCAGATACGGCTCTGCCTTATCCGGATCACTCGTCACATAGGGGTCGCCGGCGACGTCGTAGATATACTTCCAGACGTCAGAATCCTTCTGAACCTCGGCGGTCGAAATCCAGCCCAGGAACTTATAGCCCGGCACGGCCATGTCGGCATCGGTCGGGGAAGCTTCGAGGGTCAGGGGGCTCTCATACGATCCCTTCTCACCATCTTCTGGCGTTTCGGCCACTTTAACCGACTTATTAACATGCGGGTAGTAATACGTGAACGTCGGATCCGCCCCGTTCACCTTGGTCTGCAGCAAGTTACTCTCATAGCGCCGCGTGGCAGTCCTCACGACATTATCGTCCTTGTTGTAGAAATTAACGTCCGTGGTAATCATCGCGCGAACGTAGTACTTCTTATCTGTACGCACCATGCTCTCGATGGGATTTTTCACATATGTCCAATATTCACCATCGCGCTCAAGCGTCCAGAAATTCAGGCGATAGCGATCATTCACCGGTTTGACCGTTACGTTCAGCGAAGCCGAAGTCCAAGTATCGCTTAGCGTTGCAGCGCCTGGAAAATCGGTATCGGCATAGAGGTTTTTTAGAGTATCGGCTCCCGTATCGTTTTTAACGTTGTGCGAGTACGCGTTAAGGGGACTCACGACAAGGGTTTCCTTCGTGAAGCGCGTGCCACACGTTTCATAACTATCCTTTATACCGTGGTCAACATGCTCCGGGCCCCAGTGGACGACGTTTTCACGCACGAAGGTACTACCGACGTTTTCCTCAAAGGGCGTTTGATAGCGATTCCAAACGAAACAGAGTAGCTTGCTGTCCGTAAACTCATGGTTGGTATAAGCCCGAACGTAATAGTCCACGCGGTACTCAAAGCGGGCGATGTAGGTATGTGGCACAGTTAGATCGACATCGGCAGGGAGTGTGTAGCTGGGGTCGCGGCTTACGCGCACCTCGAGCGGGGCATCCTCGGTCCCCTTGTTTTCATACCAACCCAGGAAGCGGTAGCCATCGGGCAGCGAGCCGCCTTCGGACAAGGGCTTGTTGTCCACGCCGCGCACCTGCACCGTGTAAACGCTGGCCCCATCCTCGGCAGTCTGGACATCGACATGAGTGTTGCCCACGTCGACACGCTGGGTCGCATCTTCAAGCCCATCCTGCTCATTGCCCTCAAACACCGTCATGATGTTCGACACATAGTCGGTGTACACCGGATAAAAATCGGTAGGACCAAGCACAGTGATCTCGGTGCCGGCAGGATAGAACGCACCGGCGTTTTTTAGCTCGGCAAGCTCAGGCGAGGTGATGGCCGCGTAACCGCCATGCATCCCGGCCTCGCCACTCGGCTGCGTCGTCCAACCGATAAAGGTGGCGCTGGCAGAAAGAGTGCCGCGGTCCGCAGGGGCAGCCGGCGTTAAACCGACGCCATAGCGGTACCAGTCCGTCGACTTGTCGTGCTCCTCGCCGCTCTGCCACGCGAGCGTCTCGCCCTTGACGTTATAGAACAGTACCTGCGCCTCGTACGAAGCAATAAACAGGTCGTTGCCCTTAAAGGCCTCGGCCCCCTTCGCGTTATCGGCGGTATAGGTCGACGTTATCTCGTGCGCTTCGTTCTTCTGGACCTGCTTGCCAGCCTTAACGGCATCGGCATCGGTCTTGCCGTTAAACCAGGCGTTATCGGCATCGATACGGTTCACATTGACTCCGGACTCGCGGAACCAGCCCATGAAGCGATAACCGCCGTTCTCCTTGGTCAGGCCATCAGGCTTTGCGGAGGTATCCTGCTTAAACGTTACCGATGTATCGCCCTGGGCCAAGCCCTGAGCCGTTCCCGCCAGCACGGCGCTCACGGCAAAGGCATACGGATCCGAGGTCGCCTGATCAATACCGAGTTTGGTTGCCGTAATAGTCGCGATACCCGCACCGGGAAAATCGATCGTCGCCTTAACGCTTTGGCCATGCACGGGGATATTCAGCTTGTAATCCATCGCCCATTCGTTTGCATGGTCGCCGCCCAGATAATCGTTATTGGCAGTCGAGCGCATGGTGCCGGCACAGAAGTCGTAGTCGTGCTCCTCCCACAGCTCGCGCGTGGCGTAGCGCCCGTCGTCCCACGGGCCGTAGCCGTCGCCCTTGGTGGTACCGTCGCCGCCAAAAGAGGGGATCTTCTTCTTAGCCGCGGTACCCTGGCTGCTGCCGTTTAGGCTCACGCTCGGCTTAAAGTAGCACTCGGTGACCGTGGCGTCGCCCTTGTTGGCGCGCGCAGCAATACCGCCCAGGTTCACGTCGTTTTGGATGATGGGGATCACGGCGATGGGGTTGTATTGACGCGAGCTCAGGTCACCTGCAAAGTGGCTGCGGACGAGCTCATTGCCTTCTTTGGTTAAAATACGACCCGCCAGGCCACCCGTCCACGCGCGCGTCACGGCGACAACGCCCACGTACGACGCGGCATAGCTGTAGCACTGGGCCGTCGAGAAGCAGTCGATGATCTTGGCGTCACCTGCCATGCAGCCCACAAAGCCCGAGGCGTACACGTTGTTGCCGCCCAGGGCGCCAACGGCCACATCGTATTTATTGGTGACGTCTGTCATGCCCTTCTCGGCAATCGAGCCATCATCGTTGCGCTTAGGCGTAACGCGGCAGTACTCGATGGTCGAGTTCTTGACGTAGCCGGCAAACGCCGCCATGTACAGGCCCTCGCCGCCGATCGCCTGCACACCTGCAGTGGTGTTATGGACGGCTCGACCGCCGCGTACCTCGCAGTTGTACAGGTTGCAGTCCTCCAGCTCGCCTGCGATCATGCCGCCTTCGAAACCAGCGTTCGTGATAACGTTAAGCATGTTGTTGGCGCACGTAACGTGCAGGGTGCTCTCCATGACCATGACGTTTTCGAAGCTGGTGTTGACGGCCTTGCCCACGATGATGCCGCCGCGGAAGTCCGCCCAGATGTTGGCGTCCTCGACAAGGAAGTTCTTGATGGTGGCGCCATCGGTCTCGGCAAAGAAGCCCGTGTCGCGCTCGGGGTCCAAGACCTTATTCTCGTAGTTCAGGCCCTTCACGGTATGGTTCTGACCGTCAAAGACGCCCTTAAAGGGATGCTCCTTGTTGCCAAAGGAGAGGTGCTTGACCGTATCCGCAACAATGGCGTTCATATCATCATCGTTAAGAACGATATCGTTATCGAGATAGACGCGCCACTGCGACGTGTCGCGTTGACGCGACAGCGCGACGCACGCCAGGAAGTCGTTCCTGTTTGTGATATGGAATTCGGTCTGATCCTCGGGCGCAGTCTCGGCATGCACCGCCATCGGCAGCGCCATAACGCAGCAAAGGGCAATCGCTGCGACGGCAACCAGCCTGCTAAGCATACCCCGGTTCATATTCTTGATCTTCATAGGCTAGTTCGCCTCCGGCCAGCCCGCGACGTCAAGCACGTCGAGGACGGTATCGCTTGCCTGCTGGTTTTTGGCCTGCACGGCCTCAACATCGATATCGAGCCTGAATGAGCCGCCGCGCGCGGCATCGTGGTAGTCGCCCACAAAGCGCAGCGAGTCCATGAGGCTTTCCGTCATGGCACCGGGGTCGAGCGTGCCGCCACGCCCGGCCAATCCGCGGTAGTAGTACCACCCATCGCCGCCATCGATCCACGGGGACCCCTCGCCCGCGTTCACATGAAACGCAACGCTGCCCGAAGCATCTGCGCTCGAACCGTCGGGCGCCACCGACGTCATGCGCAGACGCGCGCGAACGTACTCAGGCTGCGTGCCAGCGTTCTCCACGCGCACAATGCGGCTGATGTCAGAGCCCCCGGCCTTGGTGTCGGGATAGTCCCCGTGCTCGTTGGGCTCAAACGGAATCTCCTCGCCCTGCTCGTTGAGGGTGTATTCGCAGACTCGTACCTTCACGCTGCCAAATGATAGAACGTTGTTCGCCGGAACCATATCAACGGTAAAAGCCAGCGTGCCACACAGGCATGCCAGGGCCAACAGCGCCATTGCGGCAAGCGCCAAGGTGCGTTTCTGATTGTCGGAAAGATTATTGAGCATTACGTTCGCCAGTCGTCGATAAGGGGGGGCCGAGATCCCGGCCCGAAATGGGGATGGGGAGCGGGCCGGGATCTCGGTGGAGGGGGGGGATTAAGCCTGAGTCTTAGCCCATTCCTTGGCCTGCGCGATGGCGTTCTCGGCATCGCCCTGGTCAGCGCCGAAGATGTAGCAGGAGACTGTCATAGTGGGCTTGGCGGGACTCTGAACAACATCCGTGTTGTTCATGGCAGCCGGGATATGCACGGTGCTGAACAGCTCACCGGTGTAAGCAGCCTTTGCCTCGGTAGTCTCAGTCTTTGGAGTAGGAGCAAGCTTGGCAGGGGTGTCGGTGTTACCAGCGGTATACATGAACAGACCGCTCACGTACTGGTTAGGGTTACCGTTGTTCTTAGCACCCACGGTGGTATCCGCAACCGGCTTCCAGTTATCGTTAAGCGTGAAGTACGGGGTCTTAGCAAGAGCGTCAGTGGCATCTTTCTTCACAATGGCGTTCTTCACGTAGATGAACACATAGGACTCATCAGAGTCCTTGCCGATACCAACGTTGGGGTTCTTGGCAATATTGGTGTCGGGAATCATCTTGGAATCTTTCTTCCACAGGGTCTCGAACAGATAACCATCCACTGAGGGGTCCGTGGAATCAGTACCGGGCTTGTTCGGCTGATCAGGGTCGGGCTTCACTTCAGGCTTGTCGATGCTGCCAACCGTGAACTCATTCACCTTGGTTTGGGTCGCCGACAGCCATGCATAGGTGCCAACGCCGGCGGCCAGCACCAACAGCAACAGGGCGGCAATGATGCCGTAGCGCTTTTTCTTCTTGTTTTCCATCGTTCTCTTCCTTTCGAAAATCGACTTCCCCGGCAACGGCCCTTGCCGTTGCCGACACCTCTCCCCCGCCGCTATGAACGCCGCTCCCTCGCATGCGCGCGGGCATGCTTGCCCGCAGGCTCGTCGGGAACCATCCGATCGAGCACTATCGACGCCGCGACCAGCAGCGCCAGAACGGCCACCACAACAAGCAAACCGGGCATCGTCGTGCAATATGCGTTAACGAAGCCCAGGTAAGGGACACAAAAAGAAACGACACCGATCACGCGTGAAAAAGGCGTCTGCTCGGCGTCGTGCATGATGGTTCCATCTGCATTTTTGTTTGCGATTCCCTGCGTGCTGATCGTCTGCGCCACAGGGTCGATCTCGTACACCTGGTGCGTCACCACGGCACCGTCCGATCGGTAAAAAGTTGCATTGTCACCCACGGCAATATCCGTTGGATCAACTTGGTGAACAAACACCATGGAGCCAACGGGTAGCTCGGGCTCCATAGAACCCGAAAGCACTGCATAGGGCGTGTATCCAAATGCACGAGGGACAAAAGAAACAACGGCAAGAGCCATGACGAGCGCAATCGCCAAGCTACTCAAAAGTGCAATAAATCGTTTGAGTCTACGCGCCGTCAAAGTGATAATTCATCCCCCTTGAGGACCTATTCGACCCATCCAAAGGTCAGCAAGTTTCAACAGGAACCGCAAGGCGCTTGAAAAGTGAGTCCGAAATAAGCCAATTTGGAATCTTTTCGTAATAAAAACATAGCGATGTGCTACACATTTTTCAATGTTTTGTCGCCAAATGCTACCTATTTTGGCGTAAGTGGTCATCTCTACCAAAATTGGCCTGCTTTATCCAATACTTACGACTAAACCCCTACGCAACTTCCCCATAGAAGGTTCAATTTTTTGCGAAACTAAAATAATGGTCCCCCCCCCCCACATTAAAACAAACTACTGGAAGTGTCATTTATTTCCGACCCCCCTTGCCGGAGTTTTATGACAGCCCCATGTAGTTCGCAGCCCATAACCCCCTGAGAACCGTGTCCCAGAATTCGCTTGCGAAATGGGATGCGGTTTCCGCTTGTGGCCCCGTTGGGAAACCACATCCCATTCCAAAGGCAAATTCCGGGACGCAGCTTCCGCAACCCCACCCATCCGGAAATCCCATCCCACTCCGCACACATCCGGGCATAGAACAATCAGCTTACTAGGCCTTCCATCAATAAAGGGGCGCCCTCGTGTCATGAAAAAAGCCTCGAGAACTTCGAGGCTTTCACATTTGTATTGTTTTGCACGAAGGACCGCGAACGGCGAAGCTACCCTCCCAGCACGGCCTTTTTGGCGGCTGCAGCCATGTTGTCCAGATCTTCCTTGGTGGGATGGTCCTTCGCGGCAACCCAGTTGTCGAGCAGCATCTTAAATCGGGCGTTGTCGGGATCTTGCTCGAGCATGGCCTCGTAGCGCTGTTTGACCGCAGGGCCCATCTTACCCTGACACATCGCCCAGCCCGCAAGCTCGGCATCCACGGCCAGATTGGAAGTTACGCGGTCGATAATCTGCTGGTAATAGCTCTGGTCGGCCCCAAAGCCGCAGGTGCCAAACAGGAACACGCGCTTGCCGTGCAAGGCAGAGAGCAACGCCGCGACCGAAGGCGTGCACGCGCCCTTGTCGCACCAAAAACCGACGAGCACCATGTCGGCCGCGCAGGCCCCCTGCGCCTCGAGCGCAACCTGATCTGCATCCGCATCGTCGCTCAACGCCGCGGCATGGACAAACTCAACACCCGCAGCCTGCAGAGCGCGCTTGATCGCACCCGAAACCATCCTGGTATTACCGCTCTTGCTGTTAACCACCAAAGAGCACGTCATAGTCACGTTGCCTCGTTTCCCCCAAAACTAAAGCCACTAATGCAATTTATTAGATGAATATCTTAGTACTAACGTGACAGATGTAAACCACCGTCTGTCGATTGATTAATTTGCCCCACGGGCTTGCTCACTGGGCGAATTGGCTGCGGTAGAGTTCGGCGTAGAAGCCACCTGCCGCTAGCAGCTCGTCGTGCGTGCCGCGCTCGATAATCTCGCCGTCGCGCATCACCAGAATGCAGTCGGCGTTGCGGATGGTGCTCAGGCGGTGCGCCACGACAAAGCTTGTGCGACCTGCCATGAGCTCGTCGAATGCCGCCTGCACCTGCAGCTCGGTACGCGTATCGATGCTCGACGTTGCCTCGTCCAGCAGCAAAATCGCCGGGTCGGTGAGCATGACGCGCGCGATGCACAGCAGCTGTTTTTGACCCTGGCTAAACGTGCCGCCGTCCTCGCCAATCACCGTGTCGTAGCCTTTCGGCAGCTGCACGATAAACTTGTGCGCATGCGCGCGTTTGGCCGCCTCGATAACCTGTTCGCGTGTGGCATCGGGACAACCGTAAGCGATGTTTTCCGCCACCGTGCCCTCAAACAGCCAAGTGTCCTGCAGTACCATGCCAAAGGCACGGCGCAGGCTTGCGCGCGTGTAGTCACGCGAGGAACGGCCATCGACCGCGATGCGACCGGCATCGATATCGTAAAAACGCAGCAGCAAATTGATGAGCGTTGTCTTGCCACAGCCCGTGGGGCCGACGAGGGCAAAGCGCGTGCCGGGCTTGGCATCGATGCAGATATCCTGCAGCAGTTTGCGGTCGGGCACGTAGCTAAAGTCCACATGCTCAAAGGCAACCTCGCCCTTCGGGGCGGCGAGCTCAATGGCATCCACAGCGTCGGGCTCCTGCTCGCGCGCATCGAGCAGCGCAAACATGCGGCGCGCCGAGGCGTACGCGGTCTGAATCTGCGTAATAACGTTGGTGACCTCGTTGAACGGCTTGGTGTACTGGTTGGCGTAGGACAGGAAGATCTGCACGCCGCCCACCGTAAGCGCCGCCGGCACACCCGTGATCACGCCCACGCAGCCGATCACGGCGACCACGGCGTAGATGATGTTGTTGATAAAACGCGTGCCGGGGTTGGAGAGCGAACCCATAAACTGCGCGCGCTCACCTGCCGTATAGAGCTCGGCGTTAAGGGCATCGAAGCGCTGCTGAGCGCTCGGGCCGTAGGCGAAGGCGTCCACCAGCTTTTGCTCACCCACATACTCCTCGATATGACCGCCGAGTTGGCCTTGAATACGCTGCTGCGCCGTAAAGCTCTTGTTGGAGAGCTTGGCAATAGCACCGGCTGCAAAGATGGAGAGCGGCGTGACGAGCACCACCACGAGCGTCATGGTCAGGTTGATGGAAAGCATAAACGCGAGCGTGCCCACGATGGTGATGACGCCGGTAAAGAGCTGGGTAAAGCCCTGCAGCAGACCATCGCCCACCTGGTCGACGTCGTTGACTACGCGGCTCATAAGGTCACCGTGGGCATGGCTGTCGATAAAGCTGAGCGGCATACGGCTGAGCTTGTCGCTCGCCTCCACGCGCATGTCGCGCACCGTCTCGTAGGACAGGCGGTTGACGCAGTAGCCCTGCAGCCACTGGAAGGCCGCAGCACCCATCACGACAATCGCGAGTTTGGTAACGAGCGGCAGCAGCGCATCGAAGTCCACCTGCCCGGTGGCAACGATGAGGTCGATGCCCTCACCAATGAGGATGGGCGTGTAGAGCTGCAGAATCACCGAGATGGCGGCGCTCACAAACGACGCCGTAAACGAAATACGGTGCGGGCGAACATAGCCCAGCAGGCGGCGCGTCACCGCGCCCACGGGATAGCGCTCGGGATCACCGGGTTGGCGCGGGCCGTCGCCCAGGTCGTTGAGGTTATCGTTGCCGGACACATTAGCGGTCATCGTGGCGACCGAACCGGAAGAAGTATACGGGTTCATCTAGCAACCCTCCTTTGAGCAAGTAGGCGCAGGGGCAGTCGGGGCGGACGCGGGCACCGTGCTCCCCTGCTGGCCCTCGAGCTCCTCGCGGCGCAGCTGCGACTGGCAAATCTCGCGATAGAGCTGGCAGCTTGCATACAGCTCGTCATGCGTGCCCAGGCCCGCAACCGATCCGTGGTCGAGCACGCAGATCATGTCGGCATCGCGCACGGTCGAGACGCGCTGGCTCACAATCACCGTGGTCAGCGGCAGCCCGCCCTCGGCGGCACCGCGCACGCTGCGCTCGCGAATGGCATGGCGAAGCGCCGCGTCGGTCTTAAAGTCGAGCGCCGAGGCAGAATCGTCCATGATCAATATCCGAGGCGAACCCACCAAGGCGCGCGCGATGGTCAGGCGCTGGCGCTGGCCACCGCTAAAGTTCTTGCCGCCCGCCTCGACCGGGGCATCGAGCCCCTGCGGTTTGTTGCGCACGAACTCGCTCGCCTGCGCCATGTCGAGCGCCGCCCAGAGCTCCTCGTCGGTTGCCGACTCGTCACGCCAGGTCAGGTTGCTGCGGATCGTGCCGCTCACCAGCGACGCGCGCTGCGGTACGGTCGCGACCACGTGGCGCAGCTGGTCGAGCGGCCAGGTGCGCACGTCGGCACCCATCACGCTCACGCTGCCGGTGCTCGCATCGTAGAGGCGCAGAATAAGCGAAACGAGCGTGGACTTGCCGCTACCCGTGCCGCCGATAATACCGAGCGTCTTGCCCAGCGGGAGCTCCAGCGTCACATCGTTGACAGCATTGGCCGCGCCGGCGCCAAACGAGAAGCTCGCATGGTCAAAGCTCAGCGCAGGAACGGGAGCGACATTGCCCGGCTCGGGCAGTGCGACCGTCTCGTTGTCCTCGTCGGTGATGCTCGGCATGCAATTGAGCACCTCGTTGATGCGCGACGCGCTGGCGCTCGCCTTGGTAAAGACCACAACCAGGTTGGCGACGTACACGATGGAGGTGAGCGTCTGCGTCATGTAGTTCACAAACGCCATGACCTGGCCCTGCGTGAGCTTGCCCACGTTGACCTGGATACCGCCCACCCACAGGATGGCGCACACGCCCAGGTTCATCACAAGAAACGTGACGGGGTTGAGAATCGACGAGAGCTTGCCCACCGCGATGGCAGTATTGGCCTGGTCGTCGGCTGCCTGGGCAAAGCGCTCGCGCTCATGGTCTTCGCGCACGAAGGCGCGAACCACGCGGGCGCCCGAAAGGCCCTCGCGGCAGATAAGCGCGATGCGGTCAAGCTTTGCCTGCAGCTGCTTGTAGTACGGGATACAGCGCGCCATGACAAACCAAAACACCAGGCCGATGGCGGGCGTGCAAATCAAAAAGATAATGCCGAGCTTAAGGTCGATGGCAAGGGCCGCGACCATGGAGCCCACCGCCAGGAAGGGCCAGCGGATGAGCATGCGCACGCCCAGCGCCACGGCAAGCTGCACCTGGTTGACATCGTTGGTGATACGCGTGATGAGCGACGGCGTGCCAAAGCGATCGAGTTCGGCATAGCTCAGCTTGTTGATGTGCTGGTAGAGTGCGCCGCGAATGTCAGTACCCATGCCCTGCGAGGTGAGCGCCGCCATCTTTTGGCAGACGAGCGTAAACGAGATGCCAATCACGGCCATGGCGGCAAGCACCATGCCGTAGTGGACGACGGCGTCCACGTCGTGCGAGCCAATGCCCTTATCGATCATCTGGGCAATCACCAGCGGCGTCAGCAGGTCAAAGATCACTTCGATCAACTTGCACGCAGGGCCGATCACCATATATCGGCGAAACTTACCACCAAAACGCCTGAGCAACTCAATCATGTATAGGCGCTCCCTATCATCATCCACATTCAATTCGAACCATGATAGTACCGCCACCCCAAAAGAAGCGTAAACAACTCGTCATTTCTAACGGGATTCAGTTTTCAGAGGAGCATACGCGCACACCCAGCCAGTGGCGGGCCAATCGCTTGGTATACTTACATTAGTGCTACCAAGTTAGTCGCCGACCCTTGAAATGAGGTGCCGA
>OGXE01002361.1_pt1 | contig 14267 bp, 9 predicted proteins | sample 1576181 | NCBI WGS metagenome assembly OGXE01 (sample SAMEA3541478, study PRJEB24748) | human gut metagenome | biome: human gut; feature: human-associated habitat; material: faeces | place: China | collected 2012 | reverse complement strand
CGTGCCGAAGATCCTGCTTTTTCGGCAAAACAGCGGCCATCGTGTAGAAGAGCTGGTAATTGATGAGCATACCATCGCCGTGGCCAGCGATGTATCGATCGCGACCTCACTTCCGCTGTTGGATTTAAATGATGTACCACAGATCGCGACATTTATTGTGAGTTGGTTAGAGAGGCAATAGTCATTTATCGACGGTGATATAGGAGGGATTTTCCCGGAGGCGGTGCTGCGCACCTTGTCCGGCCACAGGGACGTAGCCCCGTGTCGGATCCGTAGCCCCGGCAAGCGCAGCGCCACCGGGGAGGCATACCGGCACGCTGGCCGGACGACAGAAACGCAAAAAGCCCATCCGGCATGATACGGTTATATTGATCACGCCATAAATACACGCCTGGTGTGGTCGGCAAATGACTGACCTTCTCTAGTAATTCTTCAGATGGCATATGTACTCCTTTCTCGTAGATTTTTAAGCTTTGTACTCACTACTATTTCTTCTTTTGAGCTGCTTTCATAAATTTCTTAGTCTGTTCTAATACAGGACCTAAGAATTTGCCTGTATAGCTTTCTTTCACCTTAACGATTTCCTCAGGTGTACCTGTAGCTACGATGGTACCACCGCGATTACCACCTTCAGGCCCAAGGTCTATAATATGGTCTGCCATCTTAATAACATCTAGATTATGTTCGATAACCACAACGGTGTCACCACCCTCTACGAGTTGTTGCAATACGTGTAATAACTTTCGAATATCTTCGGCGTGAAGACCTGTAGTCGGTTCATCTAGGATATACAATGTTTTACCTGTGCTGCGACGAGCTAATTCAGTAGCTAGTTTAACCCGTTGTGCTTCACCACCAGATAAGGTTGTCGCCGCTTGACCTAAACGAATATAGCCAAGACCTACCTCTTGTAAGGTAACCATTTTACGATTGATCTTCGGAATAGCACTGAAGAATTCAACCGCATCATCTACCGTCATATCTAGTACATCAGCAATCGATTTGCCCTTGTATTTAACCTCTAAAGTTTCTCGGTTATAACGGGCCCCCTTACAAACCTCACAAGGTACGTACACATCTGGTAAGAAGTGCATTTCAATTTTGATGATGCCGTCACCACGACAAGCTTCACAGCGACCACCTTTTACGTTAAAGCTAAAGCGACCTTGTTTGTAGCCGCGCATCTTTGCTTCCGGTGTTTGACTATAGAGCTCGCGTATAGCATCAAATACACCTGTATAGGTAGCTGGATTAGAACGAGGCGTACGACCGATAGGGCTTTGGTCGATATTGATGATTTTATCGATATGCTCAAGACCACGAATATCTTTATGATCTCCTACTTTGTGGTTAGAACGATATAATTGATTAGCTAAACCTTTGTAGAGAATTTCATTTATTAATGTGGACTTACCAGAGCCACTGACACCAGTAACAACATTGAATAAACCAATAGGGAATTTTACATTCACATTTTGTAAATTGTTTTCCTTAGCACCGCGAATTTCAATGCATTTTTTACCTGGCTTACGACGTTCTTCAGGAAGGGCAATAAACTTGCGACCGCTCAAATATTGACCAGTAATAGAGTCTTTTACCTTCATCACTTCGTCTACCGTACCAGATGCAATGATTTGCCCCCCATGTTCACCTGCACCAGGCCCAATATCTACAAGATAATCAGCAGCACGCATCGTATCTTCGTCATGTTCTACGACAAGTAAGGTGTTACCTAAATCCCGTAATCCTTTCAAGGTATCGATGAGTCGATCATTATCTCGTTGATGTAGACCTATGGACGGTTCGTCTAGGATGTACAATACACCTACCAAACCAGAGCCGATTTGTGTAGCTAGACGAATACGTTGCGCTTCACCACCAGATAAAGTACCTGCACTACGGTTCATAGTAAGGTAATCAAGGCCTACATTATTGAGGAACCCAAGACGAGCATTGATTTCCTTCAAAATTTGAGCCCCAATCACTTGTTCCCGCTCTGTTAACTGTAACTTACCAAAGAAATCGAGTGCTTCTTTAATGGTCAATTGGGTCACTTCATTGATGTTCTTTTCCCCTACGGTTATAGCTAATACTTCAGGTTTAAGACGAGCTCCATGGCATGTGGTACAAGGCTTAATGGACATAAATTTTTCAAACTCTTCACGCATAGAATCTGTAGAGGCTTCACTATGACGGCGTTTTACCATCGGTAAAATACCTTCGTACTCAGTAAAGAATTCCTTCACTTCGCCGCGCATATTTTCGTACGTGAAAGCCACCTTATCTGTAGTGCCGTACATTACTTTTTTCTGTAATGCTTTTGGCAATTCATCATAAGTAGAATCTAAAGAGTATCCATTAGCTTTTAATAGACCTTCTACTTGGCGCATAAACCACGCATTAGGGTTAGAGCTCAACGCTTGCACACAACCATCGGCAAAGGTAATAGATCCATCTGGAATAACGCGTTCTTCGTCTACTTCCATGGTAGAGCCAATTCCCAAACAAGCTGGGCAGGCACCAAATGGGCTGTTAAAGGAGAACATACGTGGCTCAATTTTCGGTAAGGAAATATGGCAATCTGGACAGGCAAAGTGTTGGCTATACATGTGTTCAGGTCCATCTACCTCCTGAATCACTACGATGCCTTCTGCCCATTTTGATGCGGTCTCCATAGAGTCTGCTAAGCGAGATTCAATACCTTCTTTTACAACGAGACGGTCTACGACGATATCGATAGAGTGTTTTTTATTTTTCTCTAATATAATATCTTCATCTAATGTACGTACAACGCCATCTACGCGGGCACGAACAAAGCCTTCTTTTCGAAGTTGTTCAAAAACAGATTTATGCTCCCCTTTTTTCCCTTGAATCATAGGGGCTAATACTAAAATCTTAGTACCTTCTGGGAAGCTCATTACGTCATCTGTCATTTGTTGTATTGTTTGTTGTGTAATAGGCTTACCACATTCAGGACAATGAGCATGACCTACACGAGCAAATAATAGACGCAAGTAATCGTAAATCTCCGTTACAGTACCAACTGTAGAACGAGGATTACGGCTTGTGGTCTTTTGGTCGATAGAAATAGCTGGAGATAAACCTTCAATATAATCTACATCAGGTTTATCCATTTGTCCCAAGAATTGACGAGCATACGCAGACAAGGACTCTACATAGCGTCGTTGCCCTTCTGCGTAAATCGTATCAAATGCTAAGGATGATTTACCAGAACCACTGAGGCCAGTCAAAACAATGAATTGATCTCGTGGTAAGGATATATCTATATTTTTAAGGTTATGCTGACGCGCACCTTTTACTATCAATTGATCTTTCATTATGTTCCCTATTTAAAGAGATGATACCAATCGGCATCATCTCTCTGTTTACTAACATGAAATAATATATGTATATTATCGCACATATAGTCTATATAATCTATGTGTTTTATTACAATCTAATTACTCTTTGAACTAGTCCGCTTTCTACCTTTAGTTGATGCAGGTTTTTTTAACTTGCTTTCACCTGCACTATGCATATCGGACCATTGTTGACGTAGTTCCCCTAATTGATCACGAAGTTTTGCAGCCTTTTCAAATTCAAGCTGCTTTGCAGCGGCCTTCATTTGACGATCAAGCTCTTCAATTTTATTGAATAACTCTTCCGGCGTTATATCTGCCACCTTAGGACTAGATATATCTTGTGCATATGGTTCGTGTCCATGGTCCATACCCGTTGTAGAGAATTTCTTTTTCCCTTTCTTCGGTGAAAAGTCCTTTCCATCGGTGACCATATCTTCTTCAATTTTCGTCAACTCAATAAGCTCTTTTACATCTTTAGAGACAGACTTAGGCGTAATATTATGTTCAATATTATAAGCCTCTTGTACGGCACGACGGCGATCAGTTTCATCGATGGCGCGCTGCATAGAACCTGTTATACGGTCTGCATACATGATAACATGACCATTCACATTACGAGCGGCACGACCAATAGTTTGAATCATAGCCGTATCGGAACGTAAGAAACCTTCCTTATCTGCGTCTAAGATAGCCACTAAAGAAACCTCTGGCATATCAAGACCTTCACGAAGCAAGTTGATACCAACTAGTACATCAAACACACCAGCCCGTAAGTCCCGAATAATTTCAGCACGCTCGATAGTAACAATATCCGAATGGAGGTATCGAACGCGGACGCCCATTTCCTTCAAGAACTCTGTTAAATCCTCTGCCATTTTCTTTGTTAAGGTCGTAACGAGGACACGCTCATTCTTAGCAGCACGCTTATGAATTTCACCGAGCAAGTCGTCCATTTGTCCCTTAATAGGACGAATCTCAATAGATGGATCAAGTAGACCAGTAGGACGAATAATTTGCTCTGCCACATTCGTTTGTACTTCCATTTCGTATGGACCAGGCGTTGCCGATACATAGACGATTTGATTGATACGCTCCACGAATTCATCGAATTGAAGCGGTCTGTTATCAAGCGCAGACGGCAAACGGAATCCATATTCAATAAGTGACTCTTTACGCGCACGGTCACCATTGTACATGGCACGCACTTGAGGAATGGTTACATGAGACTCGTCCACCATGATGAGGAAATCATCTGGGAAATAGTCTATCAATGTGTAAGGTGCCTCTCCAGCCTTACGTTCAGACATGTGGCGGGAATAGTTTTCGATGCCTGAGCAATAGCCCATTTCTTGCATCATTTCTATATCGTAACGAGTACGCTGTTCAAGACGTTGAGCCTCCAATAGACGGTCTGCAGCTTTTAATTTAGCTAATTGTTCGTCTAATTCAGCTTCAATACGCTCTACAGCAATACGCATCTTATCTTTCGTTGTTACATAGTGAGATGCTGGATAGACCGCAACGTGCTTGCGTTCAGCAATCACTTCACCGGTCAAAGCATCTACCTCAACGAGGCGATCGATTTCATCGCCGAAGAGTTCTACTCGAATGGCTCTTTCACTATACGCAGCAGGGAAAATCTCAATAGTATCCCCTTGTACACGGAAGGTACCGCGAATAAAGTTCATATCATTTCTCGTATATTGAATATCTACGAGTTTAGAAAGAATTTCATCACGAGATTTCGTCTGACCTAAGCGTAAGGACAACACGAGTTCAGAGTAGTCCTCAGGGTCACCTAAGCCGTAAATACAGCTAACAGAGGCAACGATGATCACATCGCGGCGCTCAAAGAGGCTCATCGTAGCACTATGTCGTAATTTATCGATTTCATCATTGATAGACGCATCCTTCTCGATGTACGTATCACTTGAAGGAATATATGCTTCTGGTTGATAGAAATCATAGTAAGACACAAAGTATTCTACCGCATTATTAGGGAAGAAACTTTTAAACTCGCTACATAATTGAGCAGCCAATGTTTTATTGTGTGCAATAATCAGAGTCGGCTTTTGAACGGCCTCTATAACCTTAGCCATAGTAAAAGTCTTACCTGTACCAGTGGCACCGAGTAAAACTTGAGCCCATTCACCGCGTTCAATACCTTTAGTTAAAGACTGAATCGCAGTTGGTTGGTCCCCTGTAGGCGTAAAGGGCGCCTCCACTTTAAATGGTTGGCCCCCTTCGTAATTATATGTATTATGTTTCATTACTGTTCATCCTGATGTTTACGGATAGCCTTTAATTCTTCCTCCGCTAGACGGCGACCTGCATTTTCTGCTTGGTTCAACGTATCCTCACCTTCTAATACTTCAATGAGCATAGCAATGGAGAAGCGATCTAATGTAGGCGTAGTCTTTTGGATTTCATCAGCCATCATCCAATCTGATTCAGTATAGTTATTAATACGTTCTGTAATCTCTTCCCAGTTTGAAAGTAGCAATCTTGTAATAGGACGATATAATTCAATGCCGAAATACTCGATTAAGCCAACAATCTTTTCCATATTTTCTAGGCTAACATTACATTCATTTTTTTTATTTTCAGATTCTACATATTCAAGTAAGAATTCCCGGTTATATTTATTTGTCACCTTGAATCATTCCTTTATTAAATAGTGCATTAGCAAATTCTTTCGCATTAAATGGACGCAAGTCATCCATGCCTTCGCCAACGCCGATCCAGCGAACAGGTACGCCTAATTCCTCTTTAATAGAGATAACTACGCCACCTTTTGCTGTGCCATCAAGCTTAGTCACAACAATACCATTTACTGGTACGGCTTGACCAAATAGCTTAGCTTGACTTACTGCATTTTGACCTGTAGTACCATCTAGAACGAGCAATGTTTGATGCGGAGCCCCTTCTACATGGTTATTCGCTACACGTCCCATCTTTTTAAGTTCTTCCATAAGATTAACTTTAGTGTGTAGACGACCTGCAGTATCTACAATAACGAGGTCTGCATTACGAGCTTTAGCCGCTTCCATTGCATCGTATACAACAGCTGCAGGATCTGCGCCCTCTTTATGTTTAACGATAGGCACACCTACGCGATCTGCCCAAATAGATAATTGGTCAGCTGCAGCGGCACGGAATGTATCGCCTGCAGCGATAATTACTTTTTTACCTTCCTTAGTATAATAGTTAGCCAACTTAGCGATAGTCGTAGTTTTACCAACGCCGTTAACGCCTACTACAAGAATAACTTCTGGATGATGTAATGTAATTTCATCTTCTTGGTCAACAAGCATTTCTGTAATGCGGTCTTCCATGAATGGCATTACATCACCAGTATTGTTGATAATACCTTCTGTTACACCACGACGAATTTCTTTCATCAAGTATTCTGTCGTTTTAGGACCAAGGTCGCTAGTAAGCATAACTGCTTCTAAATCATCTAAGAAATCATCATCAATTTCTGCATAACCAATGATAACTGTCTCTACATTTTTTACAAAGGTCTTACGAGTTTTTTCTAAGCCCTCTTTAATTTTATTAAAGAATCCAAATGCCATTATGCTAGATCCTCCTTCACATCTTCAAATGCTACTGTTAATAATCGCGATACGCCCCGTTCAACCATGGTCACCCCTTGTAAAACTTCGGCAGCTTCCATCGTCTTTTTACGATGCGATACTACGATAAATTGTGTTTCTTTATTTACCCGATTTAAGTAAGAACTAAATCTTTCTACATTGGCTTCATCAAGGGCTGCGTCAACTTCGTCAAGCACACAGAATGGAGCTGGGCGATAATCTAGGAACGAGAACAATAAAGCAATAACCGTAAGGGCACGCTCACCACCGGATAACAAGGTCAATTGTTGACGTTTCTTCCCTGGCGGCTGAATGTAGAAATCGATACCACCAGTTAAGATATTATCTGGATCAGTCAATACAATTTGCGCCGTACCACCGCCAAATAGTTGGCTAAATACCTCTTGAAATCTACGACCTACTACATCTAGTACATCGTATAGTTGTGTACTCATAGCCTTGTCCATTTCAGCAATAACCGCTTGCAATTGCTCTTTCGCTGTATCTAAATCTGCTAACTGTGTAGTTAAGAAGTCATAACGCTCTTTAGTTTCTTCATATTCTTCAACAGCGTTCGGATTGACTGGGCCTAGTTCAGCAATTTCTGCCATCAAGCGGGCCTGCTCATCCTTCCAATCGTTTACAGAACCTTCAATGCGAAGAGCCTGCGCATCTTCTAAGGTAAAGCCTAACTCTTGTAGTTCTTCTACAAAGCGCTCACAATCCATGCGATGACGTGTAATCTTACCTTCCATATCGACGAGTCGACCTTGAACGACTTTATATCGTTGGTTCAATCGATCTTGCTCACCGAGGATAGATTCCATCTCTTCACGTCCTGTAGATGTTTTATCATAAGCCTCATCGCGAAGTGCACGCAATCGTTCAACCTCCGCTGTAGCAGAAACCAATTCTCGGTCTGCCAAGTCTTTAGCCTTTGGTAGCTCCACTTCACAGCGCTCTGTAGTGCTAATTAGCAGATTACGTAACGGTGTTAAGCGCTCTACAATGTTAGCAATGGATTGATTACGTTGTTCCCGTTGAGCTTCACGTTCCTTAATGGTTTGTCGCAACGTATCACAGGTGAGGCGTGCCTCTGTGAAAGCTTCATAAGCCTCTTGCTGTACCTTTTGTAATACAGTTAAACGCTCCATTAAGGCCCCTTGATTGCCATCTACACCGTGGTCTTCTTGCAAAGAAGCCAATGCTGTTTCTTGGTCTTTCAAGTTAGCCGTTGTACTAGCTAAATCAATATCGATTTGTAATAAACGTTGCTCTTCTTCACGGAGAACACGCTTCTTACGATCTATTTGATTTTGAATATTTTCTACCTTTGTTTCGCTAGCCACATACAGTAAGTTCGTATGTTGGTAGCTTTCATCAAGGGCACCTCGTTCTTTTTCAGCTTCGTCAACCCGTTTTTCAAGATTTTCCAAGCTAGCTGTTAAGGAACGAATTTGTTCTTCAATTTGCAATAGCTCTTGTTCAAGGCTAGCCGCCTCTTCCTTACGACTCAATACAGAGGCACGCTTACGCTTTGTAGCACCACCAGTTAAAGAGCCACCAGGTTGGAATTGTTCCCCTGTAAGCGTAACGATACGCAATTGTTGATTATATTTTTTTTGCAGACCAATAGCATCATCCATGGAGGATACTACCAAGGTGCGCCCCAATAAGTATTGGAAAATATGAGCGTATGTATTATCAAAGGAAATACAATCAACAGCAGTACCGATTACACAACTTTCATGTAAAGCCGGTGTATCATAGGGTTTTCCTTTTACAGAATCCATCGGCAAGAAGGTTACGCGGCCACCTTGTATAGATTTCAAATAATTGACACCCTCCGCAGCAGCGCGAGCAGTAGTGGTCACAACGTGGTTAACACTACCACCTAATGCCGTTTCGATAGCCGTAGTATATTTATCTTTTACCGTGAAGAGATCGCCAACAGCGCCCGTAATCTGTTCGCGCCAAGATCCTTTACCGTTTAGGATATTCTTAGTACCTTCTAAATAGCCTTCATGTTGTTCTTCCCATTGGGCTAATAGTTCGATACGACCTTTAACACGTTGCTCTTGGGTACGCAATTTTTGTAATTCTTTGCGTTCTTCACGAACTTGTAAGGCTGCTTCTTTACCGCCATCAACGAGGGCTTGTCGTTGGGCAGAAATAGCATTAAACTGTTGGCCTAATGTGTTAAATTCACCGCGAGCTGCTTGTAATTCACTATCTACTTGACCTATTTCAGCCTTTAAAACCTCACATTGTTTTGTAGACTCGTCCTTACGAGCTTCTAAGTTACGAATACTGGCCTTTGCTGTTTCAATAGCGCTTACAAGTTCTAATTGATGTTGCTCAAAGGCTTCTCGATTAGACTGCAAGGACTGGAACTTAGCTTGCTCAGCACTTACATCTTCAACAGCTTTTTTATAATTAGCCTCTAATACTTCTAGCTTAGACTCTTTTTCTACTAATTGAGCACTTTCATCTTGAATCAATTGATTTAAAATGCGCAATTGTTGTTCTTCGCCCTTTTGCGTAGCTTCTAATTCGCTAATACGCATAGATGTTTCATCTAATTCGCGGTGAGCCGTTTTTAATTGTTCTTCTAACAGACGTAAATGACCGGCTAAACGTTCTTCATCACGTTGCTTTTCCGTATACTGAGCTTCCCACAACTTGAGCTGTTCTTGCTCTTTTGTTGATGCGGATTGCAAGGTATGACGGCGAGCTTCCAATTTAGACAATTCAGTTTGAAGCTCAATCTCTTCATCCTTAAATGCAATATTATCATTTTCAAAACGAGTTAATAAACGATCAGAGGTCTTATAATTGTGAAAGCCTAATGCCCCATCATAGTCGCGCTTTGTACGACTTAAGGTCATATACTTTTTAGTCTTTTCCGCCTTTTCAGACAAAGGTCCTAGTTGCTCTTCGATAGTAGCCATTACGTCGCGTACGCGTTCCATGTTTCGGTCTGTGCTAGCAATACGACGCAATGCATCTTCTTTATTGATTTTAAAACGAGAAATACCTGCTACATCTTCAAAGATCAAACGACGCTCTTCAGGCTTTGAATTCAAAATAGCATCAATTCGGTTCTGACCGATAATAGCCATTGAATCTTTCCCAAGGCCTGTATCAGCTAATAAAAGATGAATATCCTTTAAACGACAAGAGCGTTTATTGATAAGGAACTCACTTTCACCAGTACGATAAATACGGCGTGTAATAGCAACCTCAGCCATATCTACATCTAATTGATGGTCACTATTGTCAAATACAAGTGTAACCTCAGCTGCACTCATTGGTTTACGTTTTTCCGTACCAGAGAAAATAATGTCCTCTGCTTTTTGACCACGTAAGTTACGGACATTGGATTCCCCTAAAACCCATTTCATAGCATCAGTAATATTACTTTTACCACTTCCGTTAGGTCCAATAACGGCAGTCATTCCTGGCGAGAATTTTACAACCGTTTTATCTGCAAACGATTTAAAGCCCTTTAATTCTAACCGAAGTAATTGCATGACTGCCTCCTTTCTACTAACAACCCCGAATAATCATATCTTTTATTATAACATATATTGTAGGCCATCAATACAGCAACGAACAGTATTTCTCGTATTATCTTCACACCAATCTATGCTAAATTGAGGATACATTTCTTGAAAATATAAAATATTGCGATTTTTGAGACCTCGCACCTTTGATGTACTGCTTCTAGGATAAGAAATTACAATCCTATGTTTCATCAAGATATCACCATTATCCGAATAAAATCTACATCCTACCTTATAGGTATGGTAACAATCAAAATGAGAAAAATTGTAATCATTTTGCTTTCCTAATAAAATTTCTGAAGAAAGATGTTCATCAATACATTTTTCAATACGTTGTTTATATTGTTCATTTACAACGAGCTCACCCATAGCAGGTTCATAGGGACCTGCTACCAAACTATTGCCTGAATCGAGCTCTTCCGTGCTTTGTAATCCTGTACGTATAACTTCAATATTATGCTGTTCAAACCATTCCTTTAAGAATGCACAATATTTAATAGCTTGCTCAGTACTTAATGGCTCATATTCACCAGATCTATATTGATCTGCTAGTTCTGTATTTTCTATAACAAGAACAGGATAGATTCGAACAAAATCTGGTTCTAGTTTAACTACAGCAATAGCGGTTTCTAGAATGGTTTCCCAAGTTTCACCTTTTAATCCTGGTAAAAGCTGAACACCTACAGTCATTCCACGTTGCTTTAATCGCGCAACAGCATCTACTACCTCTTGTGCTGTGTGACCGCGCTTAGCATCGACTAAAATACCATCATTCATAGATTGTACGCCAAGCTCTACAGTCTTTACACCATAGGACTGTAACAAGGAGATAGCCTCATCACCAACAGCATCAGGCCGTGTAGAGCAACGTATACCATCGATTATGTCCTGTTGTAACATCTCATAAGCTGGCGCTAATAAGGTATGTTGCAAATCGCGATGAATAGCTGTAAAAGAGCCTCCATAAAAGGCGACCTCCCAAAACTTATCATTTCGTTTTTTACCCACATAATCTGTAATCGTTTTTTTTATATAATCCGGTGTTAGGTGACTAATACCAGATTGGCCTGTAATACGGGACTGGTTACAAAATGTACATACATAAGGACACCCTACATGAGGTATAAAAAAAGGTATCATACCAAATGGTTTCATAGTCACTCTCCTTTCTTATATAAAGTAAACTCAGCCAAAACCTTTTATATTAATATATTAATATCCATGTATTTAATCCTTATGATATGTAATTAATATATTAAGATATAAGGCTTTCGATACAACGATTATAAGATAAATATATTTACTATTCCATATACTATTATACAGAAAAAAGCGCCATTAGGCGCTTTTCTATTTGGCCATTAACTTTTCTAACGTTAATTGAGCCGCATGTTGTTCTGCAATTTTTTTACTTTTACCAGAGCCGGCCTCGTAAGTAACACCATTGATTTCGACCACCATATGGAAGGTCTTAGCATGGTCGGGACCACTTTCACTGAGCAAACGATAGACGATATGTTTATCACCATCCCGTTGCACATATTCTTGTAACAAGGTTTTATAATCCTTGCCCCGTTTACCTTCTAAAGCTTGCTTGATATAAGTAATGAGATGTTTTAAAACGAAGTTCATTGCCGTTTGGTAATCTGTAGAAATATAGATAGCACCAATGAGAGACTCAAAGGTATCCGCTAAAATAGAATTACGATTATTACCACCAGAAGCACTTTCACCATGACCGAGCAATAAATATTGCCCCAATTGCAAAGAACGACTTACAGATGCTAAAGAATCCTCACACACTGTAGCGGCCTTAATTTTCGTCAAATTACCTTCGGCCATGTCTGGATATGTCTTAAATAGGTATTCCCCAATAATAAGATCCAAAACAGCATCGCCTAAAAACTCTAATCGCTGATTGTGATTAATATGCTTTGATTTATGTTCATTCGCATAAGATGTATGTGTAAAAGCACAATCTAAAATGGATATATCTGACACAGGTATGTCTAAACGAGCAACAAGCCCATGAAGAGATTCTTCACGAGCTTGTGTCATCTTACTCTTATGCGCTTCAACAGCTACCATTAGCCTTCATAACGGCGTACGCAAAGTGTACCGTTATGACCACCAAAACCGAAAGAGTTGGAAAGAGCACATTTAACTTGAAGGTCACGTGCACCTTCGCGAACATAGTCAAGATCCAAACCTTCATCAGGGTTGTCACAGTTGATTGTAGGATGAACTTTGCCAGTTTCGATAGCCATCGCCATAACGATAGTTTCGATAGCACCAGCAGCACCTAACAAGTGACCTGTCATGGATTTTGTAGAGTTAACAGCGATGTCTTTAGCATGATCGCCGAATAATTCTTTAATAGCCAATGTTTCATTTTTGTCATTAAGGCCAGTAGATGTACCATGAGCATTGATGTAGTTAACGTCTTTAGGATCGATACCTGCATCTTTAATTGCTAATTCCATACATTTACGAGCTTGTACACCACCTGGAGCTGGTGCAGTAATGTGGTAAGCATCGCCATTAGTACCATAACCTACAACTTCAGCGTAGATATGAGCACCACGAGCTTTTGCGTGTTCTAATTCTTCAAGAACAACGATACCAGAACCTTCACCCATTACGAAACCATCGCGATCGCGGTCAAATGGACGAGATGCTTTTGTTGGTTCGTCATTGCGTGTAGACATAGCTTTCATAGCTGCGAAACCAGCTACAGCTGCAGGAGATACAGCCGCTTCAGTACCACCGGCAAACATAATATCAGCATCACCACGTTGGATAATACGGAAGGCATCGCCAATAGCATTTGTACCAGAAGTACAAGCTGTTACGTCTGTAATAACAGGACCTTTAAGGCCAAGACGGATGGATACACGTGCAGATGTCATATTGGCAATCATCATAGGAACTGCAAATGGACTTACACGGCCAGGACCTTTTTCGAATAATGTTTCATATACTTCATGGATGGAGTCGATACCGCCAATACCAGTACCAACTACAGTACCACAACGATCTAAATCTTGTTTATCTAAATCAAGATCAGCATCTTCACAAGCAAGAACAGCAGCACCGATAGCCAATTCTACAGAACGGTCCATACGACGAGCTTCTTTCTTGTCTACGCCATAGTTTGTAACATCAAAATCTTTTACTTCACCAGCAATACGCGTTGCATAGTCAGATGCATCAAAGCGTGTAATTGGCCCAATACCAGATTGACCTGCCAATAACGCATTGTAAAAGTTCTCTTTACCGATACCTACAGGAGTCACTGCCCCTAAGCCAGTAATTACTACACGTTTTTCCAATTATTCCACCTCTTATAGCTATACAGCCCTTTTAAATTAATCAATCTCTGCTACTTGCTGTTTTAGTTGAGCAAAGATATCTTTAACTGGCATAATCTTGTCGACTTTTCTCATATTATTGCCAGAGAACACCAAACCTGTTTCCACATCACCTTGTTGTGCACGAGAAAGAGCACGGATGATACAGAATTTATGGGAACAATGTTTCAAACAGTTATCACACACCGTTGGAGGTGCTACAGTACCGTCTAATACAGATTCAGCAAATTTATTTTTAATTGCTTGTCCAGGCAAACCTACAGGACTTTGAATTAATACAATATCCTCAGGATTAGTAGCCCGTACATACATTTTTTTCAATTCGTCAGATGCATTACATTCATCAGAAGCAGCAAAACGGCTACCCAT
>OGXE01002342.1_pt1 | contig 14340 bp, 13 predicted proteins | sample 1576181 | NCBI WGS metagenome assembly OGXE01 (sample SAMEA3541478, study PRJEB24748) | human gut metagenome | biome: human gut; feature: human-associated habitat; material: faeces | place: China | collected 2012 | reverse complement strand
GCAGACGATGCTGAAAGGGAAGCTCCCGCGGGGAGCTGCCCTTTTCAAAATCATATCTCAGCTTTCGCAGCCCGGCAAGGGGTTACATCCGCTCCGGGACGTCGATGCCGAGCAGGTTCATGCCGCGGCGGATGACACGCGCCACCTGCCCGGCCAGCCGGAGACGCATCGTGCGGGTCGCTGCATCCTCTTCCCGGAGGATCGAATGGTCATGGTAGTATCCGTTGAACTGCTTGGCCAGCTCGTAGACATAGGCGCCGATAACCGAGGGGGCGAAATTTTCGCCCGCGGCGGCCACGACCGACGGATATTCCGTGAGCGTCTTCACCAGGTCGATCTCCTCGGGCAGGTAATCGGCCTGCACGGCGGCGGAAAAGTCGATCCCGGCTTCGGTAGCCTTGCGCAGGATCGAGCAGATACGCGCATGGGTATATTGGATGAACGGCCCCGTATTGCCGTTGAAGTCGATGGATTCGCGCGGGTCGAAAAGCATGGTCTTCCTGGGGTCGACCTTGAGGATGAAATACTTGAGCGCCCCCAGCCCGACCATCGTCGACACGGCATTGGCTTCTTCTTCGGAGCAGCCGTCCAGCTTGCCCAGCTCGGCCGACATCTCGCGTGCGGTAGCGACCATGCCGGCGATCAGGTCGTCGGCGTCGACCACCGTGCCCTCGCGCGACTTCATCTTGCCCTCGGGCAATTCCACCATGCCGTAGGAGAGGTGCGTGATATGGTCGCTCCAGTCGGCATACCCCAGTTTCTTGAGCACCAGCTTGAGCACCTGGAAGTGGTAGTTCTGTTCGTTACCCACGACATAGATCATGTCGTCGAGCTTGTTATCCTCGAAGCGGCGGTAGGCCGTACCCAGATCCTGCGTCATGTAGACCGAAGTCCCGTCGCCGCGCAGCAGCAGTTTCTCGTCCAGCCCGTCGGCCGTGAGGTCGATCCAGACCGAATTGTCGGGACGGCGGTAGAAAACACCCTTGCGGAGCCCCTCCTCGACGAGGCTCTTGCCCAGCAGGTAGGTCTGCGATTCGTAGTAAACCTTGTCGAAATCGACGCCCAGCGCCTTGTAGGTCACGTCGAAGCCCTCATACACCCAGCCGTTCATGGTTTCCCAAAGCGAGTAGACCTCAGGATCGCGGGCCTCCCACTTGCGCAGCATCTCCTGCGCCTCGAGCATCACGGGAGCGTTCTTTTTCGCCTCCTCTTCACTCTGCCCCTGCGCCATCAACTCCTTGATTTGCGCTTTGTAGTGCTTGTCGAATTCGACGTAGTATTTGCCTACGAGGTGGTCGCCCTTCATGCCCGACGTGGCGGGCGTTTCACCGTTGCCGTAGAGTTTCCACGCCAGCATCGACTTGCAGATATGGATGCCGCGGTCGTTCACCAGGTTGGCCTTGATGACGCTATGTCCGTTGGCCTTGAGTATCTGCGCCACGGAGTAGCCCAGCAGGTTGTTGCGGATATGCCCCAGGTGCAGGGGTTTGTTGGTATTGGGCGACGAATATTCGATCATGACCGTGCGCCCGGTGGCCGGGGCCTGCCCGAAATCGGCATCGGCAGCGACCTCGTCAAAACGCGCCGCCCAGAAAGCGCCGTCGAGCACGAGGTTCAGAAAACCCTTGATGACATTGAAAGACTTGATTTCGGGGACGTTGGCCGTCATATAACCGCCGATCTCGGTCGCAGTGGCTTCGGGCGACTTGCGGCTTCGTCGCAGCAGCGGGAAGGTCACGAGCGTATAATCGCCCTCGAATTCCTTGCGGGTCTTCTGAATCTGCAACTGTTCGCCGTCGAGCGTACCGTAAAGCGCCTCCACCGAGCGGCGGACGGCATCCGAAATAAAGTTCTCAATATTCATATCGTGAAAGAATTTGTCCGCAAATTTAGTATTTTTTCAGGGAATATTCAATCCCCGGCCCCATATTATTCGGACAGGGTGCAATACCCTGCCCCGGCACCGGTGGGCGCACAAATAAATTTGGCATTACACACGCCATGCATTATCTTTGCAGACAAACAAACCGGACACCCCAATGGAGTTCCTCATCATTCTATTATTAATCATCCTGAACGGCTTCTTCGCCATGTCGGAGATCGCCATGATCTCCGCGCGCCGCTCCAATCTGGAGATGCAGGCGCGGCAGGGCAACGCCGGGGCGCGGCAGGCGCAGAAGCTTATCGAAGACCCGGACAAATTCCTTTCGACCATCCAGATCGGCATCACGCTGATAGGCATCCTCACGGGTATCTACTCGGGCGATGCGCTGGCCTCGAAATTCGGCCGGGAGCTCGCCGCACTCGGCATTTCCCTGCGTACGGCCACGGTCGTGGCGCAGATCACGATCGTCATCGTCGTAACCTACCTGACCCTCATATTCGGGGAGCTCGTGCCCAAACGCATCGGCATGAACTCGGCGGAGAAGATCGCCAAACTGGTGGCCCGGCCCATGCGCCTGCTCTCGCAGCTGGCCTCGCCGTTCGTATGGCTCCTGTCGCGCAGCACCGCAGGCGTGACCCGCCTGCTGGGGCTCCGCAAATCGGATTCGAAGGTCACCGAGGAGGAAATACGCTCCATCATCCAGGAAGGCGCGGAGGACGGCGAAGTGCAGGAGGTCGAGCAGAAGATCATGGGCCGCGTATTTTCGCTGGGCGACAGGACGGTCGAGTCGATCATGACCTTCCGCAGCGAACTGGTATGGATCGACACCGCGATGACGCCGGAACAGATCCGCGAACAGGTCAACCGGGAGCCCCACAACCGCTATCCCGTCGGCGAAGGGAGCCTCGACAAGCTCGCAGGCGTCGTCTACCTGAAAGACCTGTTCCGACATATCGACGACCCCGGATTCGACATCCGCAACCACCTTTCGCCCGCCAAGTTCTTCCACGAGGGGGCCGAGGTATACAGCGCGCTGGAGCAATTGCGCAGCGAACAGCTCGGCTACGGCATCGTGTGCGACGAATTCGGCGTAACGCGCGGCATCGTCACCCTGAAGGACATCTTCGAGGCGCTGGTCGGCGAGATCCCCGACAGCTACGAGGAACCCGACATCGTACGGCGCGAGGACGGCAGCGTGCTCATCGACGGGCAGTGTCCGTTTTACGATTTCCTGGCCTTCTTCGGCGCGGAGAACGCCGTTCCCCGCAATGCCTACAATACGATCAGCGGACTGGTTCTCGACCAGCTGAAACACATTCCCGCCACGGGGGAGAAGCTCCGCTGGAACAGTTTCGACCTCGAGATCGTCGACATGGACGGCGTCCGCATCGACAAAATACTCGTAACACACGACCAAGTGAGCGAATCATGAAAATTGCCGACATAGAACTCGGGGAAAAACCCCTGCTGCTGGCGCCGATGGAGGACGTGACCGACCCGTCGTTCCGCTACATGTGCAAGCGTTTCGGCGCCGACGTGGTCTACACGGAATTCATCTCCTCCGACGGGCTGATACGCGACGCGGCCAAGTCGCTCAAAAAACTCGAAATCGACGACGCGGAGCGTCCGGTAGGCATCCAGCTCTACGGCCATCTGGTCGAACCGATGGTCGAGGCGGCGCGCATGGCCGAAGCGGCCGGCCCGGACATCATCGACATCAACTTCGGCTGCCCCGTGAAGAAGATCGCGGGGCGGGGTGCCGGGTCGGGCATGATGCGCGACGTGCCGCTGATGGTCGAAATGACGCGGCGGATCGTGGAGGCGGTCGGAAAACCCGTGACCGTGAAAACCCGCCTGGGCTGGGACGACGAGTCGAAAAACATCGAGGAGATAGCCCTGCGCCTGCAGGACGTCGGCATCGCGGCGCTCACGATACACGGCCGCACACGGGCCCAGATGTACCGCGGCGAAGCCGACTGGACGCTGATCGGCAAGGTGAAGAACAATCCGCAGATACAAATCCCGATCATCGGCAACGGCGATGTGGATTCGGGGCCGAAAGCGGCCGAAATGTTCGACCGCTACGGCGTGGACGGCGTGATGATCGGCCGCGCGACCTACGGGCGCCCGTGGATATTCCGCGAGGTGAAACACTACCTTGCCACGGGCGAAGTGCTGCCCCAGCCATCGATCTGCGAGCGGGTGGAGATCGCCAAGGAGCACCTGCGAAAATCGTTGGAAATCAAAGGTGAATACGTGGGCATCCTCGAAATGCGCCGCCACCTGTCCAACTATTTCAAGGGGCTGCCCGACTTCAAGTCCACACGGCTGAAACTCGTGACGTCGCTCGACAGCGGGTCGATCAGGTGCGCGGGACGAACGCTTCGCTCAGCGGGATTTTCTTCGACTGACGCCGGCGGTCGCCGCCGAACGATTGGCGGGAGCGGTTGCGGAACGGGGAAATTTAATCCGATTCTAAAAACGCATCGGATTTTTTGGTACTTTTGTCCCGCAAAATCAATCCGGAAGGAGTATGCGGGAACGCGGCGCGGGATTTTATCATGGGCTGGCCATCGCGGCGGTCGTGATCTGGGGTACGACATTCGTTTCGACGAAGGTGTTGTTGACCGAAGGATTGTCTCCCGCTGCGATCATGTTCCTGCGCTTTCTGATCGCTTACGCGGTTTTGAGGACGGTCTGTCCGCGAAACGAACGCCCGGTGCGGTTCAAAGACGAACTGATGTTCGCCGCGGCGGGGATTACCGGCGGATCGATGTATTTTCTGACCGAGAACATGGCGCTACAGATCACGCTGGTGTCGAATGTCGCGTTGTTGCTGACGACTTCCCCGATCATGACCGTTCTGTTGTCCCGTCTGTTCTTCCGGCGGACGGAACCGTTCGGCCGGCCGGTCGTGCTGGGGATGTTGGTGGCGTTGGCCGGAGTGGCGCTGGTGGTTTACAATGGCAATTTTATCTTGCATAGCTTCAGGGATAAGGTAACTATAAGGTCTGTCCGTCTGCATCAGAGGAACGTCTACAATAATTTGTGCTACTAAAACCATAAATTTCCTCCTGTCACTTCCTTAAGACCAGTATCTTTCAAGCTCAAGAAAAGCTGAGCTCTTGATTATCATCATAAAGAAGGAAGCTGAGACACTATGCCTCAGCTCCCCTCTCCTCATAAACCAAAGCATGACTTTGATTTTAGATTTTATCGCCTTCTTCTTTTTCTTTAGCGATTTGTTCTTTGATTTTACGTTCTTCTTCCTCAGCAGCAAGACGTGCTTGGATCACTTTCAAACGTGCCAATTCACGTTTAGATTCTGGATCTGGGTGAATAGTCACATTTCCAGTTTCAATTTCTTCAAGGGCTTGAAGAGTTGGTTTTACTGACGTAAACTCTTGAGTTGGTTCAGCACCAGCGGCCAATTCATGGGCACGTTTGGCTTGCAAAATAACCAATGAATATTTTGAAGGCACTTTATCCAAAAGTTTGTCAATAGAGGGTTTCAACATCATAATTCTATACCTATTTCTAATTTATTTATCTGATAATTTCTTTTCTGAAATCATATTACGATAGCGGCCAATCACACGGTCAACACGGAAGTGTTCTGCTTCAATAACACGTTTGACACGCTCAGCAGCTAATGGCACTTCGTCATTAACAATGGCATAATCGTATTCGCTCATGAGAGCAATTTCTTCACGCGCACGCTCGATACGTTGAGCAATAACTTCCTCAGAATCTGTCCCACGACCAACCAAACGCTCTTGAAGCTCGTTCAAATCCGGTGGTGTCAAAAAGATGAAGACAGCATCTGGGACCTTTTTCTTAACCTGAAGGGCACCTTGAACCTCGATTTCAAGGAAAACATCAATACCTTTATCCAAGGTTTCATTAACATAAGTCAAAGGTGTTCCGTAGTAGTTACCCACATATTCAGCATATTCCAACATTTGACCATTACGAATAAGCTCTTCAAATTCCTCACGCGAACGGAAGAAATAATCCTTCCCATCAACTTCACCAGGACGTTGAGCACGCGTGGTCATTGATACTGAGTATTCAAATTTGTGGTCAGGTGTTGAAAAAATCTCCTGACGAACAGTTCCTTTTCCGACACCAGAAGGCCCTGAAAAAACAATCAAAAGTCCACGTTCAGACATGTCTTCTCCTTAAACTAAGATTAAAAATCTTCTTATGACTCACCTTAAAAAAGAGAAAGTAATCATCTCTTTTTATGGCTTAGGGGTTGTTCAGTGATTAAGTTACAGCTCACTTTTCAAAGCATGCGTTTTTCCTTACTATTTTACCAATAAAAGTGACTTTTTTCAAGGTGAGGACACCATTAAAAAGAGTGAATCCCTTTTCCCAGTACTCACTCTTTTTAAACACTCTTTTAAACCAAACCAGTCAAGAGACCTTGCATGAATTCTTCTGAATGGAACTCACCGATATCATCAATTTTCTCACCAAAACCAATTAATTTAACTGGAATATCCAACTCTTGACGAATGGCTAGAACCACACCACCCTTAGCACTACCATCCAACTTAGTCAAGACAAGACCTGTAAGAGGTGTGATTTTTGAAAATTCCTTGGCCTGACTAAGCGCATTTTGACCTGTTGAGGCATCCAAGGCCAAGAGGGTTTCATGAGGTGCTTCTGGAACCACACGTTTGATAATACGACCAATCTTTTCAAGCTCTGCCATAAGATTGTCTTTATTTTGCAAACGACCCGCAGTATCAATCATAAGGACATCAACTCCTTCAGCAAGGGCCTTTTCCATACCGTCAAAGACCACTGAAGCTGGGTCAGCCTTCTCAGCACCAGTCACCACTGGCACATCAACACGACGCCCCCACTCAACCAACTGAGCGACAGCTCCCGCACGGAAGGTATCGGCAGCTACCAGCATAACTTTTTTGCCTTCTTGTTTGTATTTATGCGCCAACTTACCGATAGACGTTGTCTTACCAACCCCGTTGACACCAACGAAAAGCATGACTGTCAAACCATCTTGGAAATTAATCTGCTCCTTGTAGACATCATCCTTCTCGTAGATATCCACAAGTTTTTCGATAATCAAGCGTTGCAAATCTTCAGTCTTTTTGACATTTTCGAGGCGGGCTTCATAGCGCAAGTCTTCCGTTAATTGCGTGGCAACATTAACCCCAACATCGGAAAGAATCAGCATTTCTTCCAATTCTTCGAAGAACTCCTCATCAACTCGACGGAAATTCGCAAAGAATTCATTCAAGCGGGCAGCAAAACCTGTTCGCGTCTTCTTAAGGGTACGATTGTATTTTTCTTGTTCTGTTTCAGTTTTTAAAGCCTGAACTTCTTCAGGTTTTTCCTCAACTTTACGGGTTTGAACAGCCTCAAAAGTAACCGTTTCACCTTTTTCTGCAGCAGCAGCTACCTGAGCCTTTTTAGCATAGTAATCAGCCATGACATCCGCAAAGTGGTTATCCACAGCGACTTGGCTTTCTTCTGACTTTGATACGCCTTCTGCTTCGCTTGAGGCCTGATCATCAACAGATAGGTCCTCATCAGACGCTACTTCACTTTCTTCTGTCACTGTAGATTCGCTTTCTTCAACAGATTCTGTAGACGAAATCTCTTCTACTTGAGTCTCTGACTCACTGAGCTGTTCTGTTTGACTTTGGCTTGTCCCTTCACTTGTTGACAAGTCTTGATTATCAAGGGCCTCAGTTTCTGAAATTTCCTGATTTGCTACAGTCTCCTGTGACTGGTTTTCCTCTTGTCCAAATAATCGATCAAATAGACCCATTTGGTTCTCCTTATTTCTCTAGAATATATTTGTGGATGGCCTCAGCCACTCCAGATTCCTCATTAGTTTTTGCCGTTACTGCCTTGGCAACAGCCTTAACCTTAGGAACAGCATTTGCCATAGCCACACCAAGACCAGCCCACTCCAACATGGTCAAGTCATTTTCCTCATCTCCCATAGCCATAACCTGACTTTTATCAAGGGCAAGATAATCAGACAAAAGTTTCAAGCCTACAGCCTTATGAACCCCTTTCGGCATGACTTCAAGGATAATTTCACGAGACTTAAAAACTTCAAAATTCTGGTATAGCTGTTTAGGTAGTTTTTGAATTTGAGCATCCAAAAACGCTTCCTCACAGACCGTAACTACCTTATTATAGACGATATTTTCAGGAATGTCATCAATACTCTCCACATCAACGAAGGTCAAGGTAGGATTAGCCTGACGATAGAGAGAATGATTGCCTTTACTTGGCACACCATAGACAATGCCATCACTGATAACATCCATAGGGAGCCCTAGAGGTTCAAAGACAGCATAAATCTGCTTTAAATCTTCTCGACTCATCTCTTTCTTTATGAGGATATCCCCATTATTACGCTGAACCAAGCCACCATTGAAGGTCACACTATAGTGCTTATCATCTAACAAGCCCAAATCTTCCAAGATATGAGTAATAGCTGGCAGAGGACGACCAGTCGTAATGACCACATGAACTCCCTTAGCTTCTGCCGCCTTCAGAGCAGCTCTATTTTCAGCTGTTACTTGCTTATCCTTAGTAAAGAGGGTCCCATCTAGGTCCAAGGCCAATAATTTAATCTCAGACATCTGAGCCCACCAATCCTTCCATGTAGTCAAAGACTGCACCATCTTTATGGTGACCAATCACCTCATCTGCTACTGCCTTAATCTCATCACGCGCATTTTCCGTAGCAACCGCACGACCCGCAAAGGTCAACATCTCCATATCATTGAGATTATCACCAAAGGCTACAACATCTGAAGCCTGACGCCCCAACTCTTGACAAAGATGGTAGAGACCAAAGCCCTTGTCCACACCTTTAAGGATGATATCCATGGAATCAAAGCCAGTTGTCACAGCAGTCATATCCTCAAAAATCGTGTTGAGGTAGTCACCACGTTCCATGATGGTATCTCCTTGAAACTTAGCAGTTACCTTGAAAATATCATCTGTGACCGCTTCAAGATCCGTTGCCATGACATTTTCATAGTAACGTTCCATGGCCTTAAGATAGGCTGGGTCTGCATCGTTTGGTGCATAGGCACCTCGACGGCCTGACAAGAGAATCCCCTCGCAAGTTGGCAGGGATAAAGTTGTATCTGCAATTTGCAAATAATCCTTAGGTTCTAGCTTGGACTCGAACAAGACCTCACCCTTGTACTGAACCAAGGCCCCATTTTCCGCAATAATCGCAATACGGTCCACAAACCCATCAAAAAGCTCCTCCAAGGCCAAGAGGGCTCGCCCAGAAGCTACGGTAAAAACATAATCTTTAGCTTCACAAGCATCCAAAAGGTTATCCAAACGTGCTTTGTCATAGGCACCAAGATGGTCTAGAAAGGTACCATCCATATCTGTTGCTAAAATTTTCAAAATAATCTCCCTTCAGGTCGAATATACTTGCCCCTATTGTACCAAAAATAGGAATATAAGTTTGGGAAAAGCCAAAGAAATTAGAGAAAATATGGTATTTTACTTGCAAATTCATCATTTTAGTTGTATCATTACGGTAGTACAAGAATAATACTATTATACTTTTAGAAAGGAGTTTCTTATGGCTTGGACATTTGATGAAAAATCGCCAATCTATCTCCAAATCGCCTATCGCGTCAAACTGAAGATAGCTTCCAAGGAATTGAGTATGGGACAACAACTCCTACCTGTAAGGGAATTTGCTCAGGAAGCCGGGGTAAATCCCAACACCGTACAAAGAGCCTTCCAAGAACTTGAAAAAGAGGGGCTGGTCTATTCTGCCCGTACCTCTGGTCGCTTTGTTACTGAAGATGAAAAACTTATTGATCAAAAACGACATGAGATTGCCCAAAGTCTCATGAAAAACTTTGTCACTGAGATGGCAGCCATTGGTTTTAGCTCACCTGAAATCAAAGCCATCATTACTGACTACATCGAACAAACAGGAAAGGACTTATAGACTGATGACTGATATTGTAACTCTAACAAATCTCACCAAGACCTATAATGGTATTCCAGCCCTTAGAGATGTAACCATGGCCATCCCGTCTGGTAAAATCATTGGTCTCTTAGGACCAAACGGTAGTGGTAAAACAACTCTCATCAAGATTTTGAATGGCCTCCTTCAACCAACTTCTGGTTTAGTAACTATTAATGGATTTCAGCCATCACCTATCACCAAAGCTCAAGTGGCATATCTACCTGATACAACTTATTTAGATGAAAGTAAAACTATCCAATACTACTTGGACTTCTTCCAAGATTTCTATGCTGACTTCCGCTATCCTCTTGCCTTGCAACTCTTGCAGGATTTAAAGCTCCAGCCTGATTTGCGCCTTAAAGACCTTTCAAAAGGAAACAAAGAAAAAGTTCAGTTGATTTTGGTTATGAGTCGTGAAGCTAAACTCTATCTCCTTGATGAACCTATCGGTGGGGTCGATCCCGCGTCACGTGACTACATCCTTAAAACCATCATCAACCAATACTCTGAAGATGCTTCTGTTATCATTTCAACCCATTTGATTGCAGACATTGAATCTGTCCTAGATGAAGTTGTCTTCTTAAAATACGGTCAGATTGAACTTCAGGGTGATGCTGATAATATCCGTCAAGCCCATGGCAAATCTATCGACAAACTCTTTAGAGAGATGTTCCACAACTAGGAGGTATGAGCATGTTTTGGAAATTAGTTAAGTATGAATTACAATCGATCCGTAAATGGTATCTCGGCATCTATGGTATTGCCATCCTACTCTCAATCCCCTTGGGTTTAATGCTTCAAAAATTTATTTTTGTAACTGAACAGAGCCACCAAGAACCTAGTCTACTCTTTTTTGCTTTCTTCACACTGATGGTTTTTGCTACCATTATTGTATGGGGAGCCATTTACATAGCAACAATAGTCCTCATTGTCAGACGCTTTGCAAAAACTGTCTTTGGGAGAGAAGGCTATCTAACCAATACACTCCCAGTTTCTGCTCACCAATTAATCTTATCGAAACTCTTGGTAGCCTTTATTTTAGATATCATTTCATCACTCGTTATACTCCTTTCGATTGGAATTATAGCTGCTTTCTGCCTTGATATGAAAGATATCCTCCTAGCTACCAGCTACTTTGGCCAGATCCTAAAAGAGATAGGCGCTTTCTACCTCTTCATCCCTTCTACAATCTTGTCAATGATTGCTGGTATCCTTTTCTATTACCTCTGTATTAGTATCGGAAACCTCTTCAACACTAACAAAGTTCTTATGGGATTTGTCGCCTTTTTCGCCATTCAGGCTATCCTATTCTTTATTGGTTTCTTCTTTGGACTCGGTGCAGCCTTGACCGGAGATGCAACATATACTGCAATCAATAACTCGTCATATATCATTAGTCTAGTTCAGTCTCTCATTCTCATCGCAGCAAGTTACTTTGGTACCTACTATATCATGACCAAACGCTTAAATTTGGACTAAAGAAAAACCGTGTTCCTTTTGGAACACGATTTTTTTGCATTTAAAAGACTTATTTACTTTGTTCTTTACGATAAGTCTCAATTTCGGCTTTGTTACCCCAAACGAAGTGTCCTGGACGTACTTCAACCATTTCTGGTTTATCAACAGAATAGTCGTGTTGGTTTGGATCATAAACCTTCAAGACTTTCTTACGTTCCAAGATCGGATCTGGAATAGGAACAGCAGACAAGAGTGACTTGGTGTAAGGGTGGATAGGATTGTTGTAGAGTTCTTCTGTCTCAGCAACTTCCACGATTGTCCCCTTGTAGATAACAGCGATACGGTCAGAAATGAAACGGACCACTGACAAGTCGTGAGCGATAAAGAGGTAGGTCAATCCCAACTCTTTTTGGAATTTCTTAAGCAGGTTCAAAATTTGGGCACGAACTGACACGTCAAGGGCTGAGATTGGTTCGTCAGCGATGACCAAGTCAGGTTGCATAACCAAGGAACGCGCAATACCGATACGTTGACGTTGTCCTCCAGAAAATTCGTGAGGGTAACGTGTCAAGTGCTCCTCAAGAAGTCCCACTTCTTTGATGATTTCCTTGATTTTAGCTTTACGATCTTCCTCATCCTTATAGAGATGGAAGTTATGCAAGCCCTCAGACAAGATATAATCAACTGTTGCACGTTCATTCAAACTAGCCGCAGGGTCTTGGAAAATCATCTGAATACGACGGATAAGGTCGTTTTTCTCAGAGTGAGATAAGTGCCCATTGATTTTCTTACCGTCAAAAATAATCTCACCATTACTTGTATCATTCAGACCAATAATGGCACGACCGATAGTAGTTTTACCACTACCAGACTCACCAACGAGGGAAAAGGTTTCACCCTTGTTGATGAAAAAATTAGCATTGTGGACAGCAACGAATTTCTTGCTTCCTTCACCGAAGGAAATCTCCACATCTTTTACTTCAACTAACTTCTCAGGCATTGCCTTCCTCCTCATCTCCTAAATGTGCAAATCCCATATTAGTACGGATTTTTTCATGTAGATTTTGGATAACCTCAGGTTTTTCAACTTTTGGTGCATCCTCATGTAAGAGCCAGGTCTTAGCCCAGTGAGTATCTGAAACTTGGAATTGTGGTGCTTTTTCCTCGAAGTCAATTTGCATGGCATAGTCTGAACGCAAGGCAAAGGCATCTCCAACAACTGGTGTATAAAGTGATGGTGGTGTCCCTGGAATAGAGAAAAGCTCACCCTTATCGTCAGCCAACTGTGGCAAGCTTGAAAGCAAGCTCCAAGTGTATGGGTGACAAGGCTCATAGAAAATTTCCTCAACAGTTGCGTACTCGATGATTTCACCAGCATACATAACAGCAACCTTGTCAGCGATACTTGCTACCACACCAAGGTCATGGGTAATGAAAATCACTGAGAAACCATACTCTTCTTTAAGTGATTTCAAGAGGTCAATGATTTGAGCTTGAATGGTTACGTCAAGGGCAGTTGTTGGCTCGTCACAGATAAGGACATCAGGACGACAAGCCAAGGCAATGGCAATGACGATACGTTGACGCATCCCACCAGAGTATTGGAAAGGATATTCGTTGAAACGTTTTTCAGCATCAGGAATACCAACCTTGTCCATGTAATCAATGGCCATTTTTTTAGCTTCTTTAGCTGATTTTCCTTGGTGTTTGACAATGACTTCAACAATTTGGCTACCGATAGTCTTAATTGGGTCAAGACTGGTCATAGGATCTTGGAAGATAGTCGCGATCTTAGCTCCACGAATAGGTGCCCAATCTTGGTGACTCTTAAGTTTGGTCAAATCTTGGCCACGATAATCAATAGAACCGCTAGCTACACGACCATTTTCTTCAAGCATCCCTGTGAAGGTCTTGGTCAAAACTGATTTACCTGAACCAGACTCACCAACCAAGGCTAAAACTTCACCTTCAACCAAATCAAGGGAAACCCCTCGAATAGCTGTCAAAACACGGTCACGAACGTCAAATTCCACGACGATATCGCGAGCCGATAATATTACATTTTTATTTTCTGTCATATTGGACTCCTATCTATGCGTACGTGGGTCACTGGCATCCGCCAAGTTTTGACCGACAATAAAGAGAGAGAGGGAAACGAGGATCAAGGTAGTCAATGGAATCCAGAAGAGATAAGCATTAACTGTAACGTTCTGTGCATAGTCTGAAATCAAACGACCAAGACTAGGCGTCGTAACTGGAAGCCCCAAACCAAAGTATGAAAGGAAGGCTTCGTAAGAGATAAATCCTGGCAAGAGTTGACTAGCCATAGTTACGATAACTGACACAAGTTGCGGCATGATGTTTTTAACCACAATCTTAGCAGTTGGCGTTCCCAGTGTACGAGAAGCCAAGTTGTACTCCAAATCACGGTAACGCATGATTTGAATACGAATGGTATAGGCAATACCAATCCAACCTGTGACAGTCATGGCAAAAATCATGTTCCAGAAACCTGCACCCAATGAGTAAGTCAAGACGATAACGACAAGGAGGGCAGGAATGTTTGAGATGATGTTGTAGATTTCCATCATAATCATATCAAAGGTCTTAGAAATCCCCCAAACAGCACCAACGACTAAACCAATAACAACGTTAATGAAGGTAGCGATAACAGCAATAAGGATAGAATTACGAGCTCCAAACCAAACACTGTCAAAGAGAGACTTACCATTACTGTCCGTACCGAACCAGTATTGAGCATTTGGATGCACATAACGTACACTAAAGTCATTAACCTTAGACACGTCATTAAAGTCAAATTTTGAAAACATTGGGTAGATAAAGCTCATCAAAATGATAGCAATCAAGATCCCCAACATGACAGTTGTTGACTTTTTCTTGAAGAACTGACGCATCACCGATTTCCAGTATGAATAGGCCGGCGCATCAATTGTTTCAGAGGCAAAATCATCGCGCTTTACAAATTGGAACTTACTTT
>OGXE01002337.1_pt1 | contig 14370 bp, 9 predicted proteins | sample 1576181 | NCBI WGS metagenome assembly OGXE01 (sample SAMEA3541478, study PRJEB24748) | human gut metagenome | biome: human gut; feature: human-associated habitat; material: faeces | place: China | collected 2012 | reverse complement strand
CCGTGACATCCGCTCCAGTGAAAAGGTATTCTATCGCAAGGTGTTGGAGATTTACGCCCTAAGTATCGACTATGACCCACGAGTGGAAATGACGCAAAGGTTCTTCAAGACCGTACAGAACAAGATGCACTATTCGGTTCATGGACATACAGCGGCAGAAATAATATATGAGAGAGCCGATGCCGAGAAAGACTTTATGGGGCTTACATCATGGTCAGGAGCTATGCCTACAAAACCCGAAGCAGAAATAGCTAAGAACTATCTCACCCACGAAGAGATAAAGTCGCTTAATCGTATCGTAAGCCTGTATCTTGACTTCGCCGAAATGCAAGCCGAGGAACACAGACCCATGTATATGAAGGACTGGATAAATATTCTCGACGACTTCCTGCGTATCTCCCGAAAGGACATCCTTACTCATGCTGGCAAGGTCTCCGCCAAACTCGCCAAGGAGAAAGCCGACCATGAATACGACAAATTCAAGGAACGCACCAAGAACAATCTCTCACCTGTAGAGATTCACTTCCTTGAAAACTTTGAACGTGAACAGAAGAGATTACTCCGAGATAAATAGTGTGTAGCTGAAAAATCTACCATATCTTCCAGCATCGCCGTAACTCGCACATTATAAACACAATAATGGCTGGCAGATAACTTCAGAAACGGGTTATCTGCCAGCCTATCTTCCAGCTTATAGCTGGTTATCTTCCAGTCTAAACGATTTATCTTCCAACCTCAGCATTTCTTTTAAATTAGGTTGATACCTAAACATAGGTTGTTGCCACGCTGCGACAATGAAGTTGCGGTAGCGTGGCAATGAAGTTTCGGTTGCGTGGCAATGTTGTTGTAGTAGCGTGGCAATGTTGTTTCGGTAGCGTGGCAACACTCTTTTTCCTAACTTCGTCATTGCGTCACCCAATATTAAGTGACGCAAAAATACAAAATATTGTTTATCAACAAGTTCTAAAATCACATTATTAATACTATAAAGGCTGGCAGATAATCTCAGAAACGGGTTGTCTGTCAGCCTATCTTCCAGCCTTGACGGGTGTCTTCCAGTCGCAACGCTGAGTTTTATGGTAGCGCGAGTAGAATGAGGTTTACCATAATTGTTCGTTTTTGAGTTCTGCTACGAAATCTTCAAGTGTTGTGCCAATTAGCTTTTCTGCATTTCCCACTCTTTTTATAGCTTCGTCTATTGATGTAGGACCAAAGAGAGGTTCTGAAACGCTCGTCTGTGTATTTCCCTTTAATGTAGTCGATGCCATATCTTGTTGCTTTATATTACTGATGTTTTTGCAAATCTACTCATTATTTCGTTTACTACCAATTTTTTGTTCCAAAAACAGTTGATAGTTATGCTCATTACTTTGGTTAAACGTAGTAGTCTTGGAAAAAATGTTTAACTTTGCAATGATATAATGCTGCTATCAGTTGCTTTTGCATGTGTATAGCAATCGTCATTTTAAAGTGGCAGCACGAAGAAACAATTAATTTTGCTTATTATATCTGAAATGGAATACGGAATAGTATATTTGCTGACCAACCCCGTCATGCCTGGTCTTGTAAAGATTGGTATGACTACCCGTGAGGATATGGACTCACGAATGAAGGAACTCTATAGTACTGGTGTTCCAGTACCATTCGAGTGTCAGTTTGCTTGTAGAGTGAAGAAATCTGATTGTGCTAAAATTGAAAAAGCTCTGCATACAGCATTTTCTCCGCAACGAATAAATGCCAATCGCGAGTTCTTTCGCATTCAGGTTGAACAGGCAAAAGCTATTCTTGAACTCTTCCATCATGAGGATGTTACAGTAGAAGTGACGGATGAGATAGAGAACGATCTAACTGAAGATGATAGAGCTGCAAAGGCAAAGGCTAAGAATCGTCGTCCCTCATTGAACTTCTATGAAATGGGTATGCAGAAAGGGGATGTTCTCAGTTGGAAGGAAGACCCAAGCATCAGAGTTGTGATTGATTCTGAGCGTAGAGTGATGTATGAAGGCGAGGAAGTTTCTATCAGTGCCTTGTCTGCAAAGCTTAAGGGCTATAATGTAAAACATATAGCTCCCGGAAAATATTGGATTTACAAGGAAAGGCTACTTGATGATATTTATGATGAAACTTATCCTTTTGAAGAATAGACTCGTTACCACTGCGTGGAACTCTATAAAAGCAAATAGGCTGGAGACAAACGCTGTCGTTGCGTTGTTTCCAGCCTATTTTTATGTAATAAAGAGTCTTATTCTGTGTAATAAAGAGTCTTATTTTATGTAATAAAGAGTCTTATTTCGTATTGTATGGAGTGGGGCAGAGCCGCCTCTTTACTCCATCAAGTCCTTGCCGAGGTGGGTTGTCTGCTCGCGCTTCATGCGCTCTTCCACCTCGCGCGGCTTTGTGGCGTAAGTAATCATGCGGATAGAGTCGTTGTAGCTGACGTACTTCCAGAGCCAGTTGAGCAGCACCATCATCTTGTTCTTCACGCCGAGGATAGAACGCAGGTGGACGACGAGCCACAGCACCCAGGCGAAGAAGCCCTGACTGCGGAACTTGCCTATCTCCACGACCGCCTTGTTGCGTCCGATGGTAGCCATCGAGCCGAGGTTCTTGTAGCGGAACGCGGTGAGCTCGCTGCTGTCTGCGCCCCGTACAATTCGCTTGAGGTTCTTGGCGAGGTTCTTAGCCTGCTGTATAGCCACCTGCGCCACCTGCGGATGTCCGTTGGGGTAGGCTGCGTCGGAGGTCTGCAGACACTGGTCGCCGATGACGAATACGTCTTCTACGCCCTGAATGCGGTTGAGCTCGTCCACCTTGAAGCGGAAGCCGCGTCCCAAGTGGCTCTCGTCGATGCCCGGCATGGCGTTGGCTCTGATGCCCGACACCCAGAGGAACGTGCGTGTAGGTATCTCGGTGCCGTCCTTCATGACGACCTTGTGGTCGCGATAGTCGGTCACCATCTTGCCGAACTGTATGTCTACGCCCATGCTCTTGAGGAACTCGTACGCCTTCTGCGACGACTCCTGCGAGAGTCCGGCAAGCAGGCGGTCGCCCGCCTCGATGAGGTATATGTGCATCAGCGACGAGTCCATGTCGGGGTAGTCGTACGGTATGACGTAGCGTCTCATCTCTGCAAGCGCGCCGGCAATCTCTACGCCCGTTGCGCCGCCGCCCACGATGACGACGTTGAGCAGTTCCTGCCGTTCCTCCTCAGTGGCGCAGGTGAGAGCGCGCTCGAAGTTGGAGAGCAGAGCGTTGCGCAAGCCCATCGCCTCGGGCACCGTCTTCATCGGTATAGCCCACTCCTCGATGTTCTTGTTGCCGAAGAAGTTGGTCGTAGCACCGGCTGCCAGCACGAGGTAGTCGTAGTCGATTTTGCCGATGGAGGTCTGCAAAATCTTCTTCTCGCTGTCTACCATACGAGCCTCTGCCATGCGGAAATAGAAGTCCTTGCGCTTGCGGAATATCTGTCGGAAGGGGAACGAGATGCTGCTCGGGTCGATACCTGCCGACGCTATCTGATAGATAAGCGGTGGAAACTGGTGGAAGTTGTTCTTGTCGATTAGCACTACCTGCATACCCGACCCGTAGAGGTCTTCTGCAAGGCGCAGTCCGCCGAGTCCGCCACCAACGATTACTACTCTTTTCTTCTGATTTCTCTGAATATTGATGCTCATAAAATTGGGTTAAAAATGGTTATCCTTAATTCTTCTACAAAGTTACAGCATTTTTATTGAAATACGTGTTACATCAACCAACAGATTGTGATATTTATGTTTTATGTTAAGGGTTGTTTTTCTCATGCTGCTTTTGTATGGAGATATTGGCAGTTGGGTAGTGTGAGGCTCTTATGCAAAGTAATATTAAAAAACGTTGGAAAACCGAGAATTTGTAAGCTGCGTTCGGTGTTTGGCGTAAATGTATAAGCAGAAATATATATCTTTGCACGGAAATATATAGAGGGTATTATACAAGTACGTATTTGAAATGATTATGAGAAAACCACACGTATGCTTCTTAGGAGTTTTGTTTGCTTCGCAGCAGATGCTGGCGCAGACCGATAGCATAGCCGATACCCGTGAGCTGAAAGCCGTGGTGGTGAAAGCCACGAACGGCATCAAGTCGAGATTTCGAGTTGACAACGCCGAGATAATAGGGCAGGGACAGCTGATACGTGCGGCTTGCTGCAACTTAGGCGAGTCGTTCACAGCCAATCCGTCGGTAGACGTGAGCTACAGCGACGCTGCCACCGGTGCCAAGCAGATAAAGTTGCTCGGACTGAGTGGCACCTACGTGCAGATGCTCACCGAGAACGTGCCAAACCTGCGAGGCGCAGCCCTGCCATACAGCTTAGGTTATGTGCCGGGGCCCTGGATGCAGTCGATACAGGTGAGCAAGGGAGCGTCGAGCGTGAAGAACGGATACGAAAGCACAACGGGTCAGATAAACATAGAGTTTCTGAAGCCGCAGGGCACCGATGGCGTGCGTGCGAACGTCTATCAGGACAGCGAACTGAAAACGGAGGTGAACCTCGACGGAAGCGTTCATCTCAACGAACGCCTTTCTACCGCAACACTTCTCCACTTCGAGAACCGACAGATGGACCACGACGGCAACGGCGACGGCTTTATGGATATGCCGAAGTTGCGCCAGTATAACCTGATGCACCGCTGGGCTTATGTGTCGCCACGCTGGATTAGTCAGCTGATGCTGCGCGGCTTGCACGACGAGCGCAATGGAGGACAGAGCCGCAAGCACTCGGCTACTTCTATGGCTGAACCTCTGTACACTACATCGGTGAAGACCAACCGCTATGAGGCGCTGTGGAAGAACGGCTTTACGCTGAACGCCGACCACAACACGTCCGTCGCACTTATGCTGCACGGATCGTGGCACGATGCAGACAACATGTTCGGACGCACCGAGTATGATGTCACCCAGAAGAACGGATATGCGCAGCTGATGTTCGAAACCGACATCACTGAGCATCACAATCTAAGCGTCGGTGCATCGCTCAACCATGACTATTACGACGAACGCTTCAATCCGTTGGGCACACTGGCACGGGCTGAGAGCACGGTCTCTAAGGAGACGACACCGGGTGTGTATGCACAATATACATATAAGTTGGGTGAGAAGCTCACGGTTATGCCTGGCGTGCGTTGGGACCATTCGAACCGTTACGGCGGTTTCTTCACACCGCGTCTGCACGTAAAATACTCTCCGAACAGCATCGTCACGCTCCGCACCTCGGTGGGTAAGGGCTATCGCTCGCCACATGCTCTGGCTGAGAACGTGTCGCTCTTGGCAAGTGGCAGAGAGATATTCGTTTCGCCCGACCTGAAGCAGGAGGAAGCATGGAACACGGGCGCTTCGTTGGGCTTCAACATACCGCTCTTCGGCAGAAATCTGGAGCTGAACGCGGAGTATTACTATACCGACTTCGTCAATCAGATGATAATGAACTTCGACGGAGCGAGCGGACAGCACACGCTTCGCTTCGAGAATCTCGACGGCAAGAGCTATAGTCATACCCTTCAGGTTGACGCCACATACGCACTGCTGAGCGGCATGACAGCCACAGCCGCCTTCCGTCTTAACGACGTGAAGTGCACCTACGACGGTAGTCTGCGACAGAAGCCCCTCACTTCGCGCTACAAAGGCTTGCTCACGCTCTCGTACAAGACACCGCTCGAACTGTGGCAGTTTGACGTGACGGGTCAGCTGAACGGTGGCGGCGAGCTGTACGACCAGAGTAGCTATCCTGCCTACTTCCAGTTGCAGGCGCAGGTGACCAGGGAGTTCCATCGCTTCAGTCTGTACGTCGGCGGAGAGAATCTCACCAACTATAAGATTGACGACCCGATACGCCATGCACACCATCCGTGGAGCGCGGCGTTCGATGCCACACAAGTGTGGGGACCCGTTACGGGAGCGATGGCTTACGTCGGAGTACGCTTTAAACTTGAAAAGTTATAGTAACCAAAATAAAATAATGATAATATGAAAAAGAATCTTTTAATGGCATTTATGCTCATGCTTGCCGGCAACAGCTTTGCGCAGACGGCAACCGACACATTGGTAGTAACAACGCAGCCGCAGATGCACTGTCAGAACTGCGAGAAAAAGATAAAGAGCAACATCCGCTTCGTGAAAGGCACGAAGAAAATCGCAACCTCTGTGGACGACCAGAAAGTGACAATCGTGTACGACGGCAGAAAAGCCAAGTACGACGACTATGTTGAGGCTTTCAAGAAAATAGGTTATGAGATAAAGAAGAAGTAAATATCCAGGGTTAGTGCCATACCTTTGTGAGCCATTTTCTAACGGGCACGTCTTATAGCTTAAGGCAGAGCCATGCCAGCACTATGCTGCTTGCTACCACCGCCAGAGCCACGTACCATGTCTCTTGCAGAGTGTACTGCTCGGTTTTGATGAGCCAACGGTAGAAGGCATACATCAGTGGGTAGTGGACAATATAGAGCGGATAAGAGATGTCGCCCAAAAAGCGGCAGATGCGTGTAGAGGCGATGTCGGTGGTCTTACCCGATGCGGCAAGCCACACTATCAAGGGGAAGATTGCGACGATGCATACGCTTTCGAACACACCATTCAGGCTAAGCGTGCCAATGGTGCCGCCGAGCGAATAGCTACTATTTATATAAGGTACGTGGAAGAATGCGAGCAACACAGCGGTGCTTATCCAAAACGCACCACGCACGTTGTTGAAAGGCTTGAAGATGCGCGAAAGCAGCGCGCCGGCGGTGAACGGGCAGAGCATACGCAGCAATCCGCCGAGCACGTTCATGCTGTCTACAGTCCAACCCACACCGATAGACCCGTAGCCAGACTGATCGGTGACGGCGAACCACGTCAGTGTGCAGCACAATGCTACCGTCAGCAGGGAGAGCAAGCGTGTGGAAAGTCGGCGTATGATGAGCGCATACACGATGTTGCCGATATACTCGAAGAAGAGTGACCAGCACGGTCCGTTGAGCGGAAACATCTCGCCGTTGCCACGCACCTCGCGTGGCATACCGGGCAGAGCCGGCAGCATCAGACAGCCACAGACGAAGGCAAGAAGTGTAAGCCCGAGAGTGGCGTGTGTGCCGTCCCAACGCTCCATGCCAGTAAGTAGGAAAGACACGGCACCGATGAGTGCGCCCATGCACACCATCGGTTGCAGGCGTATTAAACGGCGACGGAAGAATCCGCCCGTGGTTAGTGTCTTGCCCCAACGACTGTCGTAGGCGTAGCCCACTACGAAACCTGAGAGGATGAAGAAGAAGTCGACAGCGAGATAGCCGTGGTTGATGAAGTCGATGACGGGCTTGTTGCCGGCGAACTGGAAGCCTTCGAACACGTGATACCATACGACGAGCAGGGCGGCTACACCGCGCAGACCGTCGAGTAGGGCGTAATGAGGTTTGGAATTGTATGCTTGCACTATTTATATTTTATTTTGTTCCTTTTACGGGTCGCTAAATTACTAATAATTTTACAATTTGGCAAGTGCTTTCGTAATACAGTCCATTAAGAGTTATGATATGTGGAAAAATTCCACACTGTGTAGACCGGTTTCTACACTTGTTGGATATGGCGTAAATAAGCAATCGGCTGGTTACGAGTGCTTTAAGATAAAATATGATGTGTGGCACGTAATTTGTCCCCTGTCTTGTTATTAATCAACAATAAATATATAAATCCCAGATATGAGACTGTTTTATACAAAGAGAGAATTGGCATTGAAGAAGAAAAGAACAGCACTTGCAGTATTATGCATCGCTTTGGTTATTGGAGTTTATCTGATAGCTACCCATCGTTCTGAACCCGAACCCGAACTTCCCACAGTGGTTGTTGCTCCGGCAACACAAAAAGACGTAGAGATTTACGGCGAATATGTAGGTCGTGTACGCGCTCAGCAGTTCGTAGAAGTGCGCGCTCGCGTTGAGGGCTATCTTGAGAAGATGCTGTTTGCAGAAGGTACTTATGTGAATAAGGACCAGGTGTTGTTTGTTATCAATCAAGACCAATACAAGGCTAAGGCAGACAAGGTGCGTGCGCAGCTGAAGAAGGATGAAGCGCAGGCGCTGAAGGCGAAGCGCGATTTGGAGCGTATCCGTCCGCTTTACAAGCAGAATGCTGCCAGCCAGCTCGATCTCGACAACGCCATTGCTGCGTACGAAACAGCTGTAGCCTCGGTGGGCATGAGCAAAGCCGACCTCGACCAAGCGGAATTAGAGTTAGGGCGTACTGTGGTGCGATCTCCGATTGCAGGACATATCAGCGAACGCCATGTAGACTTAGGCACTCTTGTCGGACCGGGTGCCAAGTCGCTGTTAGCGACTGTGGTGAAGAGTGACACCGTACTGGTGGACTTCAGCATGACGGCACTCGACTATCTGAAGAGCAAGGAGCGCAATGTGTTGCTCGGTCAGAAAGACGACACACGTTCATGGCAACCGAATGTAACCATCACCCTTGCCGATAACACGGTGTATCCGCACAAGGGATTGGTAGATTTCGCAGAACCTCAGGTAGACCCTCGCACAGGCACTTTCTCCGTACGTGCCGAGATGCCGAATCCTAACCGTGTGTTGCTGCCCGGTCAGTTTACCAAAGTAAAGCTGCTGCTCGATGTACGTGAGCACTCTATCGTGGTGCCCATGAAATCGGTTATTATAGAAAAGGGAGGAGCCTACATCTACGTAATGCGCCGCGACAATATCGTGGAACGCCGCTTCATAGAGCTTGGTCCGGAAGTTGGAAACCAAGTGGTAGTGGAACGAGGCTTGGCAGCCAACGAGAATATTGTGACCGAAGGCTTCCACAAGCTTACACCGGGTGTTAAGGTGAACCCCGTAAAGCCTACAGCGAACACAAACAGAAAATAACGTGCGAATATGAAAGTTAGTTTTTTCATTGACAGACCGATCTTCTCGGCTGTCATCTCCATATTGATAGTCATTGTCGGCATCATCGGTCTCACGATGTTGCCTATTGACCAATATCCGCAAATCACGCCACCCGTTGTGAAGATCGGAGCATCATATCCTGGTGCAAGCGCTCTGACCGTTTCGCAAGCCGTGGCTACGCCTATCGAGCAAGAGCTTAACGGTACTCCGGGTATGCTCTACATGGAATCGAACAGTACGAACACAGGCGGATTCTCTGCCACCGTTACTTTCGATATTAATAGCGATCCCGATTTGGCGGCAGTAGAAATACAGAACCGCATCAAGTTGGCAGAATCGCGTCTGCCAGCCGAAGTAGTGCAGAACGGCATTTCGGTAGAGAAGCAGGCACCAAGCCAGTTGCTCACTATCTGTCTTACCTCTTCCGACCCTAAGTTCGACGAAATCTACCTGAGCAACTTTGCTACGCTCAACGTGCTCGACCTGCTGCGACGCATCCCCGGCGTAGGTCGTGTGTCGAATATCGGCAGCCGCTACTATGCCATGCAGATATGGGTGCAGCCCGACAAGATGGCCAACTTCGGACTTACCGTAGCCGATATCCAGTCTGCCATAAAAGACCAGAACCGCGAGTCGGCAGCCGGAGTGTTGGGTCAGCAACCCATGAGCGGACCCGACATCACTATCCCCATCAGCACCAAGGGCCGTCTGTCTACCGTGAGCCAGTTTGAGGAAATCGTAGTACGCGCCAATCCCGACGGCTCAATCATTCGTCTGCGCGACGTTGCACGCATCTCGCTTGAGGCTTCGTCGTACAGCACAGAGAGCGGAATAAACGGCGGAAACGCTGCCGTGCTGGGCATCTATATGCTTCCGGGTGCCAACGCCATGGAAGTGGCTGGCAAGGTGAAGGAAGCCATGAAGGAGATCAGTGCCAACTTCCCCGAGGGTCTCAGCTACGAAATACCGTTCGACATGACCACGTATATTTCCGAATCCATCCATGAAGTGTACAAAACCCTGTTTGAAGCCCTCGTTCTGGTTATCCTCGTGGTCTACCTCTCATTGCAGAGTTGGCGTGCTACGCTTATCCCGCTTGTGGCAGTGCCCATCTCGCTTATCGGTACGTTCGGCTTTATGCTTATCTTCGGCTTCTCGCTGAATATGCTTACCTTGCTCGGACTGGTGCTTGCCATCGGTATTGTGGTGGACGATGCCATCGTGGTGGTAGAAAACGTAGAACGCATCATGGACGAAGAGAACCTCTCGCCGTATCAGGCTACAAAGAAAGCCATGGAGGGATTGGTCGGTGCTATCATCGCTACCTCTTTGGTGTTGGCTGCCGTGTTCGTGCCCGTTAGTTTCCTGCCCGGCATCACCGGACTGCTGTATCGTCAGTTCACCATCACCATCGTGGTGTCGGTATTGCTTTCTACGGTCGTAGCTCTCACGCTTAGTCCCGTGATGTGTTCGCTCATTCTGAAGAAAGAAGACCCCAACAAGCGTAAGAACATTGTGTTCCGCCGCATCAACGACTGGCTGGGCGTGGGTACTAATAAATATGTGGTTCTTATCAAGCGCATCTTGCGCCATAAGCGTCGCGTGTTAAGCTCGTTTGGAGTAGTGCTTATCGCCATTCTTGTGCTGCACCGCATCATTCCTACCAGCTTCCTCCCAACCGAGGATCAGGGATACTTCCGTGTAGAACTGGAGTTGCCCGAAGGAGCTACACTTGAGCGTAGCCGTGTCGTAAGCGCCAAGGCGGTAGAGTACCTTATGTCTCTGCCGTCGGTCGATTATGTGCAGAGCGTAGTGGGCAGCAGTCCGCGTGTAGGAACCAGTCAGGCGCGTACCGACCTTACTGTTATCCTGAAACCGTGGGAAAAGCGAGGCGAACAGACTATTGATGCCATCATGGCGCAGGTAAAGAAAGAGCTTTCGGCTTACCCCGAATGCAAGGTGTATCTTTCCACTCCTCCCGTCATCCCCGGTTTGGGTAGTTCGGGCGGTTTCGAAATGCAGCTCGAAGCCCGTGGCGATGCCACCTTCGAACAGTTGGCTGCAGCTACAGACACTCTGCTCCACTACGCCCAGCAACGCAAGGAACTTTCAGGACTGTCGTCATCGCTTCAGGCAGAAATACCGCAGCTTTACTTCGACGTAGACCGCGACAAGGTGAAGTTTGCCGGCGTGCCGATGGCAGATGTATTCTCTACAATGAAGGCTTATACCGGATCGGTGTATGTGAACGACTTCAATATGTTCAACCGCATCTATCGTGTGTATATTCAGGCTGAAGCCAACTACCGCGAGCACAAGGACAATATCAACCTCTTCTTTGTGCGCGGAAGCGACAATGCGATGATTCCGCTAACCTCGCTCGGCACTACAAGATACACCACAGGTCCCGGTAGCATCAAGCGTTTCAATATGTTCAATAGCACCGTGATCAGAGGCGGCGCAGCCGAAGGATACAGTTCGGGACAGGCGATGCAAGCGATAGAAGAGATTGCCCGCAAGCATCTTCCAGAGAACATCGGTATAGAATGGAGCGGACTCTCGTATCAGGAGAAACAAGCCGGCGGACAAACCGCGATGGTGCTGGCATTGGTGTTCCTCTTCGTATTCCTCTTCCTGTCTGCACTCTACGAGAGTTGGACGGTGCCAATCGCTGTTCTCTTCACGTTGCCGATAGCAGCCTTAGGTGCTTACCTCGGTGTGTGGGCGTGCGGACTCGAGAACGATGTCTACTTCCAGATAGGTCTCGTGATGCTTGTCGGATTGGCTGCCAAGAACGCCATCCTGATTGTAGAGTTCGCCAAAGAGCAGGTAGACCGTGGGGTAGACGTGGTAGAAGCCGCGCTTCATGCGTCGCAGCTGCGTTTCCGCCCAATCCTAATGACCTCGTTGGCATTCATCTTAGGTATGCTGCCTATGGTCATAGCCAGCGGTCCGGGTTCAGCCAGCCGTCAAGCCATCGGTACCGGTGTGTTCTTCGGAATGATAGTAGCCGTAACCGTCGGAATACTCCTGGTGCCTTTCTTCTTCGTACTTATATATAAGATGAAGAACAAGGCAAAAGCCACCACCCTCCGCAAGCAAGCGTAATGTTGTTTATTATAAAAAGCGAACACAATGAAAAAGATACTATTCTATATGCTCGTCGTGGCAGGAAGTCTCAGTATGGCTTCTTGCCAGCTGGGCCAACACTATACACGTCCGGAGCTTAATCTGCCCGAACGGCTCTCTAAGGCTCCTCAGAACGATACGCTCACCATTGCCGATATGCAGTGGTGGGAGATGTACACCGATACCACTTTGCAGCAGCTCATCAGCAAGACATTGGAGCATAACAAGGACTTGCTGATTTCCAGTGCGCGTGTAAAGGAGTTGGCAGCCATGAAGCGCATCGATTGGGCAAACCTCTTTCCGCGCATAGACGCCAAAGCCTTTATAGAAAAGGAGGGCACCAACTATGGTGGCGATAATTATAAGAACAGCACCAAGCAGCATGCTAAGTTCATTGCTTCGTGGGAACTCGACTTGTGGGGCAACCTCCGTTGGGCTAAGGACAAGAGCATGGCGCAGTTCTTGGGAAGTATCGAAGCACAGCGTGCCTTGAAGATGAGCATCATCTCCGAAGTGGCGCAATCCTACTTCGAGTTGGTAGCCTTGGATAACGAACTGAAGATTGTGCGCCAGACCTTGAAAGCGCGCGAAGAAGGCGTGCGCCTCGCCAAACTGCGTTTCGAAGGCGGTCTTACTTCTGAGACATCGTATCAGCAGGCAAAGGTGGAATACGCCCGCACCGCTACACTGGTGCCAGAGCTGGAGCGTAAGATCTCTATTAAAGAGAACGACATCGCTTTCCTTGCAGGCGAATATCCGCAGGTGATACACCGCTCAATACTTCCCGAAGAAGTGAAGTTGCCCGAGTCGCTGCCCGTCGGGCTCCCCTCCACCTTGTTGGAGCGCCGCCCCGATGTGCGCGAAGCCGAACAACGTCTTATAGCAAGTAACGCCGCCGTGGGCATGGCATTCACCAACCTCTTTCCGCGCATCACACTTACTGCCAGTTACGGTTTGGAGAGCAAGGAAATGGGCGACTTCTTCAAGTCGCCCATCCACTACCTCAGTGCTAATCTTCTGGGACCGCTTTTTGCTATGGGTAAGAACCGCGCCATGCTGAAAGCACAGAAAGCTGCCTACGAGCAAGCCTGCTACGCATACGAGAAGGCTGTGCTTTGTGCTTTCAAGGACGCCCGCAACGCCATCGTCGACTTCAACAAGATTGAGGAGATCTACGAATCGCGTCGTGAGTTGGAGCGTTCGTCAAAGGTGGCTATGGAATTGGCACAGCTGCAGTACATCAACGGCGTAATCGGTTACCTTGATGTGCTCGATGCCCAGCGTAGCTACTTCGACGCGCAAATAGGTCTTAGCAACGCCATCCGCGACAAGCAAATCACCATGGTCAAGATGTACAAGGCACTGGGCGGAGGATGGTGAAAACACGCTTGTGTTCGTGCACATGTATTGATTTAAGTCAATAATAAGGCAAAAAATCGAATGTTTTGCTTTGATTGTTTGCGCAAACAGTAGATTGTTTATACCTTTGCATCGTCAAAAGATTAATAGATTGTTTAGGTTAGTAGTAATAGATTTAGGTTTTTAGTTATTAGGTTTAAGGTAACGATTGTTTAACAAGGTAGCCATGAAGGCTCGTGAGAATCTTCATTGATTACGAAATTTTTTCAAGTTAAACATAGTGACAGTGGCGCAGCTCGTTGAGAGTTGCGCCACTGTTTTTTTTATGCCTATGCGTCTGCAGCATAGGCTTGCACGTTCTAATTATACAATCCGATAAGCTGCGCGTTATGTGCTTTAGAAATTGATGCCGAACTGGGCGCAAAGGGCGCGCAGGGCGAAGAAGAGCATGGGCATGAAGAGGGCGGGCAGCAGATTGATGGTCTTGCAGTCTTTGATGTGCAGTATGCCTAAGCCGGAAGCGGTGATTAGTATGCCGCCGACGAGCGACACTTCGGTGATAAGTTCGTGGGAGATGAGCGACTGCGAGAGCAGTGCTATGCCGTAGATTGACGACATCCATACGAACACAGCGATGCCAGTGAGTGCTATGCCGAAACCATACGACGAGGCGAGTACCAAAACGGTGACGAAGTTGAGCGTGGCGGCAGTCATGAGATAGGTGTTGTCGTCGTAGAGTGCGCTCATCACGGGACCCATCATAGCGAGTGTGCCGACACAGCAGAGTAGAATGGCGGTGGTGATGCCTTCGGCAAGGTTGCTGCCTGAGATGCTACGCGTGGCGCGATCCATGTGTTGATCCATTTTGAGAAGTGTGCCGATGAGTCCGCCAATCGACAGGCAGAAGATGAAGAGCACGGGGTATTCTGACTTCTGCATACTTTCCATCGCAACATTCGCACCTAAGGTG
>OGXE01002333.1_pt1 | contig 14392 bp, 14 predicted proteins | sample 1576181 | NCBI WGS metagenome assembly OGXE01 (sample SAMEA3541478, study PRJEB24748) | human gut metagenome | biome: human gut; feature: human-associated habitat; material: faeces | place: China | collected 2012 | reverse complement strand
GTTTTCTCCCTTTGTCGGAAACGTAATCCGTAGGGGCGCATTCTATATGCGCCCGCGGAGGTTTATCTTATCGCAAGCGGGCACGGGCGGATATGGAATCCGCCCCTACGTTTTTGAAGCGGCAGCCCCCCTCGCAGAGGGGGCCAAGAGAGGGCGGTGCCCCGCGCGGAGTTTTCTCCCTTTGTCGGAAACGTAATCCGTAGGGGCGCATTCTATATGCGCCCGTGGAGGTTTATCCTTCCGCAAACGGGCACGGGCGGATATGGAATCCGCCCCTACGTTTTTGAAGCGGCAGAGCACCAGCCGTCACGGGGGGCGTAACGGCTGGTGAGCGTTATAGTTTTAGGGGGGCGGTGTTTACCCAACGCTGACTTCAAAGGTTACCGTGCCGATGTAGCTGCCCGCGTAGGGGGCAGCGTCCGGCTTGACAAAGGTCAGGGGAATTTTTGGGGATTCACCGTTTTTGGCGGTCAAGACCGGGTCACCGCTTTCCAACGCAGTACCGTCTTTTTGGTAGGAAACAGCCGGGACGGTCAAAGCCACCCGGCTTTAAGGCAATGCAGTTACTTTTTGACTTTTTTGCGCCACAGCAGCACAAACAGGACGGCAGAGCACAGCGCCAGCACCAACAAAAGCGCGGGCCGGGCGGCATCGCCGGTTTGCGGAATACGGAATGTGGGTGCGGTGGTCTGCGCCGGGGGCGTGGCGGGCGGCGTTTCACCGGCAGGCGTTTGCGCGCTTACCGGCGCGGGAATTGTGCTGGCCTGCAGCGGGATCAACAGACCGTTGTCCTCAAGCTGCAGCACAAAGGACGAAAGCAAGGGCAAGGGAAGCGAGTTTTTTCATGGGTGATTTCTCCTATTCTATATAACAGTTTGTTGAACAGCTTGTTCCGCTGTGTGTTACTGTACATCCGGCACGGTCACAGCATTGGCCCCGTTCATGGCGCTGCCGTCCTGCAGCGAGGCCGTTGTGATGCGCGACCTCCGCGTCCGCTCCTCCGGTGATGAAGTTCTTTCATTTAATAATAGCATTTCCGACGCTGTAACGCAAGCGTTTGGGACGAATAGACATTGTTACGCTTTGTAATATGCTGTTTGCATAAAAAAATGGCCGCCTGTCGTTAAACGCAAACAGGCGGTTTTGCAGATATTTTAGTGGTTTCGTCCCAAAGAAATGCCGAGATACATCATCATGGATTTTTGGCTGTCGGTTAGCGTGTGTGCCGCAGCAAAATCCTGCACATTGAACAGAATGCACCCGCAATGTCCGGCAAATGTGGGGAAACAGGTGACTTTTAAGTAGGTGTCCACCTCCGGGCTGTAATCAAAAATTTCCAGCATTTCACCGTACAGAACGGCGCGCTCATAACTGCGCAGCCACTTGGCGTCCATATTGGCGAACAGGCTGCCGAACGAATGGTCGATCAGAGATTCCAGCGGTAATTTTTCCAGCTTTGCCAGCGCAGGGTTGGCATAGCGGAAAATCCAGTCCACGGCGCGGCGCTCCTCGTCAAAGACCATTTCAATGTCGGTAAAGGCGAAGGGCATGGCGTCAAAGCTTTTGTAATGCTCGTGATATTCCTCGGCGTTGGTGGGCGCGGTGTCGTCCTGCATGGTCAGGATCAGCCGCTTTTGCTGTGTTTGCAACTGCTCCAATATCCGCTTTTTCTGCCGCACCACATATTCCAGCTGCTCTCCGTTGTTTAAAACGACGGTGTTTTCCACGCTGTGTATGGCGCGCACCGCGACCAGACAGCTGCGGTGTACCTTAATAAAGTCATCACCCAAGTGCTGCTCCAGCTCCTCCATGGTGATGCGCGAGGTAAAGACCGCGCCGTTCGTCAGATGCACCTCAGCGTAGTTGCGCTTCATTTGGATATACCGAATCGTGTCGGCGTTGATGACCAGCGGGGCATCGCCGCCCTTGCGCCGCGGCGCAAAGGCAATGGTTTTTGCAGACATAAGCAAGCCTTCTTTCTGCGGGTTTTATGATGTATGTAATACTTGTTCTGCTGTATAAAACTATTGATGTCGGATTGATAACCCTATTTTACCAAGCATAATTGGTTAAATCAAGCGCGATTTTGAATTTATCCGCACGGAAAAAGAAAAGCAGTTAGTGCTGCCAGATATTATTTTCCAAATCACGCAGACGCGCTTTGTAGTCGTTAATAAGCGCCTGCGTGTTTTCGGTATCGGGAAAGCTGACAATATAGCCATCCTCTGGTTTTTAGGGACTTCGGCTATCAGCACACAGCCACCAAAGAAAGCAACGACCGTTATATTGATGCAGCCCCGAGTACATGGCATTTATGCAGCAATACAAAAAGCGCCGGGATACGCAATCAGTTGAGCAGTGAATTGTACGGAAAATAAAGAATCGCAGCCATGCCATTTTGTAGTAAAATAGCATAGCTGCGTTCTTTTTGGTGGGCCGTGAGGGATTCGAACCCCCACTCAAGCGGTTATGAGCCGCCGGCTTTAACCGTTAAGCTAACGGCCCTCACAGATGTATAGAATAGTATAGCAGAAATTTTTCTGTTTGCCAAGAGGTTGCGGGGCGGAATTTTTAAAATCCAAAAAAATAATAAGTGTCCCGCAAAATCCGCAGGGAGCCTCCCCTTTCCCCTTTTGGTTGGATATGGTATACTGGTAGCAAATCAACGCGAAAGAAGGCGCAGCTTTGACCATCAAGGATATTGCCCGCGAGTCCGGCTATGCCGTGGGCACGGTGTCCCGCGTGCTGAACAACAACCCCCGCGTCAGCGAGGACGCACGCCGGAAAATACTGGCCGTTGTGGCGCAGCACGGCTACCAGCCCAACGCCAATGCCAAGCATCTGAAGCAGCAGGTGCCGGAGGGGCTGGCCCTCATTGTAAAGGGCACGCAGAACGCTCTGTTTGCGGACCTGCTGGACAAGCTGCAGCCCTGTCTGGAGGCGCGCGGCTATACGCCGACGGTCTACTACAACAATGGCAGTACCGACGAGCTGGCCTGCGCACAGACCATCTTTGCCGAGCGCCGGCCCTGCGGCCTCTTTTTCATCGGTGCGCACCCGCAATGCTTTACCCCGGCGCTGGCGTCGCTGGGCATCCCCTGCCTGCTGCTGACGAACAACGCCGCCGGGCTGGGCATTGAGAATCTGTCCAGCGTCAGCGTGGATGACCGCGCTGCCGCTGCCGTGATGATCGAGCAGTTATATGCCAAAGGTCACCGTGTCATCGGCATCATCGGCGACAGGCCCGAAACCTCCCGCCCGAGCCAGCAGCGGCTGGACGGCTGTCTGGATGCCCTGCAGCGGCTCGGCGTGCCGTTCGACTTTGACCGGCAGTACCGGCTTGCGGACTTCTCGATGCAGGGCGGCTATGCAGCTGCCGAGCACCTGCTGGCCCACTGCCCCGGCCTTACGGCGATTTTCGCCATGTCGGACCTGATGGCGGTGGGAGCCATCCGGGCCATACAGGACCACGGCCTGCGCGTACCGCAGGACATTGCCGTGGCCGGGTACGACGGCATTGCGCTTGGGCGGTACACTGTGCCGCGGCTGACGACGATCCGGCAGAATACCACCGTCCTTGCCGAGCGCGCCGCCGACATTTTGCTGCGCTGCATAGAGGAAAACGCCCCCGCCCGCCACGAGACCGTGCCCTTTGAGCTGGTCAAGGGCGAGAGCGTATAACAACAGACCCGGAGCCCGTTTGGTTGGGCTCCGGGTAATTTTTATGCGTGTTTATGCCTGTGCGCTTTCAGGCGTGGCCATGCCGGTTCGTTCGGCAAAGCGGCGCTCGGTTTCCTCGTTCAGGTATTTCTCGTCGGGATAGGCACCGTCGTGCCGGTCGGCGTACTCGTCGGAAATCTCATCCTGCAGCTGGCGGCGGATGTAATCATCCCGGTCTGCTTCACTGGAGAAGCTGTTATTGTCATAGTGGTAGCTGGCCTGCACGCGCTGGGCCACCTGGGCAGCGGTCAGCCCCGCCGGGTAGGAGGCGACGCAGTCCAGGTAGTAGCTGATGCCGTCGTCGGTGTCCTCATCGGTGCTGAAGCTGTACCGCGTAAAGCCCAAGTTCTCCGCCTGCGCAGCCTGCATGACGGCCATACAGTCGGCGGCGAATGTCTCCGCGTCGACGTAGTCGTTCACCAGCTCCGTGTGCAGGATGCAGTCGTCGCCGTCCTGCAGCGTGTAGTTGCCGTGGGTCTCGTGGTTGAACCAGACATTCACGCTCAGGGAGTTTGTTCTGGCTTTCAGCTCCGGCTCGGTGCTCAGGGCGTTGTACATGGCCTCGGTTTTTTGGCTCTCGATGCGGCTTTGGGCATAGCTGCGAGCGGGTCCCCACTCGCTGATGGCGAGGGGCAGCAGTGCCGCCGTGCCGACGATGCAGAGCGTGAACGCCGTACCCAGCATGGCGAGCCAGTCAAATTTCACCTTCACGTCGGGCCTGGCGCTGTAGACGAGCATCTCGATGCCCAGCGCAATGAGGATGACCGGGGAGAATTTCAGAATTTTCAGCAGGTCGAACTGCGGCACAAACTGATAGACGATCAGCAGAACACCGGCTGCAATCAGCACCAGCGCAAACGCAATGCTGCCGACGCGGCGGACCTTTTTCGGAGTGGTTTGTTCATCCATGATTTTACCTCGTTCTATTTATATTGAGTAGTAGGGGCCGGGCATGCCCGGCCCGCGCGTGTATGGCGGGCACAGCGGCGGTGGGTCAGCAGCGGGCGGGACATGTCCCGCCCCTACCCTGCGGCAAAAGGCAGACGAGCGGCGTCCGTAAGGCCGCCCCTCATCCGGCGCTGCGGCGCCACCTTCCCCCAAGGGGGAAGGCTTAGCGTCATTCATGCGGATACGGCGGCAGCTCGTCATCGCTGTGCTTCGTTTCGGGGTGCAGGCCCAGCAGCTTGAGGCCCGCGAAAATCAGCAGTGCCGCAATGACAACATTCGGTATGCCGGTGATGATGTCGTAGGCGTAGCCGTTGCCCACAAGATTGCACAGCAGCGTATAGAGCCAGTTTGAGATGAATGTCTCATACAGCGCCCAGACACCGATGCCGACCAAGCCCCAGCCGATCAGCCTGTTATGCTGGGGGAGCAGCTTTTTGATTTCCTCATAATTGCCCAGAACCAGCAGGGAATCCTCCTTCGGCTCACCGGCTGCCATGTGGCGGATGAGGTCATAGGTGTCAAAAAAGCTGTACATCCAGATAACAAGGCAGAGGAACAGCAGCGGCTGAATGACGGTGGCCGCCATCATGCAGAGTATCAGCATCATCGCAATCGAGAGGCCGCGCTGCATATAGCCGTAGTACATCTGCCCCGCACCGGGGATGCAGGCGAAGATAAAGGTCAGGAATCCATTCTTTTTCATAGGTCATTCTCCCTTGGCGGTGCTGCCGCCGATGCTTTGTGCTCTGATTTGGTCAAGGCCGTTTTCAGCGGTCAGGGTAAAGCTTTTGAAGGTATCGTCGAGGCTTTTGTAAAAGCCGTTGACGGCGGTGCTGAATTTGGTGCCGAACCGCTCATGCGGGGTGGTGGGCTGCTGGGCGGTCAGGGCGGAGACATCCGGCAGGCCGAATGTGCTGACCGCGCCCCACAGCACAAAGCCCAGCACCACCGCCGCAGCGGCCGACACATACCGGTTTGTCATGATACGGAAGCTGCGCAGCCGCATCAGGTTCTGCACCTGAGGGATCAGGTCGCGCATGGGCTGTTTCATAGCCTCGGGCGCGGCCTCGATCAGTGCCGTGTAGCGCAGCAGGCAGTAGTCGCAGAAGCTCAGATGCTCGGCGGCCTCCAGCGCGCCAAGGTCATCGAGCGTGCCGTCCTTCAGCGCGTACAGGCCCGCATCGGTCAGGTGGCCCTCGGCGTCAAACAACTTTTCGTTATCAAAATACAGGCTCATTCCCTCTGCCTCCTTTCAAGTATCTGCTGGCGAAGCAGCAGCTTTGCACGCCAAAGCTGGCTGTTGACGGTTGCGGGCGGGCGGCCCACAAGCCTTGCAATCTCAGCGCTCTCTTTGTGCTCCAAAAAGTACAGGACGGCGATTTTTCCGTAGGGCTCGCGCAGGGTGCGCACAAGCTGCTCCAGCTCTGCGGCACCGGCGCGCGCCAGCACACTTTCCGCCGGGTCATCGGCATCGGTGCCGGGGGCGCCGCGCGGCTCCGGCATGGCATCGTCACCCGGGGCCTCCACCCGGCGCACCCATGCGCTTTTCAGGTGGTCCTTGCATTTGTTGGCCGCCACCCGCACAAGCCACTGCTTATAATACTGCGGCTCGCACCGGTCTATGGCCGAGAACGCCGAGAGAAAGGTGTCCTGGGTCAGATCCTCAGCGGTGTGGGGGTCATGAACAAACTGCAGGCAGACTGTGTAGATCAGTCTTTGGTACTGCTGCATCAGCCCGGTAAATTCCTCATTTGTCAGCGCCCACACCTCCTTTGCTTTGTCCTTCTGTATACTAAAACGAATTCCCCGGCGCCGATATTGCAAGCGCGGGGGAATTTTTCAAAAATTTTTTCTGCTTTGGCTTCCCCCGAGGGGCTGCGCCCGCAGGCGCGTGTCGAAGCGCAACCGCCGCAGGCGGCTCTTAGCGCGGAGACTGAAGCTGTCTGCGAAGCAGACTGATGAGGGGCAAGCGTACCGTTATCGCCCATTTACCGGGCAACCCCCGGAAAGCCGCCCCTCATCCGGCCTACGGCCACCTTCCCCCCTTGGGGGAAGGCTTTACAGGTCGATATCCAGCTCCACCGGGCAGTGGTCGCTGCCCATCACATCCATCAGGATCGCAGCGGTCTGGATTTTGTCGGCAATGCGGTCGCTGACCAGAAAATAGTCGATACGCCAGCCCGCGTTGCGCTCCCGCGCGCGGAACCGCATGCTCCACCAGCTATACATGCCTGTAGCATCGGGGTGCAGGCGGCGGAAGGAATCGGTAAAGCCTGCCGCCAGCAGCTCGTCCAGCTTGCCGCGCTCCTGATCGCTGAAGCCCGCCGCGCCGCGGTTGGGGCCGGGGTTCTTCAGGTCGATGTCCTCATGCGCCACATTCAGATCTCCGCAAAGAATGACCGGCTTTTCAGCGTCAAGCTTCTGCAGGTAGCGGCGCAGGTCATCCTCCCACTGCATACGGTAGTCAATGCGCGCCAGCTCGTTCTGGGCGTTGGGAACATAGAGGTTGACGAGGTAGAAATCCGGGTATTCCAGCGTGATGGCGCGGCCCTCATGGTTATGGACATCCTCGTCCAGGCCGTACCGCACGCTGAGCGCCGGTGTTTTGGCCCAGACAGCCGTGCCGGAGTAGCCCTTTTTATCGGCGCTGTAGATGTACTCGGTGTAGCCCTCCGGCGCAAAGTCGGCCTGCCCGGGCTGCATTTTCGTCTCCTGAATGCAGAAAAAGTCCGCGTCCAGCGTGCGGAACACATCCTCAAAGCCTTTTTTAAGACAGGCGCGCAGGCCATTGACATTCCAGCTGATGAATTTCATTGATAGACTCCTTTTTAAGCCTCCCCTGTCAAAGGGTGGCTTTATTTGCTATACCTTTTTCACTGCGCTCTTTTGCCATGCACCGCTGGCAAAGCGGATCACAAAGCAGGTCACACGGCAGATCCAGTCCACGACCATGGCCAGCCAGACACCGACCGCGCCCATGCCCATATTGACACAAAGGACCCAGCTCAGGCCCATGCGCCAGACGATCATCGAAAGGATCGAGGTGAGCATCGTGAACCGCACATCGTTGGCGGCGCGCAGGGCGTTGGGCAGCACAAAGCCGGCCGGCCACAGCAAAATCGCCACACCGTTATGGATCATGACCAGCGTCCAGGACAGGGCGCGCGTCTCCGGCGAGAGGGTGTACATGCCCAAAATCCGGTTCAGGAAGAGCAGCACCAGCAGATTCACGGTGCCTTGAGCGATATAATCCCACAAAAGCAGCTTTTTTGTATAATGCTTTGTCTGCTCAAAGTCCTGTGCGCCGACACAGCGCCCCACGACCGTGATCATGGCAAGGCCCATTGCGTTGCCAACGATGCAGCCGACAGCATCGAGATTGTTGGCCACCGCATTGGCCGAGATATGCACCGTGCCGAACAGCGAGATCATCGAGACGACCAGCACCCGGCCAAGCTGGAACAGGCTGTTCTCAAACGCTGAGGGGATGCCGATGTAGAGAATGCCCTTGACGGTGCGCCCCTCCAGCCGGGTAACCGTGCGCGGCGTGATGCGCAGCGCGTAGTCCCGCCTAGCGGCCAGTGACAGAATGATGACCGCCCCCACCGCGCGGGAGACCAGCGTGGGCACTGCAACGCCCGCAACGCCCATGCGCAGCACAAAGACGCAGAGCGCGTTGCCGCAGAAGTTGATGGCGTTGACAAGGACCGAGACCTTCATCGACACCGCGCTGTTGCCGGTGGAGCGGAAGATCGCCGCGCCCGCGTTGTAAAGTGCCAGAAACGGGAACGACAGCGCCGTGATCGTAAAGTAGGTCAGGCACGCCTGCATGACATCCTCGCTGATCGTGCCGAAGAAGAGCCGCAGCTGTGCCGTGCGGGTCACAAGGCAGAACACCGCCACCGTCGTGCCGAGAATACCGCTGAGCCCCACCAGCTGCCCGGCGCTGCGGGCGGCCTCCTCAGGCCGCTTGGCGCCCAGATGCTGGCTGGTCACGACCGCGCCGCCGGTTGCCAGCGCACCGAACACTGTGATGATAAGCTGATTGATCATATCCACCAGCGACACGCCGGAGATCGCGGCCTCCCCCACCGAGGAGACCATGACGGTATCGGCCATGCCCACCAGAACACCGAGCGCCTGCTCGATGATAAGCGGCCAGAGCAGCGCCAGCAGCTGTTGGTTTGTAAACAGTCGTTCTTTTTTCACCTCATCGTACATCTCACTTTCCCAGTATGAGTATAGCACAAAAAAATCCCCCGCGCAATGCGCGGGGGCAGAGTTTACTCGTACCGCAGGGCCTCGATGGGATCAAGCTTTGCGGCCTTGTTGGCGGGATAGTAGCCGAAAAATACGCCGATGGCCATGCTGAAGCCGACTGCTACCACGATGGCGGTCAGGCTTGGGCGGGCGGCGTAGCCCACGGCCTTGCTCAGCCCCGCGCCAAGGGCCAGCCCCAGCAGGATACCGGCGATGCCGCCGATCAGGCAGAGGATGACGCTCTCGGTGATGAACTGCATCCGGATTGCCGCCGCCGGGGCGCCGAGTGCCTTGCGGGTGCCGATCTCGCGGGTGCGCTCGGTAACGGAGACCATCATAATGTTCATAACGCCGATGCCGCCCACCAGCAGCGAAAGCGCCGCAATGGCGGAGATACCCAGCGATACCGTGCTGAGCATCGAGGACATCGAGTCGAGCAGGCTTGCCAGACTGGAGGCACTGACCGTCCATGAGTCGTTGCGGGTGTAGTAGCTGGCGAAGAAATCGCCGACCGTATCCACGAACGAGGTCACATTGACCGCCGTGCCGTCCGCTACGACCGTGATGCTCTGGTAACCGGCCCCCGCCCCGGCAATGGACTTTGCCACATCAAGCGGGATATAAAAATCCGTCTGGATCGAATCATCGTCCGTACCGGAGAACATGCTGGAATAGCTATCCTCGGTATAGCGGTAGACGCCCTCTATATAAAAGGTATACAGGTCCTTGTTGATGGTCAGCGTCACCGCCTTGCCGATGGCATCCTGCGCGGTGCCGCCGATGGCCTGCGCAACGAATTTTTCCGACACACAGGCCACCTTGCGGCCTGCATCCTTTTCGTCGTCCAGCCAGCGGCCATACAAAATCTGCGAATCCGTGTCACGATTTTCCAGCGTGGCGGCGTTGGCACCTCTGACCGTGGTTGTGATGGTCGTGGTCGGGTCGCCGTATTTTGCCACCGTACCGCTGCCGACCTGCTGAGTCAGCTCGATATGATCGACCTTGCCGGAAAAGGCATCCAGAAAATCCTGCATCATCGCATCGGTGATGAGGTCGGCGTCCGACGGCTTGGAGTCCTTGAACCGCCGCAGCGTGACGCCCTGCGCCGTGCCGGAGGTATTGCTTGCGCTTTTCTGCACAACGCTGACTGAAATGTTGCTGGCACCCATACCGGCCATCGAATCGGTGACCGAGCCGGTCATGCTGTTGCCGACCGTTTCGATGGCAATGACGGCCGCTATGCCGATGATGATGCCCAGCATGGTCAGGGCGCTGCGCATCTTGTTGCTTTTTACACTGGCCAGCGCCATGCCGATATTTTCAAAGAGCTGCACGTTCGCCTGTCCCCTTTCGTTCCCCCACGATCAGCCCGTCGCGCAGCGTCAGCACCCGCTGGCATTCCTCGGCCAGCGCAGGGTTGTGCGTGATCAGCACGATGGTCTTGTGGTATTTTTCATGCATTTCGTGAAAGAGGTCCATCACGACACGGCTGGTCTGGCTGTCCAGCGCGCCGGTCGGCTCATCGGCCAGAATCAGCGCCGGCTCGTTGACCATGGCGCGGGCGATGGCCACCCGCTGCTTCTGCCCGCCGGAAAGCTCGTTGGGCTGGTGGCGCATCCGCTCGCCCATGCCGACACGGTCCAGCCAGTCCTTGGCGCGGCGGGCGCGCTCAGCCGCAGGCACGCCCGCGTAAAGCATCGGCAGCTCAACATTTTTCAGGGCGCTCTGCCGGCCGATCAGGTTGTAGGTCTGGAACACAAAGCCGATCTTGCGGTTGCGGATGGCCGCCAGATCATTGTCATCGGCCTCATGGATGTTCACGCCGTCCAGCACATACTCTCCGGCGGTCGGCTTGTCCAGCACGCCGATAATGTTCATCAGGGTGGATTTGCCCGAGCCGGACTCGCCCACGATCGCAACGAACTCGCCGGGGTAGACGGTCAGGTCGATGCCGTGCAGGATCTCCAGCTCATTGGGCTGGCCGATGTAGTAGCTTTTGCGGATGCCGCGCATCGCAATGAGCGGCCGGGCCGGGCGGTCAGCCTCCGCCCCGAGCAGGCTCTGCGCGATCGTCTGGGCAAACTGTTCGGTGTTCTGCATCACTGACCTCCCGGCCCGCCGGGACCGCCGTCGGGGCCGCCTGCATCGTCCGTGCGGGCAATCGTCACGCTGGCAGGCATACTGCTGCCGTCCCCCACATAGAGGCTGCCGTCCTCCATCATCTGGGCGGCGCTGTCGGTGCTGCTCTCAATGCCTTGGGTCAGGTCGGCGGTGGCTCGGATGATGTCGCCCTCGTGCAGATCATCGCCGGTGATTTCCACATAATAATCGTTGGTGTCGCCCTCGGTGACGGCGACCTCCTCAAAGGTCATATCGGTGCCCTCGCCGCCGGTCCGGCGCAGCACATAGGCCGTGCCGTCCTCGTTCGTGCCCACAGCATCACGGGGTACGGTAAAGACACCGTCCTTCTCGCTGATGACGATCTCGACCTTGGCCGAGATACCGATGAGCAGGCCGCTGTCCTGCCCGTTGACCGTGACAGTCGCGCCAAAGCTGCCGCTGTCATTCGCCACAGGGTCAATGCGGGTCAGCGTGCCGCTGATGACGGCATCGCCGGTGGCATCGCTCGTGATGCGGCAGGTCATGCCGGTGGACAGCTTGCCGACCGAGCTTGCGGGGATCGTGACCTCCACGGTCAGATTCTCCACATCCTGAATCGTGGCCACCGTGCCGCTGCAGACATCGCCGACTGTGGCGTTCAGGGCGGTGATCGTGCCGTCCATCGTGGCGGTCAGGGTACATTCCTCCAGTGCGGTCTGCAGGCTGGTCAGCTTATCATCCTCGCGCTGGGACTGCGCAAGCTTGGTAGCGGCATCGTCCACATTCCGCGCGGCATTCGTGGCCGACTTCTGGTAGGACTCCTGCGCCTTTTGCAGCGCATCGGCGTAGCTCTGGATGCTCTCGTAGCACTTCTTCACCGCGTCAAAGCCCTGCAGCCCCAGCTCCGGGATGCTGCACTGCGTCTTGGCGATGCTCTCACGGTTTTGATAGTCCTCGATCTGGCCCTGCAGCCCCTCGGCGCGGTCCGTCTCGCCGCTCTGCCGGGCCTGCGTCAGCTGGATCTGCAGGTTGGCAAGGGTGTTCTCGTACCCGGCGATCTCCTCGGCATAGCGGGTATACCAGTCTGTCACGACCTCGCGGTTCGTCTTGCCGGTGTTGCCGTCCGTGGTCATGGTGCTGTAGTAGTCGTTCAGCCCGAGCCTGTCATAGTCCTGCTGGGCCTTTGCCAGCTCCTGCTGCGCGCTGGCCAGGTCGGTGGCCTGATCCTCCACGCTGCGGGTATAGCTTTTCTCGGCGCTCGTCCGGGTATCGCTGCTGTCAAGCTCGGCGTTGGCGATCTGCTTTTCGACATCGGCGGTGTCCAGCGTAGCGATGATGTCGCCCTTCCTGACTGTATCGCCGACCGCGACATTGACTGCCGTGACCTTGTAGGTCTTGACCGCATCCGCCGCCGTAACGCTGGCGCTGCTGCCCGACTTGACTGTGCCGTTGACATTGACCGAATCGCTCAGCGTTGTTTTGCTCAGCACGGTGGTGCGCACATACTGGTAGGCCGTGCCGCCGGCCTGCCGGGCCTTGCCCCACACACCGGCGATGGCGATGCCCACCGCCAGCAAAACAGCCAAAAGGGCGGTCAGTTTTTTGTGCTTTTTGATCCACGCAAGCGGGTTGTGCTTTGTCTTTGTTTTCTCTGCCATACCGGCTCCTCTTCTTTATGCAGGTGATATTTCAACAAAATGAGTATATCCTGCAAATGTGTTGGTTTTTTGAAAGAACTATGAAAAAAGCGGCACATCTTCCGTAAAAGGTGTGCCGCACAGCCTTCTTTACCGCTCCTCGCGGAAGTAAGCGAGCCCCAGATGTGCCGGGGGCTGATTTTCCTTTTTCTTGCGCATCGAAACCACAATCAGCACCACGATGGTGACGACATAGGGCAGCATCTGCACAAGGTCGGTCATATAGCTGGCCAGTGTGATGCCGAGCAGGCTGGGCAGGAACTGGTACAGCCAGTAGAGCATACCGAACAGGTAGGCGCCCCAGATGGCGTTGAGGGGCTTCCATGTCGTAAAGATGACGAGCGCCACGGCCAGCCAGCCCAGCGCCTCGATCTGGCCGGTGGTGGCCCAGATGCCCTGATTGTAGTCCAGCACATAGTACAGGCCGCCGATGCCGCAGATGCCTGCACCGATGCAGGTAGCCAGATACTTGTAAAGCGTGACATTGATGCCCGCCGCATCCGCCGTGGCGGGGTTTTCGCCCACGGCGCGCAGGTTGAGGCCCGCGCGGGTGCGGGTCAGGAACCAGTGCAGCAGGACGGCCAAGACGATCGCCGCGTAGGCCAAAAAGCCGTAGGAGAACACGGTCTGCCCCAGCGCACCCAGACCGGACAGGACGGGGAGCTTTGCGCTGAACGCCTTGTTGGCAATGGGGGCGGCGGAGTAGCTGGCACCGTTGAGGATAAAGACGCCGAAGAAGTTTGCCACGCCCATACCAAAGGTCGTCAGCGCCAGACCGGTGACATTCTGGTTGGCGCGCAGGCTGATGGTCAAAAAGGCGTAGATCAGGCCGCCGGCCATGCTGGCCAGAATGGCGCAGGACATGGCGATCAGGATGCTGACAAAGCCGTTGGGGTTGGCGGCGGTATTCTCATATGCCCAGGCGCTGGCAAAGCCCGCAAAGCCGCCCAGATACATGATGCCCGGCACGCCAAGGTTGAGGTTGCCGGATTTTTCGGTCACCGTCTCGCCGAGCGCACCGTACATAATGATCGTACCGAACGGGATGGCACGCATGATCCATGCAATCAAGCTGCTGTGCATATCACTTGCCCTCCTTGTGTGCGCCGCGCGGGATGACGCGGTAGTTGATGAAGAACTCACTGCCGAGGATGAAGAACAGAATGATGCCGGTGATGATGTCGGCAGCATACTCGTTCAGCGAGTAGGCGGAGGCGATCTCCGAGGCGCCGCGCTCAAGAAAAACGAGCAGGAAGGAGATCAGCGCCATATAGAAGGTGTTGAACTTGGCAAGCCACGCAACGATGATGGCCGTGAAGCCGCGGCCGCCCGCGCTGGTGGTCGAGATGGTCTGGTCCTTACCGGCCACGATCAGGAAGCCGCAGAGGCCGCAGATCGCGCCGGAGATCAGCATCGTGCGCACCGTGACGCGGCGCACATTGATGCCGGCATAGCGGGCGGTGTTCTCGCTCTCGCCGACAACGCTGATCTCATAACCCTGCTTGGAGTATTTGAGGTAGGCGTACATGACAAAGGTCAGCACCACAACAACGATGATGTTGATGGTGTAGCGCTGGCCCATCAGAATGGGGAACCAGCCCGCCTTGGTGGCCTTATTCAGCGTGCCCAGACTGGAGGCCTGACCGCGCATGATGTTGGTCATGCAG
>OGXE01002325.1_pt1 | contig 14425 bp, 10 predicted proteins | sample 1576181 | NCBI WGS metagenome assembly OGXE01 (sample SAMEA3541478, study PRJEB24748) | human gut metagenome | biome: human gut; feature: human-associated habitat; material: faeces | place: China | collected 2012 | reverse complement strand
GAATCCCTATGGCTCATTCCGTTGAAAATGCAAAACTCGCTCCGCAAGCTCCGCTCAAACACGTTGCATTTTCTTAACTGCATTTCGCTGAAGGATTCTAATATTCACTTCCAAATTACGTCAACTTGATGTTAGAGATAATCTATTTTTACTTTAATTATTAGGATTATAAATTATAGTTTTCTTTAATATTATTTTCGTGGTAAAATCAATTATAAAATCTAAATATCTAGGAGATGTTAATATGTTAAAAAAATTTTTCTCTTTAACCTTATTTCTTCTCTCTTTTTGTTATAGCTTCTCTGAAGGTGTGCAATCTAAAGATTACAAAATAGAAGAGATAAATAAAGTAATTGAAGAACTAAAACTTCAACAGATGCACTTAGAATTGATGAAAGAGGAGATTGAAAAATCCAATATTGATCTTTCTAAAAAAGTTAATTTTTCTGAACAACGTCCTAAAATAGCCCTTGTTTTAAGTGGTGGTGGAGCTAAAGGAGCTGCTCATATTGGTGTTTTAAAGGTTTTAGAAAAGTATCAAGTTCCCATTGATATAATAGTAGGAACAAGTGTTGGAAGTATTGTTGGGGGAATGTATTCTGTTGGATACTCTCCAGATGAGATTGAAAAAACTGTTCTTAACTTAAAATTTAACTCTCTTTTAACTAACTCAAAGGATAGAAATCTGAAAAATATTGAAGAGAAGATAGAAAATGATAAATACCCTTTTACTATGAGTATAGATAAAAATCTAAAATTATCCTTCCCTATGGGAATTTTAAATGGTGAAAATATCTATCTCCAATTAAAAGATATATTTAGTAGAGCTGAAAATATTAAGAACTTTAATGAATTACCTATTGAATATAGAGCTATTACAACAGATCTCCAAACAGGTAAAGAGGTTATACTTTCTGATGGTGATCTAGCTATTGCTACATTTAAAAGTATGGCAATCCCTAGTTTTCTTGAGCCTATAAAGGATGAAAATAAGTTTTATGTAGATGGTGGAGTAGTTAATAACTTTCCCATAGATGTTGCTCTCTCTCTAGGTGCTGATATAATTATAGCTGTAGATATAACTGCTGAAACTTCTAAAATAAATGAAAAATCAAATCTTGTAACTATCTTAGATAAACTTGCTACATATAATGGTAATAGAAAAACTGAAACACATAAAAAACTTGCTGACCTGCTTATTGTTCCTGATGTAAAAGATCATGATACCATTGATTTTGGAAATTTAAATGAATTAGTTGTTGCTGGAGAAGATGCAGCTGAAAAATATGGTTATATTCTTGCTAACCTAAGTTCACCTAAAGATTTTAAAGAGATAAAAGATAAAGCTTTAAAAGAAGAACCTATACAAATTAATAAAATTAAATTAGAAGGAAATAGTATTCTTACTTTAAAAAAGGTTAATGAGTTGAAACCTTCTGTTAAAAACAGAAAATTTACAAAAGCTGATTTAAATGATTGGACTAAAAAGATCTACTCAGTTAGTTATATTGAACGTGTTTTCTATGAAGTTAATGATGACACTGTAATTTTTAAAGTTAAAGAGAAAGATGGAATCAATATAAGAGCCTCTTTAAACTATGCTTCAAACTATGGTGGCTCTATGAATATAGCTGCTACAGTACCAAACTTTGGAATCTGGACAAGAAACTACACTATTAAAGCTGAGGCATCTAGTTTCCCTAAAATTAACTTTAATAATGTTACTTTCTATGAGGTTGGAAAATTTAAACTTTTAGGAGGAGCAAGTATAGGTTATGAAACAGATCCTCTATTTATCTACAAAAATGGAGATAAGGTTTCTACTTATACAACGAATAAATTTATAGCTTCACTATCTTTTGGTACTGCTATTTCTAATAGTGTTGTATCTGGAATCTCTCTTGGCTACGCCAATAATGACAATAAATATTTAAGTGGAGATAGGGATATTTACAACTTTAACGAAAACTATCAAGCTCTATTTTCAAGTATATACACTTATGTTGATACTTTAAATGAAAAAAACTTCCCTTCTAAAGGGACAATATTACGTTTAGAGGGATTTAACTCTCAAGATATAAGTGGAAAAGAAACTAACTTAGGTGGTGGAATGTTCTCTGCTAATTTCTACACTCCACTATCTGAAAAATTCTCAGTAGGTTTTGGAGTTGCTGGGGGTAAAATGAGAGGGGAAGAGCTTCCAAAAAGTTCACTATTTAGAATAGGTGGATTAAGAAGCTCAGAAACAGCTTTCTCTTTTGTGGGACTTCCTATGATGGGAGTATATGCTGATGAATTTTATATTTTAAGAGGTGGAATTCAATATAAATTAACTGATACTTTCCATCTTTTAGCAAAATATAATATGCTAACTTACTCTTCTGATTCACTACCTTTCCAAGATAATTACTCTATCGGTGATAGAAAATATCATGGTTATGGTGGTGGTATAGGATGGAATACTTTCCTAGGACCTATCAGTCTTTTCCTTTCAAATAATTTAGATTCTTCATCTCCATTATTTGAAGTTTATATGGGGTATACATTCTAAAATGAAAAACTACACTTAAAATCTTATTAAAAGATAATAGGTGTAGTTTTTATTTTAACTTATAATATATCTAAAATCCCTCTTCCATTACAACTTGAGGTACTACTTCTATTTCAAGTTCTGATAAACTAGCTTTAACTAAGATAACCTTCATTTTATCTCCTATACTAAAGATATTTCCATTGTCCATATCTTTCATTACATATTCTCTATCATCAAATTCATAGTAATGTTTAGCTGAAACAACATCCCAGAAACACTCTATATGTTCTTCAGTTTCAAAGAATACTCTCTTATTACTAAATCCTACTGCAATAGCGTTGTATTCTTCTCCAACTTTATCCATCATATATTCAACTAATTTAATTTTTACACTTTCATCCTCTGCTTTCATTGCTGTTCTCTCTGTTTTTGAAATATGTTCACAGATTTGTGGCAATGTTTCCATACTCTTAACTATAGCTTTTTTACTTGGATATCCATGTAGTACAGAGTTTAGTATTCTATGAACCATTAAGTCAGAATATCTTCTAATTGGAGATGTAAAGTGTGTATAGTATCCTGATGCTAAACCAAAGTGTCCTAGATTATCAACTGTGTATTTAGCTTGTTTTAAAGACATCAATATCATCTTATGTACCAAAAGATTTATTCCCTTTTCTTTAGAATCCTCTATTATTTGTTGGAATTGTTTTGGATGTATCTCCTCTGCTGAATGGATTCTATACTTAAATTTACTTAATGTTTCATTTAAGTTTCTTATTCTTTCAGGATCTGGTTTCTCATGTGTTCTATATATTGATGGAATCTCTAACCAGAACAGTTTCTCTGCAACAGTTTCATTAGCTGCAATCATAAAATCTTCTATTATCCTTTCAGATTCTCCTCTATCCCTATTTTTTATATATTTAACCTTTCCATCTTCATCAAGCACAAGTTTTATCTCTGCTAAATCAAAATCTATACTTCCTCTCTTATGCTTTAACTCTCTTATTATTCTAGAAAGTTCCAACATAGTCATTACCATATCTTTTATATCACTGTACTCTCTTACAGCTTCTTCATCTCCTGAGATAATCTTATTTACAGCAGTATAAGTCATTCTTCTAGCTGTTTTTATAACTGATTTATATGTATCTGAATCAACTATTTTCCCTTCTGGAGTTATCTCCATTTCACAAGTAAATGTCAATTTATCTTCATTAGGATTTAAAGAACAGATTCCATTTGATAATTCTTTAGGGAACATTGGTAACACTCTATCTACAAGATATACTGAGTTCCCTCTCTTATATGCTTCCTCATCTAGCATTGAACCCTTTGGAACATAATAAGATACATCTGCAATACTTACTATCAATCTATAATTTCCATTTTTTAATTTTTCCACATAAACAGCATCATCTAAATCCTTAGCATCTTCACCATCTATTGTTATAATAGGGAGAGCTCTCAAATCTCTTCTCTTAACAATCTCATCTTTTGAAACTGTTGATGGAATATTTTTAGCTTCAGCCATTACTGCTTTAGGGAAAACTTCTGACATACCCTCTCTTAAGATAAGAGCATCTATCATATTTTTAGTATTATATGGATCTCCTATTACCTCTATTATCTCTCCTTCAGGTTTTCTATCATTTCCACCCCAAGAAGTAATTTTCACAACAACTAATTGTTGATCCTTTGCATCTTTCATAAGCTTATAAGGGATATATATATCTTTTCCAAAAGAGTGAGTCGGTGTTACAAATCCAAAACTATCATTTTTTTGTAAAATTCCAACTACTGTATCTTTCTCCCTACTAATAATTTTTACAACTTCTCCCTCTTTCTTTTTATCTCCATTTAAACCTGCTGTTATCTTAACAAGAACAGTATCTCCATCTAAAGCTGAATTAAAAAATGGTTTAGGTATAAAAATCCCCTCATCTTTAGTATCTACAAAGGCAAATCTATCTTTTATTATACTGAAAGTTCCCTTTACATATCCTAAATTCTCAGGAACATTATACTTCCCTCTATTGTTTTTCATAAGCTCTCCAGATTCTATCCAGCTATCTAAAATATCTCTATTCTCTTTTTTACTCTTTGGAGACCACCCCATAAGTTTTGTTATCTCATCTAATTTTAACCCTTTTCCCTTATACATTAAGCTTTTTAATTTTTCTAACTCTTTTTCTAAATTCATTTTTTTACCTCCCATTACTATTTTCTGCTAACCAATCTCTCATCTCCATAGTATTTTTATGAATTTTTCCTCCTACACTGGAAAGATAATTAATTTTTCTATCTATTTCAAAAATAATTCCCTTATCTAAATCCTTAGCAACTTCTGCTCTAATATTTTCAACTCCTGGATAATCTCTATTTTTCTCAATAGCATCTGCAATATATATTATTCTGCCTAAAGTATCTAACCCCTTTTTTCCCACAGTATGATACTTTATTCCATTTAATATACTTTCATCAGATATTTTAAACTCATCTCTTGCAACTATATAACCTACAAACCCATGAAGTATCTCACTTATCTCCATATCCTTTTCTGTCAATTCATCAGAGAAATTTTCTCTACAAATTCTCTCCATCTCTTTTATCTCCATCTCTTTAGCCACATCATGTAAAATTGCAGCTATTCTACATTTTTCCTCATCAACTCCATATTTTTCTGCTAATTCAGCAGCTTTCTCCTCTACTCCTAATATATGTATATATCTTTTTTTCTTTACTCTCTTTTTAACTTCTTCTCTTAATCTCTCTAACATTTTTTTCCTCCATAGGATTTTTTAATTTATCTCCTAATTTTAGTTTAACAGATTATTTTAACTTTGCAATATTTTTATACAATAAAAAAGATAACTATCGACTTTTTTTCAACCTTTAGTTATCTTTTTTTATGCTCTATTTGATTATCATTGGAACTCTTAATTTTAAACTATTTTCTTTTACCCTATAATCAGTTACTTTCTTAGGTCTAGTTGTTATTTCAACATCACTACCTAATATTACTAATTCCATTCTATGTCCTTTTCTTATTGTATAATCTGTTGGAACCATATTGAAAGTGTATTTATAGAATCTGTCTTTTTCTACTGATTTTTTACAATAGTTATTCTCTCTATTTTGAATATTGATTGATCCTCTACTGATTATTTTAAATGGTGATGGTTCTTTTTCAATTACAAAATCTTTTTCCTCCATATATCCACCATTTTTTCCTAGATATATATTTTTCTCTCCTGTCTTATATTGCTCAACAGTAGCTCTTCTATCCTCTCCAAGATCAACTAACATTGCACTTAATATTCCTGTTTCACTATCTGTTGCAGCTTCAATCTCAACAGTGATATCTCCAGACACTCTTAAATCATCTTCTAATTCATCTGTTAAATAAACTAGACGATAATCTCTTTTCTCATCTGTATCTAAAATCATATCCTTTTGCCACTCTTCAAAATTCTTTTTCTCTCTGTCAAATTTTGTAGAGTCAATATCATCTTTTAAAGTTACTTCATTAGTTGATTTTTCTCCAGATCTAGTTAATTTTTTACTATTATCAATAAAGTACTCAACTTGATCTCTATCATAAGTAGTATGCCATTTATAGATATCTAAGTTATCTTGAATCAATACCTCTGGCACTTCCTCCATAACATTGTTATCTATATCATATAGCCAGTGGCTTAACCATCTATTCATAATATCATTGAAGTCTATTCCTTTTAAATCATGGATATAGATATGATCTCCTTGATGAAGTATCATCTTTTTAGGAATATTATATTTCTCCATCTCTTTCCAGAAAAGGTGAGAGTGAATAGTTTTTACATTCCAGTCATTAATTCCATGAACAATAAAAGCACTAGCTTTCATATTTTTTATATCTTTTAGATAGTTTCTCTCATCCCAGAAACTGTTATAGTTTCCATTCTCTCTATCCATTCCTTTTCTCAGATATTGGATAACATCATCTGCTAACTCATTTAAGTGAGGAAGTTCATTCAGATCTCTACTTCTACAATGTCCAGTTAAAAGATCAGCATCATCTCCTTGCCATCCTACTGGAGCCATATTAAGCCCATTTCCATGATAGTAGTTATACCAACTTGAAATTGCTGCTTCTGGTATTATAGTTTTTAATCCCTCAACACCTGTTGATGCTGCTGCTATACTTAAAGTTCCTAAATATGATTTTCCTGACATAGCAACTTTTCCATTACACCAATCAGCTTTAATTTCAATATTATCTGTTTTATTTGTATAAGCTTTTCTCTTTCCACATAGCCATTCAATTACAGCTATTACCCAAATTTTTTCCTCTTCAGAACCACAACAGTTCATTCCCTCTGAACCTTTAGTTCCCACTCCAGCAGAGTATACTGATGCAAACCCTCTTGAGTTAAAGTAGTTGTACCAAGCTGTAATACAATCTAAAGTTATCTCCTCTGTTTCAGATGTTTTAGCCTCTCCTTTACTCTCTCTTTCTAAAGGTAGTTTTCTCTCTCTTCCTTTATATTGTACATCTTCAGCAGTTATATTTTGATCTTCAAAAACCTTTAAATCTAAATCTACATTTGGCATATTTTCATACCATTCATCTATACAAGTTAGCATATATGGGTCAGCTACATATATAGCAGGAACTTTCATTCCCTTTAAAGTTTCCTTTGGTCTTCTTATATAAACTGCTATTAGATCTCTCTTTCCATCATTATCTGTATCTAACGGAGTTTCCACAAAAACTTTTTCAAATAGACACTCTTTGTAGTCAAATACAGGTTGAGTTTTTCCATCAAATACAACAATCTCAGGTATTTCTTTATTTTCATTTAATACATCAAATTTTCCCTCTTCAGCTAATACTTCAAAACAATTTCTTCCATTTTTCATTTTAGCTGCAAGCATAGAGTATAGAGATAATTCATATGTAGCATCATTTAGCTTCTCTCCTATCTCTGTCTCTAACCCTAAATCTGTTGCAAATTGGACTATATTTTCCTCTGTAAAATCTTCATCTTTAATATAACCTAAAGTTTTTAAAGCATATTGTAGAAATTCACTTTTTAATTGAAATTTTGGAAATAATTCTATTATTTTTTTATCAATACTTTTATTCGTCATAATCTATACCCTAACCTTTTTACTATTTTTCACACTTGTTTTTCTTTAAATAACTTTTCCAAATTGTAACAAACACAGCCCCTAATATTAGCATTGCTATTAAGAAGATAAAGAAGTATCTATATCCTGTTACTCCTGGATAGCTATCTAGTAATTTTCCTGCCATTAAAGAGATGAAAATATCTGGTAAATATCCAATTGTAGAGATAAGCCCTGCTGCTGTTCCTGAATATTTATCTGGTATTGCTCCCTCTTCCATCATAGCCCAAGTTAAACTGTAGTTTACTTGATAGAATAGATAGTTGATAATATATAGAGCAACGAACATCCAGATAATCACTGTTGAAGTTTTTAATGGTAGTAATAGAATACCTGCTGTTCCTGCTGCCATAACAACAAATGATACAAATAATAGGTTTCCTGTTCCTATTTTATCTCCAATATATCCTCCACCTACATTTGAAATAGGAGAGATATATCTTTTAACTGCTGCTAAAAGTGCTGCTGATGCAACTGTCATTCCTAAAAGAGATGTTGCATATGGTACAAAATAATATAGTGATAGTGTAAAAACATAGTTACAGAATGTTACAATTGCAATTATCCATACTGCTGGTAACTTAACAACTGCCCCTATATCTTTAAAAGAGATCTTCTCTCCATCATTTACAACTTCATCATCCATATTAAAGTAAGCAAGAACCCCACATAAAATTGTAACAATTGAATAGAAGATTATAATATATCTCATTCCTAAAGTATCTCCAAGTGCCTTTGCTCCCATTCTAAATGCAATTACTGCTAATGATGCTGCAAGAGCTGCTGCTACTCCTCTTCCACCTTCAAAAATTCCAAATGCTTTTCCTTGTCCATCAGAGTCTGACATCATACGAACAGCTTTTACACATGCTGGCCAGAAAGCAAAAAGAGATGAGAATCCCCAGAAAGCATATAGTGCAACTAATGAATAGAAAGATAGAGGTAATAGATGTACAAATCCTCCTAGTCCTGTTCCTACCAATGATAAAACAATTATCTTTCTAATTGATACTCTATCTGCTACATAACCACCAAAAAGATAAGATATCATACCAAACACACCAAAGATACTTCCAAATACTCCCATTTGAGTATTATTCAAATTATACACTTGTAAGTAAGCATCATAGTAGTCATATCTAAAATATGGTAGCCCATAAATGATAGCTCCTCCAAATGAAATAATTAAGATAGCAAAAAGATTTTTTCTCAACTTTTCACCAAATCCAAATTTTAATAGTAGTTTTTCCATAGATTTCCTCCCACTTTTTTGTTTTTTTAAATTTTATATAGTTCAATGTATTTTTTTCTTAGATACTCTATATAGTAAGTTGAATTTATACCCTCATTGGAAATATTCATTATCAGCTCTTTAGGAGTGTAAACTGCCCCATGCCTATGAATATTTTCCTTTAACCATTTATGAATTTCTTTCAAGTTTTCTTCATCTATTCTCTCAGTAATATTTTTTAAATCTCTATTCATTGCTGCCACTATCTGTCCTGAATAGATTCCTGATAATAGATAACTTGGAAAGTACCCAAAATATCCTGCTGCCCAATGTATATCTTGTAAAACCCCATCACTATCTCCACTAGGCTCTATTTTTAGATACTCTCTATATTTCTTTTTCCAAATCTCTGGAAGATCTTTAACTTTTATTCTATTATTTATTAGATCTCTCTCTATCTCATATCTAATAATAATATGCAGAATAGATGTCAACTCATCTGCATCTATTCTAATAAGAGAGGGTTGAATTTGATTTACCTTTTTATAAATATCTTCTGAAGTAATATCTTTATATTCATCTGGAAAAATCTCTTTTATCTTTTCTAATAGTAATTTACAGAAATTTTTATCTTTTCCTATGATACTTTCATATATTTTTGCCTCTCCATCTTCTAGAGCAAATGTTGAAACCTCCCCTAATAAAGTTCCTAAAAGATTAGTATCTATATTTTGTTCATAAAGTCCTTTTCCACCAATATGAAGAGTATTATATATCCCCTTAAATATATTACTTTTACTAAAAGTAGTTACTAATCTCACATCCTGTGGAGAGTTAGCTAATACTGTTGGATGCTCACTTACATCTAATCTTCCATAATTAAAATCAAAACCTATTATTTTTAAAATATTTTCTGACAATTTTTTCTGTTTCTCTAAAGAAAACTCTGCTTCTATTTTTTCTTTTTCTTCTGAATTTTTTATTTTCTCTAAAGTCTCTATTGCAAATTTTTTCAGATCAGGTATCAACTTATCTAATATTTCAGTTGTTACCCCATCCTCATAGTATTCTATTAAAGCATCATAAGGATCATTCTTATATCCCCAGTATTCTGCAAACTTTTTAAAATAATCTACTATCTTCTCTAAATATGGAGCAAAAATAGTGAAATCATCTTTCTCCTTTGCCTCTTGCCATGCTGCCTCAGATATTGAAATATGAGAAATATACTCCTTATATACCTTTTTAGGAATTTGATTTACATAGATATAGTTTCTCTTGATTCTTCTTATCATTGAGCTTATCTTTTTATCATCACCATAATTTTTTTCAAAGTAATCTACTAATTTATGAAGTTTAGCTGAAGAAAATTTCTTGTAAAGCTCCTCTCCAAAATGTGCCATAACCTCACTTCTATAATAGATTCCTCCCTTTGGCATCATTGTTATCTTATCCCAGTAAATAAGCCCATTTAAAGTATATTTTATATATTCAATCTCCCTTAAAAGTCCATGCAGTTCATTCATTTTTTTTATATCAATCTCTCGCAATTTATCCTCCTATCTCATCTCTTCCTCTGAAGAAACTCTATTATACTTCATAAAGTTAAGAATAAATATTAAACTTGCCACTCCATATATTCCTGCTGCTATATAATATGCCTCTCTATACCCCTCTAAATTAACAAATAGATATTTTCCTGTAAAATAACCACTTACTATACTTGCTATACCAGCAATAAAATTGATAATCGAAGCATATATTGGTCTTAATTCTGGCTCTACTATCTCCATTGAGAAAGAACTATCTATTGGACTACTAAGATTCATTAACCCTGCTCTCATAAACAATGATATTCCAACTACCCACACCATATTATTTCCAAATCTATCTCCTTGAGCAATTAAAAGCATAAAGGGTATTGCCATTAAAGAAGTTCCAACAAGAGTAACTACCTGCCCAAACTTCTTTACACATTTATCTGTAAACAGCATAAATATAACCATTGCTCCATAGGAGATAGAAACCAATAATGAAGATGTTGCCTTATCTATATAAAGAACTCTGTTTAAGAAAACTGTAAAATATGATGTAAACAATCCCATTCCAAAGTTTGTCAATCCCCAATAAATCAGATAAACTACTGTATTTTTTTTCATAAGCTTTTTCAAGTTTGATTTTATCTCTGTCAACTTATGTTTTTCTTTTTTCTGATAGCTATAATCTTCCTTTTCCTCTTTTATTAAAAAGGCTGGAATCAGTGCTAAAAGTGAAATTATTCCTGAAATCATAAGAATTTTTCCCATTGAATCTATGTACAATCCTTTAGTTACACTATCCATCTCCAAAACTGTTGCAGTAATCTCCTTTGCCTCATGGAAATTTTTCCCAATATATTTAGCAAAAAGTCTTACAACAAAATATCCCCCTAGATATGTTGAAAGAAAAAATCCCACATATCCAATATAAAAGGCTCTTGAAAACCACTTTATCTTCTCTTTGAACTCTGCATACGTTGCTATATATGGAGACAACACTGAAAAATGTAGTTGAATCCCTGTTAAAATAAACAAAGTTGAAATGTAAAAAATATATGTTTCTTTAAAATAAGCTGCTGCTATCAATGTTATTGAACAAGCTAAACTACAAAATATAACTATCTTTTTATATCCAATTTTTGATATAAAAAGAAGTAAAAACGCTCCTACAAAGGCTGAATATCCATAATAAGACCAAAAAGATTTTGCTAAACTTTCTGAAGTATCTTGTAGATAATTAATGTAAACATCATAAACTATACCACTTATAATATTGTTAATTGTATAGCTTATAATAAACATAATCAGATTCCAACGATTCTTTTTCAACTTGGTTTCAAACATAAGCAATCTCCTATTTTAAATTATATTGTGTAAAAAATGGGTGTAATGAATTTATAGAAAAAATCTTCTCTGTTTCTAAATTTTCATCTTTTTCTATTCCATTTTTTAATTTTTTATCTTTCTTTTCCTCTATCTCTAAAGCTTCCATTATAGCAAGTAAAATTTTTGCTTGTCTTTTCATCTTTTGAAGATAAAATTTATGTGTTCTCACTGTTGAAGTTGTTATCTCCAGCTCCTCTGCTATCTCTTTATTATCTTTTTGCTCTGCTAACAGAGATAATAATTTTTTTTGAATATCACTTAAACCACTTATCTCTTTTTCTAAACCTAGAAGAGATAAAAATACCCCTTCATGTTCCTCTTCTATATGAAGTTTCATTCTCTTTTCAGCAGAAACCATTTTTTCATTGTACTCATAGATATATCCATCTTCATATATTTTTTCACAAAATAAGCATCTATACTCATTTGTCTCTTTATTATATTTATACCCTTTTACTAAATCATCTATTTCCAATTCATTTATATTTTCACTATTCATCTAATCACCTTTAAACATTTTTGTTAAACGTTTGTTTATTTTTAAATGATACTATTTTTTATTTAATTAGTCAATCTTTTTTAGAATTTTTTTTACTGTTTTATTCTTTTTTGATTTAAAACAGAACTAGTTTATTTATATTTTTAATAAGTTCATTAATAAAAAAAATACATCTCTATCTAAATCAAAGATAAAAATGTATTTTAAAATTTTTATTTTTCATTTCCTTTGGCTATGTTTAAACCTAATTTAATAATCTCTTCATTAGTTATTTCCAGCTTTTTTCCATTTATATCAAGAAATACTAGCATTGCTAAAATTCCTATTCTTTTATTTCCATCTAAAAATGGGTGATTTCTTATAAGAGAGTTGCACAGTTGTTTTCCTTTTGCTTCTAAATCTTGATATAAATCCTCTCCTCCAAAAGTCTGATATCTAAGATCGCATCCAAAAGAACCATCTGCATTTACAAGGTCAAGCACCGGACTCCTGAAATCTCCTGTCAGTCGGCATGGAAATTCCTGCGGCAGCACATCAAGGGAATATGTTCTGTCATTTCCTGCATCCTGCGGATTTCCAGAGAAGCCACGGTCTGCATAGGTCAGAAGATAGTCCATAACTCCATCTGTCTTTCTTCCATAATATAAATGCAGTAAAAATCCATATGCATCAATCTGCATCTGATACGTTGTATTATGGGTATGTAATGTAAATGTTCTTGCTTTCTCGTTGTATATGATTCCCATGTTCTTCTCCTTAAGCTTCTGTCAAATTTATTTTACTGCTCCATTTACAACACCGTTCAGAATCTGTTTCTGGCAGATCAGATAGAAAATCAAAATCGGAAGCAGTGCCAGTAAATAGGACGCAAATGCAAGATTATAATTGGTTCCAAACTGTGTCTGGAATGTCATCTGTGCAAGTGGCAGTGTGTTCACATCGCTACCTGCCAGAATTACAAGTGGTGTCATAACATCATTCCATGTACCAAGTGCTGTGAGTACCGCTACTGTTGCATGCATCGGTTTCATGATCGGAAAAATAACACTCCAATAAGTTTTCCAGGTTGTTGCCCCGTCTACATGTGCAGCCTCTTCCAGTGCCATCGGAATATTTTTCAGATAACCGGAATATAAGAGCACATTCATCGGCATATAAAATACAAGATAACACAAAATAACACCGAAAATATTGTCAATTCCCATCTGTGCTGTCTGCTTCACAAGTGGCATCATCAAAATTGCAAATGGAACAAACATACCGCTTACAATATAAAGATAGGCTACTTTGTAAAATTTACTGGTACTTTTACTTCTTCCGATCACATAACCGATCATAGAATGAATCAGAATGGAAAGAACTACCGTTACAATCGTTATCAGCACACTGTTGCCCAGTGAATGCCAGAAATCTGTTACACGCATTGCTTCTGCAAAGTTAGAAAAGCTCCAGCTTTTTGGCAGTGATAAGATTCCGGAAATACTGTTTGTCATTTCCGACGGTTTCTTAAATGCAATCACAACTGTAAGATAAAGAGGAAAAATAACGGTTACAAGACCCAGAATCAATAAAATTGTGATTGGCCAGTTTACTCTTTCTTTCACCTTTACTTTCATTATAACTGTTCCTCCTTATTTCCCAAAAAGTTCATCTGTAATACAGAGATCACAACGATCACTACAAAGAACACAACTGCATTGGCACTCTGGAACCCAAACTGTCCTCCGGCCATACCATTGTTATAAATCAAAAATGAAATTGATTAGCGGACGGGAGGTGCGTAGAGGATGCCGCCGTTTGTCCATTGGTTATTGATTCCGCGGGGAAGCGCCAGCGGTGTCTTCGGTCCTAAGTTTCTTTCAAAACTCTCTCCGTAGTTGCCGACCTGTTTGACGATGCGATAAGACCAATCTTTATCCAGTCCGAGGAGCTTGCCCATATCTTCGCCGGAGCCGAGGAGGCGCTTTACATTAGGATCTGTTGAAGTCTTTCGCAGTTCATCCGCATTTGCCTGAGTGATGCCTTTTTCTTCAGCTTCGATGAAAGCATTCAGCACCCAG
>OGXE01002322.1_pt1 | contig 14455 bp, 12 predicted proteins | sample 1576181 | NCBI WGS metagenome assembly OGXE01 (sample SAMEA3541478, study PRJEB24748) | human gut metagenome | biome: human gut; feature: human-associated habitat; material: faeces | place: China | collected 2012 | reverse complement strand
GGAAATAAAGGAGGAAGTGATTTATTATTTATAAATAAAAACAAACCACTATATGATAAGTATCTTCCGTTAGGATTGTCAGTTGCGCCTGGAATGTGCAATTCAAAATATGATTCTTTTGTGGTAGGAATGGGTGATACACAGTGCCTTGATGAAAGAATTAATTCACCTACATTGGTAAATAGCATAATAGCAGATTATATATCGCTAGTGTCTACAGGGGGAAAGCAACAAAAGAAAGTTAAAAGTGCTTTGGAATGGTTGGATATAGTAAAGGCAGAAAGCTTAAAAAGTTTTCCGGCACATTCTGTTTTGATTCCACGTGGTACGAGAAAAGATGGAAGCATATATTATGCTGATACTATTACATTTGTTTCAACGAATTTTTTTGTGTTACCTTTTGCAAACCAAAGGGATGCTATTTTATCAGCAACATGGATGTCTACAGTTTTTTATCAGGTCATGGTTGAGGTGAATTGTAAGAATCAAGAGGGAATGAGAAAAATGGAAAAAACAGAAATTAACAATACATATGTTCCTGTTTTTTCTACGGTTTCAGCCAGTACATATACGGATTTGTTAGCTGAAATTGGTACTTTGGAATTCGTTGATTTGCATCATCCAATTGTTCGTGATGTGGATCGGATTTGGGCAAATGAATTATTTGGAGCGAATGCAAATACAATGTTGGATGAAGCAGTTAGAATTCTAACCTATTTAGCGGATGTAAGAGACCAAAGATAATAAATTCAAAATAAATAGTATATAAAACTTTTTTATTTCAACAGGAGTAACCGAAAGGTTGCTCCTTATTTTTTTGCCAATTTTTGGAAAAATTATGTTATTTCGGTTATTTGAAAGAAAACTGCCCAGCGAATAGTGAGAGGAAAATTGTTCTTTCTGATAGGAAAATGCAAGATTCCCTTACTAAAAGATATGAAAAATAAAATTTTTCCCGCCCAAAATGAGATTTTATGTCCAAGGGATAGTGAAGGGGGAAGAGAGAATTCCTCATTCATGAAGAAACAACGAGAAGGAGGTTGAAAAATTTGAAGGTACAGTTTAACAACATCCCGGAAGGGATAAGAGGTAAGCCATTATACTGTCTCGCCAAATTGGAACAAAAGCCGGGTAAGAATAAGCCGGATAAGATTCCATACCAGATTACCGGAGCAAGAGCTTCTCCTAATAATCAAGAACACTTTAAATTACTTGCAGAAATCGAAGCCATTTTTAAGAAGGGTGGATATGATGCAATCGGCATTGGAGTGTTTGACAATATAGTGGTAATTGGCATTGACAAGTGTGTTACCAATGGAAAACTGAATAGATTTGCAAGAAAGCTTGTGAATAAGCTGAAATTTTATACTGAGATAAGTATCTCGGGAACGGGAATTCATATTGTGGCATTTGCATCAGGACTTGTTTTTGATAAGGACAGGTACTACTTCAACAACAGAAAACTTGGGTTGGAGATTTATCCGGCTGGGTTTACAAAAAGATTCATCATGCTCACAGGAAATATCGTAAACAAATATGATGTTGTCGAATGCACAGATGCAGTTCAGTGGGTGCTTGATACTTATATGGTTAAGCCGAATTCAGATATAAAAGTAACTGTAAATGCACCGGGCAGTTATTTGTCTGATGAAACTATTCTTGAGAAGATGTTTACTTCCGCGAACGGAGAGAAAACCAAGGCATTGTGGAATGGTGGTAACGATGGGAAATCAGCAAGTGAAGGTGACTTGGCTCTTTGTAATATTCTTGCATTTTGGTGTGGGGGCGATGAAGAGCAGATGGACAGATTATTTCGCTCATCTTCAAGAATTCGTGACAAGTGGGATGAAGTTCATGGCGTTGAAACCTATGGGAATATAACCATAAAAAAGGCAATTAGAAGTTGCAAGGAGTTCTACAAGCCACTTGGTAAAACTGTGGCAGCAGAGGATTTCAATGAATTAGTTTCGGTACTTATTGAATTAAAGCCGGAATCAAACTCTCGTTATAAACATGGGGATTTGGGTAAAGGCAGATTATTCGCAGATTTTTTTAAGAATATTGCGAGGTATGTTCCTGAACGCAAGAAGTGGTATATCTACGATGTAATACGATGGGTGGCAGATGTTGGTTCATTAAAGGCTATGGAACTTGCAAAGGATCTGGCTGATGCAATTACAATTTATTCCACAACCATAAAGGATGAGGCTACAAGGGAATTCTTTACAAATGATTTTGTCAAGAAGTGGATTCAGAGAGGAATGAGGACTACCTATATCTCTGATGCAGAGAGCGTTTACCCGGTTCCAATGAAAAAGTTTGATTCAGATATTTATCTGTTTAATGTTAAGAACGGAACCATTGATTTGAAGGATAGGTCATTTCGTGAACATCGTCCGGAAGACTTTATAACAAAACTGTCTCCGGTAGACTATATGCCGTTAGCAAGAAATGAGAGATTTTTGCAGTTTGTAGATGAAATCACAAGTGGAGATGCGGATAAAGCAAAATATCTTCAGAAATCTCTTGGTTATTCATTGACCGGAGATACTCGTTTTGAATGTATGTTTTTCCTTTATGGAGAGACTACGAGAAATGGAAAAGGAACTTTGATGGAGAGTGTGCTTCTTGTCTGTGGTGATTATGGAACGACTGTTAGACCAGAAACCATAGCACTTAAGTCAAATGCCAACAGTCAGAGTCCATCTGAGGATATAGCAAGACTGGCGGGCATCAGATTTGCCAATATTTCAGAACCGAGTAGGGGATTACTTCTTAATGCTGCACAGGTCAAAAACATGACAGGAAATGATACATTGAATGCTCGCTTTCTGCATGAAAATAGTTTTGATTTCAAGCCACAGTTCAAGCTTTATGTGAATACCAATTATCTGCCTGTAATTACAGATATGACAGTATTTACAAGTAATCGTGTTCTAATAATCCCATTTGACAGGCATTTTGAAGAGTGGGAACAAGACAAGACATTAAAGGCTGAGTTCAAAAAGCCGGAGGTGCAGAGTGCTATTCTTAATTGGCTTCTTGATGGATATGACCTTCTCATGGATGAGGGGTTCAAACCACCACAATCCGTAATTGAGGCTACTGCGAATTATTGCCATGAGAGTGACAAGATATCGCAGTTTGCAGAGGAAAAGTTAATTGAGGATGAAACGGCAGAGGTTAGAACTTCTGTGGTCTATGAGCATTATAAACATTGGTGTGATGATAATGGTTGTTATTCCGAGAATAGCAGAAATTTTAATCAAGAGTTACGCAAATTTGGGAATGTAGTCAGAAAGCGTCCACAGACTGGTGGAGAGAAAACCACAATGTTGATGGGATATCGTATGAAAGATGTTGTTACAGATTTTCTGAATTGACGGGGCAGAATGTGGCAAGTAATTTTAGGATTTTCTTATAGAAATAATTCTATGAAAAATACCTAAATCATCTGCCACAAGTTGCCACAGAAGTGAAAGGGATGATGCCTATGGGCTGGTATATGTCGCCTGTGGATAATAGCAAAGTGAAAGGACACAAATACATGATAAAGATTTGGGGAAGTGCGGAAGTACCTAGATTTGACCTTAGTGATTTCGATACTGAGAAATATAAGTGCATTGCATATTGTGTTAATAAAGAAGGCGGTATTGTTGGTGCATTTATGAGTGAATCGTCAGACCCTCCACATTTTTGTGTGGTGGACGGAGCAAAGGAACTGTTTTATAAATGCCGTGTAGATGCATTAGCGTATTTAGAATCAACAGAATCTAAGAAATCTAACGGAAGGAGAAGATAGCAATGATCACAAAAGAATTTTTGGAAAAACATTTGAAAAATTTAAATTTGTTCACTATTTTGTTCTTCTGGTTGTAATTCTTAAAGCAAAAAAATGGTTTTTAAAAGAAATTGATTACCAAAAAGAAGATAAAGAAAAAAATATATAATAATTATACAAGAAGCGGTTAAAAAAATAGCCGCTTTTTTTATGAAAAAATTAAAGATTACGTTCTAAATATAAAAAGTTATTGACCTCTGAGCAACTCAGAGGTTTAGAATGAAAATATATTAAAATGCTAACTTTAATATAAGATTTTCTCAAAAGACTCTATCAGACTTCTCACCTGTATAGAGTCTTTTCCTTTATACAGAAATTTTATCATTAAGGAGGAAGTATATAAATATTTTCATTTGTATACATAAAAATTATGAAAGAAAACAGAAACGAACTTTTGACAGTGGGAGAAATTGCTGAAATATTGGGGGTCAATAAAAATACAATTCTTCATTATGACCGTAAAGGGCTTATAAATTCAATAAGAAGCGACAACAATTACAGATATTATTATAAAAATCAGATTAATTCTCTGAGGGAAATTTTAAGTCTGAGAAAAATAGGATTTTCCATTGAAAAAGTGAAAAAAATAAAAAATTATGTTTCAAACCATGATTATAATATGATTTTTGATATGATAGGACAAAAAGAAGAGGAGTATAAAAAAGAGATAGAGAATATTGAAAGAAACAGAAAAATTCTTGAGAGCTACAAAAGATATATGGAGTATGAAAATATTTTTTTTTCGGCAGGGAAAAGGAGAGAAGAGGGGATTTTTGATATTCAAAATTTTTCTGAAGAAAAATATACAGTTTTTGATTTGGGCAGGGGAGAAAAAGAAAAAAATACAGAAAAACATATAATCAGAGAATTAAAAAAATATAACTGCAGTGGAAATATTTTAAAAAAATATTTTTTCGGTTATATAATTTCCCAAAAAAATTATTTAAATTTTAATTATAATTATTCAAAATTTTTTTTGAAAAATGATGTTGAACTGTGTCAGAATAAGTACATTTTTAAAAAAGGAAGTTATGCTGTTTTTTATATAAAGGCTGAAAAATTTGAAAAGAATGTTTTTGAAAAGTTTTTTGAAAAAATAAAAGAGAACGGATACAAAACAGAAGGAGATATATTTATAGAAAATGTTTCTATTTTTGACAGAACAACTGAAGAGGAAGATGAAATAATTATTTTAAAAATTATGGTAAAATCCTTGACCTCTGAGTAACTCAGAGGTTTAGAATAAGGCTATCTGAGGGAAGTTGAATATTATTTTTCTTATTACTTTTAATAATATTCTTGAGAAAGCTTTCCTGAGAAAAATTTTTGAGGGAGGATTTTATTATGAAAAAATTAGCACTTTTATTAGGAGCATTATCTCTTGTATCTTCAGTTGCTTATGCAAAAGAAGTTGTACCTGCAGTGGAAGAAGTTGTAGTTGTTGAAGAAGCAGCACCAGTTGCAGCAGCACCTGCATTAACAGTTACTAACGTAGGACAATATATTGAAATAGATAATACTTCTGGAAGAGATGGAGCTGATATAGGAGAAGCAGTTCACTTTGCAAACGTTGTTGGATTAGTATATGATGACTGGACATTTGGATTAATGGCTAGAAAAGCATGGTCAATGGATACAGATGATGGAATTCATTCTAATGGACACAGAATTGATTTAGATGTATGGAAAAACTTTGAAAACTTCTCTGTTGGAGCTAGATGGAGACAAGAAGCTAACAAAGATAGATGGTTATTAAGAACTAAATATTCTTATGGAATGTTCTCTGGTTGGGTAGATGCTGGGTATGAGTTTAATAATACTGATGCGGAAGATAATATCTATTCAGAAGGTATGCCAGTTGCAGTAACAGTTGGACCAGTTACTTTAGGATATTATTATGAATATTTTGGATATGACGATATGAATGCAGATAAAGTAGAAGAGGAAATAAGACATCAAGTAAGAGCTATGTTCCCATTATACACTGGAGAAAAATTATCTCTTTCTGCTGAATACAGATACCAATTTGCAAATGATTTTGAAGTAAAAGAAGATGCTCCATATAAAGAGAATAACAGACATATTGGTATAATCAATGCTAATTATGCTGTAACTGATGCTTTATCAGTTTATGGATACTATGAATATGACTGGAATAAATATGATGGACAAAATGGATATAAAGTAGACCATGATGACTATTATGGAGAATTCTGCATTGGATGGAACTACGCATTCTAGTTTAATCTAGTAAATTAAAAAATTAATAAAAATTTTTCAGAGAGACTTTCGGGTCTCTCTTTTTTATATTTCGTTTTCACAGATAAAAAATATTGAAAAATAAAAGAAAATAAGTTATAATAAAGATACTTAAAAATTGTATAGAAAGAACTTTCAATAAAAAAAGGTTATCTCGCCAATAGCCTTTTTTTATTTTTTGTTTTTTATAAAAAATGGTATAATAAATCTGCTATTTAGCACCTGGTTTGCCGTTAACTCCTTTTGAAAGAGATTTCTATTGATGACAATTTTTAAGTACGGCGTAATTCTGATAATAATTATAATAATTTCAGTTTTAATAATTGTTATGAAAATAACTTTTATTGAATTAATCATTAAAAAATTATTTGGAGTTATGTAAAAACAAACCACGAGGGTTTTAAGGCTGGCAACCTTAGCCCTCACTTAAAATTTTTTTCTATCTGGGTAATATTTTATGCTGAAGAAAATTTTTAAAAAGGCTTGCAGAGTCATTAGGAAAAAAATTGGAAATAAAATTTATATGAATTTTTTAGAGAGACTTTCGAGTCTCTTTTTTTGTGCATAAAAATTTAAATTATTTAAAAAATTTTTTCGTTTTCATGAATAAAAATGAAATAAAAATAAACGGCGGAGAAAGTTAAAAACCAATAAAAAACTTTAAAAAAACACTGTTAAATGATATAATAATTTATAAAATAGATAAAGAATATAATGGGAGAATATTGAAAAATGATACTTAAATGTTTTTTACTGGTTTTTATAGGAGCAATGATTGGGTGGATAACAAATTTTATTGCTATAAAAATGCTTTTCAGACCGTATAAAGAAGTTAATTTTATATTTTTTAAGATACAGGGATTACTTCCAAAAAGAAGAAATGAAATAGGAAACAGCATTGCAGAAGTTGTAAACAATGAGCTTGTATCTGTGAAAGATATAATTTCAAAAATATCACCAGAAGATATAGAAGAAAATATTGGTTTAATTGTAGACAGAATACTTGAGTCAAGGCTGAAAGAGGAAATTGTGAAAAATTTTCCGATGGCAGCATTTTTTTTGAGTGATTCCATGCTTGAAAAAATAAAACATATTATAAAGCAGAGCATTTTAGATCACAAAGAGGAAATGATAAATGTTTTTGCAGAATATCTTGAAAATAAAGTTGATATAAAAAGTATAATTGTTGAAAAGGTAAACGGTTTTTCATTAGAAAAAATAGAAGAGATTATAATAACTCTTGCCAAAAAAGAACTTAAACATATTGAATATAAAGGAGCAGTTTTGGGAGGAATAATCGGTCTTGTTCAGTTTGCCGTTGTGACATTTATTTAAAGGAGCAGAGATTTTTAATGGACAGAATAGTTACAGATAAAGAGCTTGCAAATGAAATAGACTCACAGAAAAATTTAAGGCCGAAAAGATTTTCAGAATATATTGGTCAGGCAAATTTAAAAGAAAAAATGGGGATATTTATAGAAGCGGCAAAAAGAAGAGGAGGCTGTATTGACCACACTCTTTTATATGGACCTCCAGGGCTTGGAAAAACAACTCTTGCAGGAGTAATTGCAAATGAAATGAATGTAAATTTAAAAATTACATCAGGCCCTGTTCTTGATAAGGCGGGAGATTTAGCTGCGATTTTAACTTCTCTTGAAGAAAATGATATTCTTTTTATAGATGAGATACACAGGCTTAATACTTCTGTAGAAGAAATTCTTTATCCTGCAATGGAAGACGGGGAACTGGATATAATAATTGGAAAAGGTCCAGCTGCAAGATCAATAAGAATAGAACTTCCTCACTTTACACTTATAGGAGCAACAACAAGAGCGGGGCTTTTAAGTTCTCCCTTAAGAGATAGATTTGGTGTAAGCCACAGAATGGAATATTATACAGAAGATGAATTGGTTCAGATTCTAGTAAGAGGAGCAAAAGTTTTAGGAGTTGAAATTGAAAAAGAGGGTGCTGTGGAAATTGCAAGAAGAAGCAGAGGAACTCCAAGAATAGCCAACCGTTTTTTAAAAAGAGTAAGAGATTATTCTGAAATAAAAGGAAATGGAATAATTACAAAAAGAATAGCAGGAGAGGCTTTAAGACTTTTAGGAGTTGATGATGAAGGTCTTGACGAGCTTGATAGAAATATTATTTTCTCCATAATGAAAAATTATGGAGGAGGACCTGTCGGAATAGAAACTTTATCACTTCTTTTAGGAGAAGATAAAAGAACAATAGAAGAAGTTTATGAACCTTATTTGGTTAAAACGGGATATATAAAAAGAACTCCAAGAGGGAGAATGGTAACCAATAAAGCGAAGGAACATTTTGAAATTAAGGAGTAAGATATGAAAATAAGCACAAAAGTAAGATATGGATTGAAAGCACTTGTTTATATAGCGGAAGAAAGCTCTAAAGGAAGACTTGTGAGAATAAAAGAGATTTCTGAAAAAGAAGATATATCAGTTCAATATCTTGAACAAATTCTTTATAAATTAAAAAACGAAAATATTATAGAGGGAAAAAGAGGACCAAACGGGGGATACAGACTTATGGGAGAACCTGAAAAAGTTACTCTTTACAAGCTTTATAAAATTCTTGATGATGACACAAAAGTTATAAACTGCAATGAAAATGTAAAAGAAACAAAAGACTGTACAGAGGACAGCTGTAACAACAGCTGTATCTGGAGAAAACTTGACAGTGCAATGAAAGAAATTTTAAAAAGTACAACTCTTGCAGAACTTATAAAAAATAGAGATATGATATAGGAGTTTATTGTGATAAGTGTTATAATAGAGAGTAAAAATATTCATCTTGATAAAATTATAATAGATGATAAAAACGATGTAAATCATCTTAAAAATTCTTTCAGAGTGAAAGAGGGAGAAATAATAAGAGCTGTTGATGGGGAAAATGAATATATATGTAAAGTTCTTGTTGTTGAAAAAAAAGAAATCACTCTTGAAATTATTGAAACAAGAAAAGATGATTCAGTAAAAAATACTGAGGTAACAGCGGGGCTTAGCATTATAAAAAATGATAAGATGGAGCTTACAATTCAAAAACTTACAGAGATAGGTATTGATAAAATAATTCCTCTTGAGACAAAAAGAACAATAGTAAAACTTTCTGAAAAAAAAGATAAGTGGGACGTAATTGTAAAAGAGGCAACAAAACAATGTCAGAGAGTAAGACTTCTTGAAATAGAAAATATAAAAAAATTAAAAGATGTAGATTATTCACAGTATGATTTGGTAATTGTTCCTTATGAATGTGAGGAAGAGTACAGCTTAAAAAATCTTTTGAGAGGATTAGAGACTGTGCCTAAGAAAGTTCTATACTTAATAGGGGCTGAAGGGGGCTTTGACATAAGCGAGATAGAGTATCTGAAATCAATAGAAAATGTAAAAATTGTTACATTGGGAAAAAATATATTGAGAGCAGAGACAGCTTCTATTGTAGTAGGAGGAATATTAATAAATGAGTTTCAATAAAAAAGTGGCGTTTTATACTTTAGGCTGTAAAGTAAATCAATATGAAACTGAAAGCCTGAAAAATAAGCTGATAAAACTTGGATATGAAGAAGTATCTTTTGAAGAGAGTGCAGATTTTTATGTTGTAAATTCATGTACAGTTACATCAGTTGCAGATAGAAAAACGAGAAATATTTTAAGAAGAGCCAAAAAAGCCAATGAAAATGGAAAAGTTATTGTTACAGGGTGCTATGCTCAGACAAATGGAAAAGAACTTCTTGGAATAGATGAAGTTGATTATGTTGTGGGAAACAGCAATAAAACAGGTGTTGTTGATTTAATAGAAAATTTAGAGGGGAAATTTTCTTCCTCTCATCTTGTGCTTAATGATATTTTCAAAGAAGATAAATATGAAGAATTTGAATTTTCAACATTCAGAGAGATGTCAAGAGCATATATAAAAATTCAAGATGGGTGCAATAATTTCTGTTCATACTGTAAAATTCCTTTTGGACGTGGAAAGAGCAGATCAAGAAAATTAGAAAATATAATTGAAGAAGCAGAAAAACTTTCTAAAGAAGGATTTAAAGAAATTATTCTTATAGGAATAAATCTTGGAGCATACGGAGAAGATTTTGAAAAGAAAATAAGTTTTGAAGACCTCCTTGAAGAGATTGTAAAAGTAGAGGGAATAACAAGAATAAGAATTGGTTCTATGTATCTTGATAAGATAAGCGACAGATTTATAAATATAATGAAAGAGAATAAAAAAATAATGCCTCATCTTCATATTTCTCTTCAGTCTTGCAGTGATGAAGTTCTTAAGGGAATGAGAAGAAAATACGGAACAGATTTGATTGTAGAAAGGCTTTCAAAACTTAGAGAAAATGTTGAAAATATAGAATATACTGCTGATGTTATTGTAGGATTTCCTGGAGAAACTGAAAAAATGTATGAGGACAGTAAAAAACTTATACAGAAAATTGGATTTTCAACTCTTCATGTTTTCCCTTATTCAGAAAGAGAAAATACTCTTGCAGCAACACTTCCAAATAAAGTGTCTCCTGCTGAAAAGAAAAGAAGAGCTGGAGATCTTGAGGCTTCAGAAAAAGAAAGCGGTGTAAAAGTAAGAGAAAAATATATTGGAAAAATTTTAAATATTTTGGTTGAAGAGAAAAAAGGAAATTGGTATTACGGATACAGTGAAAATTATCTGAGAGTAAAAATTTCAGATAAAAATAATTTGGTTTTAAATACAAATGATGAAGTGAAAGTAAAAATCACTGGACTTGAAAAGGAGTTGTTAACAGGTGAAGTTGAATAAAAATAAATCATCAAATCCAAGAGTAAAATATGTACTTGGAGGATTTGTCGTTTTAGTAGTGCTTATAGGAACTTTAATTTATAATCTTATCAGCGGAAATAAAGATATAAAAGAGTGGGACAGATATATGATAATTGGAAAGGATAATATATTTGTAGTTTATGAAGATAAACTTGCAATAAAAATTCCTTTTGATATACAAGTTGATAAAGATATAAGTTTTAGAGATTTAATAAAAGTAAAAAATTATGAAGAAGTTCTAAACAGAGTAAATGGAGTTCTTCCTGAAAAAGTAGAAAAATTTAAAGTTATAAAATATGGTGAAGTTGATATAAATGTAAAAAATGCAAGAAATATTCCTGAAGTTATGATAAATGACAGAAGACATATTTTAACATCAAACATGGAATCAATGTTTAACGACCTTTTAAGAGAAAAAAATGTAAAAAATATAGCTAATGAAAATATAATAGTTGATATATTAAATGCCAATGGAAGAGCAGGACATGCAAGAAGAACAGGTGAAAGACTTCATAAAGAACTTGGTGTAAAATTTAATGCTGCAAACTATGAAACAAACGGTGAACAGAGTTATGTAATAATAAATGATCTTCCAAAAGAAAAAGTTGAAGAACTTATAATGGTTGTTGGTGAAAAATATTTTAAAATAAAAGAAGATGCAACAATTCCAACTTTAGCAAATGTAGTTTTTGTTCTTGGAAAAGAAGAGGGAAAAATATTTAATGTTGAAGTGGTAGGAGACAGTGCAACAGCAGGACTTTATGCTGATAACTTAAGAAAAGACGGATATAATAATGTAACACAGGTAAAAGAAGCTGTAAAAGGTACTGACACTCTTATAAATTATAATAAAGAAGATTATTATATTGCATATAAAATTGGTAAGAAACTTGGAATTGATAAGTTTGTGGAAAAAGATGACCTTAATAATAAAATTATGGTAGTGGTTGAGTAATAAAATTTTTAAATAATGAGCAGAGGAAAATGAGATGTTGGATATAATTTACTTGATTTTAATTTTTATAGTGGGAAGTATTTCCATACAAATATCAAATGGGATATTTATTATGCCATATTTATTATATCTGACAAATCTTCAGACAAAAAAATCAATAGTGCTTACAGCTGTTATGGGGATTGTTTATGCACTTCAGACAGATAAAGTTATTGAAATACTTTTTTTCTTTGCTTTGTTTTATATAATATTTTATCAGATATTAAAATATCTGAAATATACTTATATGAATGTGGTTATATTTTCTCTTGCAGAGCAGATTTTGTGGGCGGTTGTTTTTGAAAAAGGGCTTGATTATATTGGAATCTTTATTCCTTTTGTCTTCTACAATTTATTTAATCTGCTTTTTATGAAACTTTATAAGAAAACAAGAGCAGGTGCAGTGAAACAATGAGAATGAAAGATTTAAAAAGCAGGAGAGTAAGAAATGTAAGGCTTGGAGAAACAAATTCCGACAGATGTTTCTTTGTGAAAATCGGAATAATAGGTGTATTTTTTCTTCTTGTTGTAAGAATGGGGTATCTTCAAATTTATAAAGGGGAAGAATATAAATATAAAGCTGAAAATAATCGTGTAAAATTTGTAAGAGTTGATGCATTAAGAGGAAATATTGTTGATATAAATGGTGAAATTGTAGCCACAAATAAAATAGGTTACAGACTTAATTATCTTAATGAGAGAAAATATGATGAAAAAATCCTGAAAGAATTGAGTGAAATTACAGGGAGAAGCGAAGAGTATATTGAAAAAAGAATAAAATATGGGGAAATTTCCATGTATACAAGAGAAAATACTATAATGGAAGATTTGGAAGAAGAGACAGCTCATAAAATTCTTGAAAGAAAAAATGAATTTCCTTATCTTAGTGTGGAAACATATTTTAAAAGAAAATATATTGAAGATGAAACGGCTTCTCATGTAATAGGATATGTAAAAAAGATTTCTAACAAAGAATACGAAACTTTAAAAGACGAAGGATATGATGACAGAGATGTAATCGGTAAAGAGGGAATTGAAAAAGAATATGATAAGGTTCTTCGTGGAGAAAAAGGATTTGAATATTTTGAAGTAAATGCGAGATCCATTGTACAGAAAGTTATAAAAAATAAACCTTCTGTTAAGGGAAAAGATGTTCATCTGACAATAGATATGAGACTTCAAAGATATGTAGAAAATGTTTTTAAAGAGAGAAATCTTGTAGGAAGTATGATTGCTGTAAATCCAAAAGATGGAAAAATTATTACTATGGTAAGTTACCCGACTTATCCTCTTAATACATTTAGTTCTACAATCCCTTCTGATTTGTGGAATGAAATCCTTTATGATAAAAGAAAACCTCTTACTAATAAATCAATTTCTGGGGAATATCCACCAGGATCTGTATTTAAACCTTTTGTAGCTTTTTCATTTTTAGAAGCTGGGCTTAATCCAAAAGAAAAATTTTATGATGATGGAGCATATAGAATAGGTGAATGGCAGTGGAGATCTTGGAAGAGAACAGGACATGGTTATGTTGATTTAAAAAAGGCAATAATTGAATCTGCCAATGTATATTTTTACAGAGCAGCTCATGAATACAGCTCATCTGTAATTACAAAAAATGTTAAAAATTTTGGATTTGGAAAACAAACAGGGATAGATATTCCCGGAGAAAAAAGCGGACTTGTTCCTTCTCCTGAATGGAAGAAAAAAAGATTTAAAGAAGGTTGGTATACAGGAGATACTATTATCTTTGCAATCGGGCAGGGATATATGACAGCAACACCTCTTCAAGTGGCACAAGCTTATTCTGTTTTAGCTAATGGAGGATATGCTTGCAGACCAAGACTTGTTGATTATGTAAGCGACGGAGAAATTAAAGAAAAAACTGAAAAAGTAAAAAGCATAGAGGTAAAATATCCTTCTTCATATTATAAAATGATGAAAGATGCAATGATAGGTGTTGTAGAAGAAAAAAACGGAACGGGAAAAATACTAAGAACCGAAGGTTTAAAAATAGCTGCAAAAAGCGGATCGGCACAGAATTCGCAGTTTAAAGAAACCCATGCATGGGTTGCCGGATATTTTCCGGCTGATAATCCTGAAATAGTTTTTGTGGTGCTTCTTCAAGGAGCAGGAAGCGGAGGAGCAGTTGCCGGAAGTGTGGCTAAAGCGTTTATTGATGAGTATTTGTCCCTATATGGAAAAAAATAAATTTACGAAGCAGGGAGCAAAATGGAAAAAGAAAGAACAGTAAAAAGACAACAGAAAATAAGAAAAACAAAAAATGCAGAAAGCAGAGAAAAAATTAGTCAGCTTTCTGAAGAAAATCAGATAAAAAATATAAAAGAGGTTAAAGAAATAAAGGAAGCAAAAGATTCTAAAGAGGAAAAAATGTATGTAATTCCTCTTGGAGGACTTGATGAAGTAGGAAAAAATATGAATCTTGTTCAATACAGAGACGAGATAATAATAATTGACTGCGGAGTTGGGTTTCCGGGAGCCGACACCGTTAGAGATTTTACGAACAGTGTACATTTCAG
>OGXE01002317.1_pt1 | contig 14466 bp, 7 predicted proteins | sample 1576181 | NCBI WGS metagenome assembly OGXE01 (sample SAMEA3541478, study PRJEB24748) | human gut metagenome | biome: human gut; feature: human-associated habitat; material: faeces | place: China | collected 2012 | reverse complement strand
CGTCCCAATCATCATGATAACGGACAGTGGCGTCCGGACAACCATAATCGTCCCAATAATAACCAGCATTTCAATAAACCGTCCAGACCGGGAAATGATCGGTACGATAAGGATAAAAGACCGGACAACCGGAGAGACCGCGACCGTGATAGAGACAGGAAAGACAAAGACAGAAAAGAAAAGGATAAAAAGGAAAAAGACAATAAACGGCAGGAAAGTAAACGCTCTGAAGTTTACCGCAGAAGCTGAAAATACTGATTGAACTTTCCGGAACATGAGTTTGTTCCTAGTATAAAGAATAAACTCATGTTCACGCATTTTCTAAATATTCTGGCTACGGTTATCAGTGTGGTAAGCCTGCTGATCGTTACTTATGGGGCACTGGTCGCTTTTATCTCTTTTCTGGGAAACGAACTCAAGCGATTTACCGGACAATATTCAACAGTCAATATCCGTCGGCTGCGAGCGGAATTAGGTACTTATTTATTATTGGGATTGGAGTTGCTGATCGCTTCAGATATTCTTAAAACCGTCTTGGAACCCAGTTTGGACGAACTGGCTATCCTTGGCGGTATTGTTGTTTTAAGGACCATCCTTTCCGTTTTTCTGAATAAGGAGATTAAAGAGTTGGATAATGAAAAGGAGGCTTCATGAACTGTCAGGATTAGGATATGTCGTTAAAAATCGTACTTTTGCATTTTAGTAAAAGTAGACGGATGTTCAGAGTTAATAAGCAGATATTATTATTTATAGCAGGTTGCGTATGGATTATAGCCGGAGTCAATATTCTCCGGATCGGAATTCTTACGTGGATGCATGATGCCCATTACTCGGTGTTAAAGGTGGGAGAAGCAGTTATTGTGTTTCTGTTATTCCTTAATTTTGTATTTTTACGTTTGTTCAGAAAGCATAGCCGTCGTATTGCCCAAAAAGGAGAAAAGAATTGTCCTTTCTCTTTCTTTGATGCCAAAGGTTGGATTGTGATGATTTTTATGATCACTTTAGGAGTGGGAATTCGTCATTCCCGTTTATTGCCGGACTCTTTTATTTCCGTTTTTTATACAGGTTTGTCATCTGCACTGATTATAACAGGAGTATTATTTCTTATTCAAGGGAAAAAACAGCAATAAAGAAAATTGTTTTGTTTCAAATTAATAAGAATCTGTGATAAAAGTAATGTAAAACATGTTTTTCAATTGTTTATTGCCGATTTTATTATTATATTTGTTACTAAACTTTTGTCGGATAGAAATATGAAAACTTTCTGTTTCTTATTATTGGTTTGTATAACAAATATTCTTGCTTCGTTTACTTTTTTGCGGAGTGAAAAGATTTTATTGCATACCGATCATTCTGATTACAGACAGGGAGATACTATTTCTTTTTCCGGAACCTTACTGGAAGCGACTACTTTAGAACCCTCAACTTATAGTAAATATGTTTATATAGAATTAATAAATAGGGAAGATTCTGTTTTGTGCCGACAGAAATATAAGTGTGACTCCGCTTGTTTTAAGGGAGAGTTATTTCTCGAAACAGATTTGCCTTCCGGTAATTATTATCTGCGTGCTTATACTCGTTTGATGCAAAATTTTTCTCCAACAGCTTTTACCCTAATAACAATACCGGTCGATAACCTATCGACTACCCGGTATAGCGGTAACATTCCCAGCCATGTTTATTTTTACCCTGAAGGCGGTCATTTGTTATCCGGCAGTTTACAAAATGTAGCTTTTGACGTAAAAGATGAAAATGGATTGCCGGTACAAACAACTGCTTCTCTGTGCAAAGGCTCGTCTGATACGGTTTATTCCAATTTGGTTACAGATAGCTATGGGATCGGTTCTTTTTCTTTTATTCCTGATTCTTCGTCTTTATATTATATCCGGATGGACCTCTCTGGTGCCGGTAGTACTGATGGCGATGCGTGCGATTGCCGAAATGATCCTGCCGAAAGGTCACGCTTTCCTGCCGGTAGCGGAGTTCCTCGGTGACCCGGTAATGGCAACGCTGATTGCCGTGCTGATTGCGATGTTCACCTTTGGTCTAAACCGTGGTCGTTCAATGGATCAGATTAACGACACGCTGGTTTCTTCCATCAAAATCATTGCGATGATGCTGTTGATCATCGGTGGTGGCGGTGCGTTCAAGCAGGTGCTGGTAGACAGCGGCGTGGACAAATACATTGCTTCCATGATGCACGAAACCAACATTTCTCCGCTGCTGATGGCCTGGTCGATTGCTGCCGTACTGCGTATCGCGCTGGGTTCCGCAACCGTTGCGGCAATCACTGCGGGTGGTATCGCGGCACCGCTGATTGCAACGACGGGTGTTAGCCCGGAGCTGATGGTTATTGCGGTTGGTTCCGGTAGTGTGATTTTCTCTCATGTGAACGATCCGGGCTTCTGGCTGTTCAAAGAGTACTTTAACCTGACTATCGGCGAGACCATCAAATCCTGGTCGATGCTGGAAACCATTATCTCGGTGTGCGGTCTGGTAGGCTGTCTGCTGCTGAATATGGTGATTTGATAACACTGACTGCCGGATGCGGCGTGACCGCCTTATCCGGCCTACGATTCGGGATGAATTAGTAGGCCGGATAAGACGCGTCAAGCATCGCATCCGGCATCAACCGCACTCTACTTCTTCTTCGCTGCAGCTCTGCGCCGTCTGTCCAAATCCTTCAGCAACTTGTTCACGCCATCATCGGCAAACATCGACTCAAGCGTTGCGGAAAGCTTGCGTCGCCAGTTTTTATACTGGTAACTGGTGCCAGGAATATTCACCGGTTCGGCCATATCCAGCCAGTCTTCCGGCTGTAGTCCTAACAGAGCACTGTTACTGTCGGCAATGTAGCGCTGCAAACCACGGTTCAGCGTCGGCGTCATCGACATCAACGATGCCTTATGCCCGGCACGTTTCGGCAGACAACCATATTTATGCAGTGCATCCAGCAGCCCTTGCTTCGCCAGTTCGCGATCCTGATACAGACCGCGCAGTACCACTTCATCCGGATACAGCCCCAGGGTTTTGCCCAGCGTTAGATCCCCGCTCTCCCAGTAACCGCGCAGCGTTGGCAGGTCATGTGTCGCCGCAACCGCCATCGACTGCTCCGGATACGCTTTCGGTGCACGGAACGTCTTCTCGTGGTCGTTTTCGAAATAGAGCACTTTGTAAGAGTACACACCGCTGCTGCGCAGCTTACCGACAATCTCTACCGGTACGGTACCGAGATCTTCACCAATCACCATACAGCGATGACGTTTACTTTCGAGTGCCAGAATCGAGAGCAGATCATCCACCGGATAGTGAACATACGCGCCCTGATCTGCCGTCTCGCCATACGGTATCCACCACAAACGCAGCATCGACATCACATGGTCAATTCGTAATGCGCCGCAGTTTTGCATATTGGCACGCAACAGCTCGATAAACGGTTCATAGGCACGCGCGGTGATGATATGCGGGTCCATTGGCGGTAATCCCCAGTTCTGCCCCAACGGGCCGAGGATATCCGGCGGCGCGCCAACCGATGCTTTCAGGCAATATAGTTCACGGTCACACCAGGTTTCCGCCCCACCTTCCGCTACGCCAACCGCCAGATCACGATACAAGCCAATCGGCATTTCATAGCCCTGGCTTATCTCCCAGCAGGCGGCAAACTGGCTGTAAGCCAGCCACTGCAACCAGAGATAAAAATCGACGTCATCACGATGTTCTTCGCAGAACTGACGCACTTCTGGTGAATCCACGTTCTGATACATCTCTGGCCATGCAGGCCAGCCCCAGCGCATTTCGTCCTCTTTCACTTGCTGGGCATGTAGCGCATCAAAGGCTGCCTGCCAGAACAGGCTGTCGCCCTGCTCTGCAACAAACTGGCGAAACGCGGCCATCTGCTCATCATCACGTTGCGCGAAACCTTTCCACGCCATTCGTAATGCTGTCATTTTTAGGGCGGTAACCGTGGAGTAATCGACCCAGTCGGCATCGCGCGCCTGTTGCAGCGTCTGTTGCGTGGTCGGCAACTGCCACCAGGCCTGAGCCTCTTCGCTAAGATGGAAATCTTCAACGGCGTTAACGTCGATATAAATCACATTCAGCCAACGGCGAGAAGACGGGCTGTATGGGCTGGCGCTCTCCGGATTTGCCGGATAGAGCGCATGAATCGGGTTCAGGCCAATGAACGACCCGCCACGTTTTGCCACATCCACCAGCATCGCTTTGAGATCGCCAAAATCCCCAATACCCCAGTTTTTTTCCGATCGCAGCGTATAAAGCTGAACGCAGGCACCCCACAGCTTTTGTTTATTCAGCAACGCCTGCGGTTCGTAACAGCGTTTCGGGGCGACAATCACCCGGCAATGCGCGCGCTGGTCGTCCTGGGTGAGTGTCAGCGTGTGATAACCTTCCGGCAGCTTCGTCGGTAGATTGAACGCTTTGCCCCCCGTTACATGGCCTTTGTACTGCGTTCCTTCTTCGGTGGTCAGCAGCCAGCTATATTCGCCGCTGCCCTCCACCACCATCGGCATTTTTTTGCCGCTGGTATAAACCATGACATTCGGGACTGGCGTTACCGCCACTTTCGTGGCGGTACGTTGATGCATCGCGTCAAGCAAACGCCGTTTGGTTTCGGCGCTAATCGACTGCGGTTTACCGTGGGCATTGATGTAATTGGGGCTAATCCCCGCCGCCAGCGCGGCATTATCCAGACGTTTGCTTTCCATCGAGCTTCCTTAGCGTTTTGCCTGCCAGATACGAGCCTGATAATCGCGAATAGAGCGATCCGAGCTAAACATACCGCAGCGGGCGGTATTGAGGATCGCCGCGCGAGTCCAGGCCTCCTGGTCGCGGTACAGCACATCCACCTGCTTTTGTGCCTCTACATAGGCTGCGAAATCCGCCATCACCAGATACGGATCGCCGCCCTGTTTGCCGATACTGTGCAGCATCTGGTCGAAGGCATGCTTATCGCCGTCGCTGTATTTACCGCTTTCCAGCTCTTTCAATACTGCGTCCAGCACCTTATCTTTCTTCCGCCATTTCACCGGGTCGTAGCCTTTGGCCAGAATTGCCTTCACTTGTTCCACGGTATGACCAAAAATAAAGATATTTTCTTCACCGACTTTCTCGGCGATTTCAACGTTCGCCCCATCCAGCGTACCGACAGTAAGCGCACCATTGAGCGCCAGTTTCATATTGCCGGTACCGGAAGCTTCTTTACCTGCAGTCGAAATTTGTTCGGAGATATCCGCCGCCGGGATCAGTTTTTCCGCCGCCGAAACGCAATAATCCGGCAGGAACACCACCTTCAACTTATCGCCAACCAGCGGATCGTTGTTGATCACGTCAGCCACTTTGTTGATCGCAAAGATAATATTCTTCGCCAGGTAGTAGCCCGGTGCCGCTTTCGCGCCGAAGAGGAAGACGCGCGGTACGCGATCAGCCTGCGGGTTTTCACGAATTTCTTTGTACAACGCCAGAATATGCAGCAGATTCAGGTGCTGGCGTTTGTACTCATGCAAACGTTTGATCTGAATATCGAAAATCGCCTGTGGATTGATCTCAATACCGGTACGAACTTTCACAAACTCCGCCAGACGGACTTTATTCGCCTGCTTGATCTCGCGATATTGCTGACGGAATTTCGCATCATCAGCGAATTTTTCCAGATTGATCAGCTGATCGAGATCGTTAGCCCACTCTTTTTGCAGTGATTTATCCAACAGAGCCGCCAGTGCCGGGTTGCACTGTTTGATCCAGCGACGTGGGGTAATACCGTTGGTGACGTTATGGAATTTGTTCGGCCATAGCTGGTGATATTCCGGGAACAGATCTTTCACCACCAGATCCGAGTGCAGCGCCGCAACACCGTTCACCGCGAAACCGCCAACCACACACAGGTTCGCCATATGCACTTGTTTGTCGTGCACCACCGCCAGTTTGGCCCACACTTTTTCATCGCCCGGCCAGGTTTTCTCTACCAGCGTTTTAAAGCGAGTATTAATTTCGTTAATAATCTGCATGTGGCGCGGCAGTAAGCCTTTCACCAGTTTCACATCCCAGCGTTCCAGCGCTTCTGGCATCAGGGTATGGTTGGTGTAAGCGAAAGTTTTGCTGGTAATGGCCCAGGCGTCATCCCAGCTCATCTGGTGCTCATCGATCAGCACGCGCAGCAGTTCTGGAATCGCGATAGTTGGGTGGGTATCGTTCAGCTGAATAACTTCGTAATCCGCCAGTTCGTGCAGTTTACGCCCCGCCAGATGATGGCGACGCAAAATATCCGCTACCGAACAGGCACACTGGAAGTATTGCTGCATCAGGCGCAGCTTTTTACCGGCAGTATGGTTGTCGTTTGGATAGAGAACTTTGGTCAGTTTTTCCGCATTGATGCCCTGCTGTTCGGCACGCAAGAAATCACCGTCGTTAAATTTAGTCAGATCAAACGGATGCGCGTGCGTCGCCTGCCACAGACGCAGCGGCTGCGCCACGCCATTACGATAGCCGACAACGGGGAGATCCCACGCTTGACCGGTAATGGTAAACTCCGGCTCCCAGCGTCCGTCTTTCGTCACTTTACCGCCAATCCCTACCTGCACATCCAGTGCTTCGTTGTGGCGGAACCACGGGTAGTTACTGCGATGCCAGTCATCCGGCGCTTCAACCTGTTTGCCATCGACAAAAGACTGGCGGAACAAACCATATTGATAGTTCAGACCGTAACCCGTCGCAGACTGACCGACAGTTGCCATTGAGTCGAGGAAGCACGCCGCCAGACGTCCCAGACCACCGTTACCCAGCGCCGGGTCGATCTCTTCTTCCAGCAGGTCCGTCAGATTGATGTCATAAGCCTTCAACGAATCCTGTACATCCTGATACCAGCCGAGATTCAACAGGTTGTTGCCCGTCAGGCGACCAATCAAAAACTCCATTGAGATGTAGTTAACATGTCGCTGATTCGCCACCGGCTTGGCGAATGGCTGAGCACGCAGCATTTCGGCCAGTGCTTCACTCACTGCTAGCCACCACTGGCGAGGAGTCATTTCAGCCGCAGAATTTAAGCCATAACGCTGCCACTGACGTGAAAGCGCTTCCTGAAATTGCTTATCGTTAAAAATAGGTTGTGACATAGGAGTTCCACTTTTCTTAGATTTTCAACACAACGTTATCGCTAGTTTGCCAGGCTCGATGTTGACCTTCCTCATCCTGCGGGGGATTAGGCAGGGAGGAGTTGCGGGGATGAGCAAGGAAATGTGATCTCAACCACTTAAAGCTAGTGCAAACCACAGGATTAGCATCAAATCAATGCAATACAGCGCAGAAAATCTGTATCTAAGTGCAAAAAATGGCCGTTGCGTATTTTCAAAAAGCGGAAGGTAACTCTATAAATTAAGTAAAGGAGTGAAACAGTTTCATAAGTAAAATATCCAGTGTGCTCCATCTCATTCTTAATAGATTTATTAAGATCATCTTTTTAGATGGCACTTTCATCAGGAATGAAGAAGAAACCCTTGCTTAAATGAATCTGATGAACATAAGGGAAACCAGTATTCACGCTGGATCAGCGTCGTTTTAGGTGAGTTGTTAATAAAGATTTGGAATTGTGACACAGTGCAAATTCAGACACATAAAAAAACGTCATCGCTTGCATTAGAAAGGTTTCTGGCCGACCTTATAACCATTAATTACGAAGCGCAAAAAAAATAATATTTCCTCATTTTCCACAGTGAAGTGATTAACTATGCTGATTCCGTCAAAACTAAGTCGTCCGGTTCGACTCGACCATACCGTGGTTCGTGAGCGCCTGCTGGCTAAACTTTCCGGCGCGAACAACTTCCGGCTGGCGCTGATCACGAGTCCTGCGGGCTACGGAAAGACCACCCTCATTTCCCAGTGGGCGGCAGGCAAAAACGATATCGGCTGGTACTCGCTGGATGAAGGTGATAACCAGCAAGAGCGTTTCGCCAGCTATCTCATTGCCGCCGTGCAGCAGGCAACCAACGGTCACTGTGCGATATGTGAGACGATGGCGCAAAAACGGCAATATGCCAGCCTGACGTCACTCTTCGCCCAGCTTTTCATTGAGCTGGCGGAATGGCATAGCCCACTTTATCTGGTCATCGATGACTATCATCTGATCACTAATCCAGTGATCCACGAGTCAATGCGCTTCTTTATTCGCCATCAACCAGAAAATCTCACCCTGGTGGTGTTGTCACGCAACCTTCCGCAACTGGGCATTGCCAATCTGCGTGTTCGTGATCAACTGCTGGAAATTGGCAGTCAGCAACTGGCATTTACCCATCAGGAAGCGAAGCAGTTTTTTGATTGCCGTCTGTCATCGCCGATTGAAGCCGCAGAAAGCAGTCGGATTTGCGATGACGTTTCCGGTTGGGCGACGGCACTACAGCTAATCGCCCTCTCCGCCCGGCAGAATACCCACTCAGCCCATAAGTCGGCACGCCGCCTGGCGGGAATCAATGCCAGCCATCTTTCGGATTATCTGGTCGATGAGGTTTTGGATAACGTCGATCTCGCAACGCGCCATTTTCTGTTGAAAAGCGCCATTTTGCGCTCAATGAACGATGCCCTCATCACCCGTGTGACCGGCGAAGAAAACGGGCAAATGCGCCTCGAAGAGATTGAGCGTCAGGGGCTGTTTTTACAGCGGATGGATGATACCGGCGAGTGGTTCTGCTATCACCCGCTGTTTGGTAACTTCCTGCGCCAGCGCTGCCAGTGGGAACTGGCGGCGGAGCTGCCGGAAATCCACCGTGCCGCCGCAGAAAGCTGGATGGCCCAGGGATTTCCCAGCGAAGCGATTCATCATGCGCTGGCGGCAGGCGATGCGCTGATGCTGCGCGATATTCTGCTTAATCACGCCTGGAGTCTGTTCAACCATAGCGAACTGTCGCTGCTGGAAGAGTCGCTTAAGGCCCTGCCGTGGGACAGCTTGCTGGAAAATCCGCAGTTGGTGTTATTGCAGGCGTGGCTGATGCAAAGCCAACATCGCTACGGCGAAGTTAACACCCTGCTAGCCCGTGCTGAACATGAAATCAAGGACATCAGAGAAGACACCATGCACGCAGAATTTAACGCTCTGCGCGCCCAGGTGGCGATTAACGATGGTAATCCGGATGAAGCGGAACGGCTGGCAAAACTGGCACTGGAAGAGCTGCCGCCGGGCTGGTTCTATAGCCGCATTGTGGCAACCTCGGTGCTGGGTGAAGTGCTGCACTGCAAAGGCGAATTGACCCGCTCACTGGCGCTAATGCAGCAAACCGAACAGATGGCACGCCAGCACGATGTCTGGCACTACGCTTTGTGGAGTTTAATCCAGCAAAGTGAAATTCTGTTTGCCCAAGGGTTCCTGCAAACCGCGTGGGAAACGCAGGAAAAAGCATTCCAGCTGATCAACGAGCAGCATCTGGAACAGCTGCCAATGCATGAGTTTCTGGTGCGCATTCGTGCGCAGCTGTTATGGGCCTGGGCGCGGCTGGATGAAGCCGAAGCGTCGGCGCGTAGCGGGATTGAAGTCTTGTCGTCTTATCAGCCACAGCAACAGCTTCAGTGCCTGGCAATGTTGATTCAATGCTCGCTGGCCCGTGGTGATTTAGATAACGCCCGTAGCCAGCTGAACCGTCTGGAAAACCTGCTGGGGAATGGCAAATATCACAGCGACTGGATCTCTAACGCCAACAAAGTCCGGGTGATTTACTGGCAAATGACCGGCGATAAAGCCGCCGCTGCCAACTGGTTGCGTCATACGGCTAAACCAGAGTTTGCGAACAACCACTTCCTGCAAGGTCAATGGCGCAACATTGCCCGTGCACAAATCTTGCTGGGCGAGTTTGAACCGGCAGAAATTGTTCTCGAAGAACTCAATGAAAATGCCCGGAGTCTGCGGTTGATGAGCGATCTCAACCGTAACCTGTTGCTGCTTAATCAACTGTACTGGCAGGCCGGACGTAAAAGTGACGCCCAGCGCGTGTTGCTGGACGCATTAAAACTGGCGAATCGCACCGGATTTATCAGCCATTTTGTCATCGAAGGCGAAGCGATGGCGCAACAACTGCGTCAGCTGATTCAGCTTAATACGCTGCCGGAACTGGAACAGCATCGCGCGCAGCGTATTCTGCGAGAAATCAATCAACATCATCGGCATAAATTCGCCCATTTCGATGAGAATTTCGTTGAACGTCTGCTAAATCATCCTGAAGTACCTGAACTGATCCGCACCAGCCCGCTGACGCAACGTGAATGGCAGGTACTGGGGCTGATCTACTCTGGTTACAGCAATGAGCAAATTGCCGGAGAACTGGAAGTCGCGGCAACCACCATCAAAACGCATATCCGCAATCTGTATCAGAAACTCGGCGTGGCCCATCGCCAGGATGCGGTACAACACGCCCAGCAATTGCTGAAGATGATGGGGTACGGCGTGTAAGTTTAGCCGGATAACGCGCCAGATCCGGCTTACATCTCTGCATCATTCAATGCTCACCCGCGTTACGCCATCTGTTTCTATCAAACTAAACCGCACCGGCAAGAAACGCTCCACCACCGCGATATTGGTCAGCAGATGGCATGAGGGATGGGCGACCGTAAATTCCCCCGCGCCCGCCAGCGCCATCGGTAGCACCAGTTGGTCAGCAAGATATTCCCCCACCGCCGCCGTGCTTGCCAGGTAGCGTTTCACCTCTTTCACCAACTGTGCCGCAACCACCTCGGCACTGACGCGCTTTTCACCGACGACAAAAAAGCGTTCGGTGATATTTTCACTTTCGACTTCAAGCGAGACGGTATTACCCGGCCCCTGGTCGCGCGGCAGGTTATGAATATTCTGTTCATGCAGGGAAAAACTCCCCGCCAGTGTAGCGATTTCACGCTCAGCAACATGGCGCGGCACACCAGCTAATAGAACTTCTCCACGCATCTGCACAATGTTCCCGCGCTCGCCAAGTTGCAAGGTGTTAAACGATGCCACGGGCGAGACTTCCGTTGCCACCACACCGCCTCCGGCAGGGTAAAAACCGTGGCGTAACAGCGTGGTTTGCTGATGAATTCCTATTTTCGCCAGCAGCGGCTCCAGCACCCGGCGGATAAAATCCGCAGGCGGCGCCGACGGGTTATCGGTGCCGCCGCTCACTTCAACACGCGAAGGTCCATCGGCAAACCACAGCGCGGGCAGCACCGTTTGCAGCACCAGCGTACAACTTCCGGCGCTACCGATAGCAAAGCGGTAATCGCCGCCGCGCACGGTGCCGGGCCGGAAGAGCAGACGCTGCGACCCCAGCTCCGCGCCTTCCACGGTTGCTCCGCAAATTTCCGTCGCCGCCTTTACCGCGGTCAGATGCTGGCGCAACAGCCCCGGTTTCGCCCGCCCGGCACGAATGCTGGTGATGGTAAATGGCTGGCCGGTTATCATCGACAGGCTCAGCGCCGAGCGCAGGATCTGCCCGCCACCTTCGCCCTGTGCGCCATCCAGCGCAATCATCCTTTTCATCATTTATCCTTTTACGCACACCACCTGACGCAGGGTATAGATAACTTCCACCAGATCGCTTTGTGCCGCCATCACCGCATCAATATCTTTATACGCCATCGGGATTTCGTCGATCACTTCGGCATCTTTACGGCATTCCACATGCGCGGTGGCACGAATTTGATCTTCCACGCTGAACAGTTTTTTCGCTTTAGTTCGGCTCATTACCCGCCCGGCACCGTGGCTGCACGAACAGAACGACTCTTCATTTCCCAGCCCACGGACGATAAAGCTTTTTGCTCCCATCGAACCGGGAATAATTCCATATTGACCAGCACGCGCAGACACCGCGCCTTTACGCGTCACGTAGATCTCTTCACCAAAGTGCTGTTCTTTTTGCACATAGTTGTGGTGACAGTTGATCTCTTCCATCGCCAGCGTTTGTGGCTGTCTGACCGTTTTCTGCGTAATGCTCTGCAATGCCGTTACCACGTTTTCCATCATCGCATCGCGGTTAAGGCTGGCAAAAAGCTGCGCCCAGGCCACGGCTTTCAGGTAATCATCAAAGTATTCCGTACCTTCCATAAAGTACGCCAGATCACGCGACGGCAACGTCTCAAGCGTTTCCTGCATCTCTTTTTGTGCCAGATCGATAAAGTAAGTCCCGATGGCGTTACCAATTCCGCGTGAACCGGAGTGCAGCATAATCCACACCTGGTCCGACTCATCAAGGCAGATTTCAATAAAGTGGTTACCGGTTCCCAGCGTTCCCAGGTGTTTATAGTTATTGGTATTCAGGAAACGGGGATATTTTTGCGTTAACCACTGATAACCGGCTTCAAGCTCAGCCCATTTAGCATCGACGTTAACAGGTGGATTTTCCCAGGCACCTTTATCACGTTTACAACGGCCAGTGGTACGCCCGTGCGGCACGGCCGTTTCAATCGCCTGACGCAGCTCTGCCAGGTTTTCAGGCAGGTCTTCCGCCGTTAACGCGGTACGCAGCGCGTTCATTCCACAGCCAATATCCACGCCCACCGCCGCCGGAATAATCGCCCCTTTGGTCGGGATCACGCTACCAATGGTGGAACCTTTACCCAGGTGTACATCAGGCATTACCGCAATATGTTTGAAAATAAACGGCATCTTCGCCGTATTAATAAGTTGCTGACGCGCATCGGCCTCTACCGGCACGCCTTTGGTCCACATTTTTACCGGGGCATTTTCAGTGGTCAGTAATTCGTAATTCATTTTGTTTTTCTCTTTTCGTTGTTTGCTGTCCTGATAATTGCAACCGTCGTGCCAGAAAATTAAATAAGCAGCTTAATTTTTTAATTCATTGTTTTAAAAAAGATTATATCTTTACGTCCGTAACCGGAGATTTCCCGCAAAGCCAATTTACCGATAATGAAATATCGTCTTTTATAAGGATATCTAAGATGCGTAAAACAGTGGCTTTTGGCTTTGTCGGTACCGTACTGGATTATGCCGGGCGCGGCAGTCAGCGCTGGTCAAAATGGCGTCCGACACTCTGTTTATGCCAGCAAGAATCGTTGGTCATCGATCGACTGGAATTGTTGCACGACGCCCGCTCGCGCTCGCTATTTGAAACGCTTAAACGCGATATCGCCAGCGTTTCGCCAGAAACAGAAGTGGTGAGCGTTGAGATTGAACTGCATAACCCGTGGGATTTCGAAGAGGTCTACGCCTGCCTGCATGATTTCGCCCGTGGTTACGAGTTTCAGCCAGAAAAAGAAGACTATTTCCAGGAATCAACGCCTTTACCCGCTGCCGGAGCCTCACCTCAATAGCACTCTCCGGCAGCCGTATTGTTACAGCGAATCAAACTGATAGCTGACCGATAGCCCAACGCCATAGTTACGGCCCGGCGCCGGTTCATAATAGCGTCCGTTGCTCTCGTTGACGATAACAGAGCCGACGTAGCGCTTATCAAACAGGTTATCAACGCGCGTATAGAGGTCGACGGTCCAGTTATCTAGCACATATTTATAGCCGGTATTCAGTGCCGTCACCGTATAGGCTGGAGCCTGCTCGCTATTGGCATCGTTGACCTGAATATCGCTCATATAGCGGACTTCAGCGCCAGCGTACCATCCCTCTTCCGGCACCCAGCCAAAGGAGGCATAGGCGCTATTACGTGCAATCCCCGGGATCCGATTGCCGCTCTGAATAGCATCGCCGGCGTTTTCACGGTAGGTCGCATCCAGCAGCGTCCACGCCAGTTTGGCGCGCCAGGCGGGCGCAAATTGCTGATCCCATCCCAGTTCGACCCCGCGGCGGCGCGTCTTGCCCGCGTTCTGATAGGACGTACGGCCATTGTCGCTGGCGGCAACGACAATTTCATTTTTCGTGTCCGTATTGAAGACGCTCAGGCTCGCCATCCCGGTGCCCACCTGCCATTTACTGCCTGCTTCAACGGTGGTGTTAGTGGCCGGTTGCAGAGCAAAGTTAAGCCCGGACTGACCATCGGGACGATAGGACAGCTCGTTAATGGTCGGCGTTTCAAATCCCCTCCCGGCAGAGAGGTAAACGTTCCACTGCGGCGTCATGGCATACTTCAGCGCTGCCGCCGGAAGCCACTTGTGATAGCTCGCTTCGCCGCTATCATCACCATTTTTACCTACAACATAACGATCGTTGGAATCAAACCATACCGAGCTATAGCGCGCCCCGGCGTCCAGCCCCAGGGCTGAGGTGAGCTGCCAGTGCGTTTGAATGTAGGGATCGAGGTTCCACATCAGGTTACGTTCGTTACGTCGCATATCACCTTTGGTGCCGAGATCGTAAACGCCGTTCTGATAAACAAAGTTCTCATAGCCTTTGCGCTGTTCGGTCATCGCCTCGTAATCAAGGCCGGTGGTGATGGCGTAAGGGATAAAACCGCTGTCATCGTGGTGTGTCCAGCGCGTGGCTTTGTTGAATAAATCAGATTTCGGGTAAGTCTCCCCCGTAGCGGGTTGTGT
>OGXE01002313.1_pt1 | contig 14491 bp, 13 predicted proteins | sample 1576181 | NCBI WGS metagenome assembly OGXE01 (sample SAMEA3541478, study PRJEB24748) | human gut metagenome | biome: human gut; feature: human-associated habitat; material: faeces | place: China | collected 2012 | reverse complement strand
ACACAACCCGCTACGGGGGAGACTTACCCGAAATCTGATTTATTCAACAAAGCCGCAAGCGGGCTTAAATGCGCTGCGTCCGGGTTCGCTTTATTGTTACGGCATGATCCTGTATATGGATGCGCAATACACGGCAAAATTCAGAAAGCTGGCTGGAGAAAAACTCCCGCACGATCAATTTAAAAAAGCAATCGCGTCACTCCATCCTGATTTTTCCCATCGCTCAGGGATCCGTATGATCAACGATGGACACTATAAATTTGCCCGCTACTTTTCGCTCAAGCAGCATCATATTCCTGCTACCCTGGCCGAGCTGCTGGAGAATAATGATGTTGAACTTTTCGATCTGGTTAACGACCCCGAAGAAAATCATAACCTCGCCCGGGAGCCAGAGAAGTACCGGGATCTGTTAATGACAATGAACGATAAACTCAATCAGCTCACTGCCGCTGAGATTGGCGAAGATGATGGCAGCTATATGCCCCCGTTTGAAGGAAGCCAGTGGGATCTGACGGCGGCCCAGATGCATCAATATATGCGCGATTAGCGCTTGCCGTCAGGTGGGAGACCTTAATGTAGCAGCTATAAAAAAACCCTCTGTAAACACAGAGGGTTTCGTTTTACTCAGCTAACGCCGGGGATTATTCCCACTCAATTGTAAATTACCTGAAAACAACCATATAAATCAGCATATTGATACCATACCTATTTGCCGAACCATGAAAAATACCATGCTCAAATCAGAGAGATAGAGCGCGCTTTGTATCGGTGTCATCCGACCTTTCATCACCTGCCGAGGCCTTGGCCATCTGCCGCAACAGAATAGCCAACTCGGCCGGATTGCCGTCGCGGCGGACTTCGGCCAGCAGCTCCGCTGCATAGGTAGGATCAGCGCGGAAGTGCTCGGCCATCGCCGCATCATGCGATCTGCCCTTCATTGGTGCCGTCCTCCTCGTTGAAGTTATACAAAGCGCTAGTGTGCCAAAAGCTCTCTAGTCAGTTCATCTGCAGACGGGATTCCGCCCCGTAGCAAAATTGCCTGACATGTCTTTTGCAATAGCCCCCAAGCCCGCATCCATTGAAAAATATCCACAGATGAACTTGAACCGTGTGCGATCTTACTGCGGTCTCCGTAACTCTTTTTTGCCGTGTCGTAGGTTAACGAACGGGGCTGAATTGGTGCGCACAACTCAGCCAGTAATAACGACGTGCGATACGTAATCTCTGACTGAATTCGTATGATGTTTTCTAACGCTTGCCACATGTGCAATATTGATGAGGATATATCAGGCATTAGAGGCGCTTTGGCCAACGCAGCTCGTATAACTTTAGCCGGCGGATTTTTATCTTCTAAATTGCGCCAAAGTAACGAATCTTGAACGGCTGACAAAAAAACATCCTCACGCACTGTATTCGATAATTGTTCGGGGTCGCCACGCAAACACATCAGTGAAAGTTCATACGGCCACCCCTCAACTTTCGCATCTTTGAGATTAATGCCAGTCTGCAACCCTTTGTGCAATTTATCTTTTGTCAGATCAGAGGAGCGCCCGTTGATACCAGCATATGCATTCAAGGAATAATTGGTTGCGAACGGCGCAAGCGTCGGAGCTAATCCCCTGCTATATAGCATTGCACGCAGAATATCTAACTGACGGCATGCGGCGGAGTGCTCCTCAGCTTCAACGGCAATTTCAAGATTAACGCGCGGCAAAAAGACCTGCATTAATTCGACTGGCATTCGCATCTGATGGCCTTCCGCTGCAAGAGAATACAAATCAAAAATCGACACATCCCATTTTCGGCCAGTCAATTTGAAATGAGCTCTAGAAACGTCATCAGATGTGGATGGCACCCAAAAAAGTAAAGGAAAATGGAAAATGGCCAATTAGAAGAATCCCCTCACTTATCGGTTGACAACGCAATTAAAAAATAAGCCTATAGTATCAATTGTAAGCTTCACGCCGTCAAATCACCACTTCATATTAGAAATCTCCGCAAGAATAGCTGACTCAACCGCGCGCCGGCTCTAGAAGACTATGGCAATTAATTCCTATGATCGGGTGCCCCACCAAAACCTCATCGCGCGGTCGACTTTTCAGTTCAATCTTCTCCCCTAGCGCGATGATCCCATGCGGACAGGAGAGTCTGGATGGACGCAATTTCATCATCTGATGAGTTTTTATCGTTCGCAATTTTCTCAATGGCTGCACGGAACTTCCTTGCATCAATCACAGGAGAGTCATCGGAAATTTGCGCTCTAACTGTCCGTTTTGACACTCGATCTCCAAGCGAGCCAAAACCTCCCATCCCCATAGACCACGATGCCCCTGTCATGACTTTTACGAGTATTAGGAGAGCCTTTCGATCGTCCAAAAGGGAATCAGTCCACGCACGAGCTTCCGTTGGATCACCGCCCATAAAATCAATCCAACGATATAATATATATAGTAGGTCCTTATGGACCAAAAGAGAGCCATCAGCACTAGATGTTCGGATCGCATTTAGTGCCCGTTTTGTAAGTTCAGGCAATACGTTTTCAGATACAAGACAATCTTCTTCCGCTGTAGGCTGTCTATCTTCTCGCACCTGATAGTCCCCACGAGCAGAAGATACAAAATTGATAAGCCAACCGAGCGACGCGGCCTCCGTCGCCTTTAAGTACATATCCGTACGTTCTTCAATACTAAATTTATTTCGAGTTAATTTTCTGATTAACCAGTGATAGCGAAGAGTTGTATTCGCCATCGCCATGAATCCACTATCAGCATCAATCTTAAGATCAATCGCATCATGAATTTCAAAAAGCGCACTTAAAAGTGGCCTCACTTTATCTTTATCTACCCGCTTTCCATGAGTTGTAAGCTCATCGAAATAAACTGGCACCATTGATTGCCCAGTTCTGCGCCTTGCATTCGCAGCATCCATGAATACTTTTTTAATGTAATCAGAATCACCGGCTTTCTCTATTAATTCATCAATCGCTTTGCCAGACAACACCTCATCACTGAGATTTAATCTAAAGTAAGTATCGAAATGAGCTTCAACACAAACACGTCTTTCTGAACTCCACTCACTTATCCATTCACCTCCATATCCTATACTCTCCAGTCGAGGAAAAAGTCGCTGGAGGGCGGTCTTTGCGACGTCTTGGCGCCCCTCCTCTATCCCATTTAAGAAGATCGAAAATCGATCATCATTATTGTTATTATTTTCTGTTTTGGTTCCGCATACGAGGCTTTTATTTCCCTTTATCGCAGAAAATAGCGTCGGCTCATAAAGTCTTAAAATTTCTAAAGCAACGAAATCAGCTAAATTTACCTCTCCAGCAATTGCTGGCCAAGTTACGCTAATTGCATTCTGAAATCGGCTAACGTGGCGAGGCGAAGTTATGTATGGAGCAACGACATCATAGAATACATTCATGAAGCGCACTATCTGATCTTCGCTGGGAGTTCCGCAAATCTCATCAATGGAAGCGAGTACCGCATTGTTTAAGTCAGTCGACACTGGCATTGGTAGCTCAAAACCGGCCTGTATTATCTTTTCTAAAAAATGCGGCCCTTCTGACGGATATTTTTCGTTAATCGCTTGTTCTGCTAGTTGCCTGTCAAAAACAACAAGATACATCACATTCGGCAATCGTCCTACTGACTTAATAAGACGAAATATAGCAAGTGCCTCCTCCGAAGATAGACGATCCATGTCATCAATTATGACGAGGAATCGTCGATTCTCTGCCTCAAGTACTTTTGACAGCTCTCGAAACACTGTCTCTAGGGGCTCTTCATCTGGAAACAACCGCTTCGCTACATCAAACAAGCCGCCGACTAACCCAGACAACCAACCTACCGGAGTTAATGCAATTGCGGGGCCTATAACAGGACCGGCTTGGAGAATGCCGCGACCCAATTTTCGAACTAATTTACGAGTTTTGTCACCAAATTGTTCACCCAAAACAGAGTTTAATTGTTGAAGAAAGGCGAGCGCCAGGGCCTCTTCTCCTCTATACCACCAACATTTAAACTCAGTGACAATCAAATGGGAATCTTTTGCTTCAGAAAGCTCCGCTCTAATAAGATTAACTGTACTGCTTTTGCCTGACCCCCATGCTCCATTTAAAGCAATTGTTGTTCCAATCGGATCCTTAATATTTAATATACTTTTTGCGAGAGCCTCTGAAAAAGAGGTCACACCGTATAGATCTTCTTCTCGCCTCTCAATTGGACTGTCGTTAAAATAATTACTCACACTCCCCCCCATATAAACACTCACTTTATGAAAAACGCTCGCCTCTTTGCCTTCAGTTGTGCTCTAACAGATAAAAGTGACAGATAGAATTAGCAACCTATCTCCTATGATCAGCTCATTTCCGAGACACAACTATAGCGCTCATTTTCTCTCTGATAGAAGCCTGCAAGGCTCTAAATTCGATCATTACCTTCTCAATGTCCATAGACCGGGCACTCTGCCCACGCTTCTCCGCAAGCCACAATTTCAACAACCCGGCCACCCGGCCAAGGTCGCCATTCACTCGCACAAGATCGGTCACGGCCGACAAGTCGGAGCGTGCCCGGATCGGCGCGTTAAGTCCGGCAACCTTCATATAAGCGGACAACGATAAACCGGCCTGAGCGGCCCGGTCGGCCAGCTCGGCCTTTTCGTCGTTGTTCACCCAAACCTTAATGTGTTGCCCTCTTGGGCGGCCCCCGTGCGGGCCTTCCTTTGGTGCCTCATCTGTCATTCCAAGTTCGTCCTCCCGGTCGATTTGTTGGTGTCGCGGCAGCGACTGTCAGCCTCGCAGAGCAAGATGCCGTCGAGCCGCAGGCGAGTAAGGGGCGGTGGTGGAGGCATTAGCTGCGTAGCAGCGTAGGCCTACAACACACATCTTGCCTGCTACCTCTCTGCGATTCTATGCGACTGGAGCAGAATCGCCAGTAAAATATGGCGTAATCGCGTACATTCGCGCTAATTCGCATACACTCGCGTAGCATCGCATTAATCAATTCTTCTAATCGCATAGAATCGCATACATTCGCATAAAAACGCGTTTCCGACTGAGTTCATGAGCATCAAGGACGGACTGACACCAAAAGGAGGGGGCTTTGAGAGGCCATCAGCTAGGCCAGCCAAATCTAAGTCTTGTAAATTGCTCGACCCGGGTGAGAACATAGCCTCCGTTTACGCGTTTTTTTTCGAAACTCGATCATCAAGAAACAACGGAGTAATCATGGCACGAAAAACCCTCGCAGAGCGCCGTTCTGATGCCCTTTCGGAGCTTGAAATGGCGAAAGCCAGATTGGCAAAACTCGACAATGAGGCAGCCGAAAGAATCGGAAGAATTGCAATAAAGTCAGGATTGGTTAATCTTGAGCTTACGGACGATCAAGTCCGAGAAGAATTCGACAAAATCGTGGAAAGGATTAGCAAGGGGAATTGATCATGAAGACAGCTCACCGCATCAGCGCATTGGCCAATCAACTCAACGAACTGCAAGCCTGCCTCGGTCGAGCCAGTGGACGGCCTAGCAAGAGCGTTATGGAAGCCCAGCGCATAGCGGCCGAGCTGGCTTCTTCACTCGAAGATTGGCACCTTGAAACGCTACACATCCCTGAACCGGAGCGTGACCTTTATCGCGCACAGAATCCTTATTACGCTGCCCACTGACGCCGCGCACCGCCTTATCAAAAGCTCACTTCGGTGGGCTTTTTTTGTCCGCAAAACGTATCAAACCGGACAGCCGAGCCCCTTTCACGCGTCAAGAAAAACGCGATCAAAATCATAGCGTTGAGAAACAATCTCGTGAAGATTGACGGACAGTTTACGGACATAAATCATTGAATTCTATGCGGATACAAGATTATCCGCATATTTAAAACCGCTCCATATCGGTCAATAATCAAACCTCGGACGATGACAAAATGAGGTATTCGGTATGGAAATGGAATCGCAAAAAACGTCGGCTTATGCCGCCCGAAAATTCGGTCGAGGCGCGGCGCTCGCTCTAGCAATGGCGAGCGCAGGCCTTGGTGTAAGTCTCTACATGGCACCGGCTCCGGCCTATGCCATCTACTGCTCGAACTGCTCTACGTTCTATCAGCAGATGTACGAATACGCCGAAGCGGTGAATACGCAACTGAACACCGCGCAGCAGTTGCAGACGCAGATCCAACAGTACGACAATATGATTAAGCAGGGCATGTCACTGCCCAGCCGCATGTTCAACACCATCACTGGCGACCTCCAGCGCGTGGCCAGCGTCTACAACTCGGCGCAGTCGCTCGGCCGCAACATCAGCAATCTGGACGAACAGTTTCGCCAGCAGTTCAAGGGCTATGACAGCTATCTGAACTCGATTGGCCAAGGGCAAAACAACATGCCGCAGCGCTATCGGGACTGGGCACAATCCGGCTTCGATAACGCCCGCACGGCCATGCAGGCCGCTGGCGTGAATACCAGCACATTCGAGGATGAGAACGCGATGCTGGACCAGTTGGTAAGCCGTTCACAGTCGGCCGTTGGTCGCCAGCAGGCCATTCAAGCAGGGAACGAGATTGCGGCGCAGAACGTGCAGCAGCTCCAGAAGCTGCGCGATCTGGTGGCCACACAGATCACCCTGCAAGGCAACTACATGGCGCAGCAAAACGAACGACAGTCCGTTAGCGATGCCTCCGAACAGCAATTCCGCAGCCGTGAAAATACACGCGGCCCGTCTGAGGGGTTCTAACCATGATGATTTCTAAGGCGCTGATTGCCGCCCTCTGTCTCGTCTCGGCCCTTGGTGGGTCGGCACTGACGGCCGTGGTCGTCACGAACGCCGCCGCGCCGGAATGCGCAGCGGTCGGCAATGGCCATCAGGATGACCAATTCCGCAGCCGCCCAAACACTCGCGGCCCGTCTGAGGGGTTCTGACTATGCGACGTTCAACCGTTTACGCACTTGTCGGCGCGGTGCTCTTGCTATCCGCAACTAGTGCGATGGCTGCCGGGGTCGATTTGGCGCAGAGCAACACGTCTATGAACAGCCTTCTGCGGCTGATTCAGAACGCTTCAAACCAATGGGCACCGCGCCTGCATGATTACGCCTTGTGGCTCTTGGGATGCCTTGCCGTCATCCAGTTAGTTTGGACTTTTGCTCCTTTGGTCATGCGCGGGGCTGAACTGGGCGACATCCTCCATGAACTGGTGAAATTCATCCTCGTGATAGGGTTCTTCTATGCGATGCTCGATCACGCGACCGAGTGGGGCGGGGCCATCGTCAACAGCTTCCGGCAGGCCGGGGCGCACGCGGCAGGGTTGGGTAGTGCGGAGCTGATGCCGGGGGATATGTTCTCAACTGCTGTGGACTTTTCACGGCAGGTGCTGACGGCCGGTGTTTCGATGTTCAGCCCAATCACATCGGTTGTGGTGGCCGTATCTGCATTGATCGTCCTGATGTGTTTTACGTTTATAGCGGCTCTGGTGTTCGTGACGCTGGTAGAGGCCTACGTCATCATCAATGCCGCCGTCCTGTTTATGGGTTTCGGTGGCTCTCAATGGACACGCGAATATGCACTGGCTCCCATTCGCTATGCCGTTGCGGTAGGTGCCAAGCTGTTTGTCCTGACTCTGATTGTGGGTCTGATCATGCAGGTTTCCGCAGAATGGTCGGCAGCCTACACCAACGACGAAGCGTCGTTGATGACCTTGGTCGGCCTGTCTTTGGTGTGCGCCTACCTGACCAAAACCATCCCTGAACTGATCGGCGGCATGATTAGCGGCACGTCGATGGGCGGCGGCTCTGCAATTGGGGGCATGGCCGCAGCCGGTGCAGCCGGTGCGGCGGCCGCAGTCGCTACTGTTGCAACAGCAGGGGCAGCAGCCCCGGCCGCAGGAGCACTAGGGGCCGCAGGAACTGGCGGAGGCGCTGCCAGTGCCGCGGGTGGTGGACTGGCCTCCGCACTGAACGCCAGCATGGCAGGCGGCAGTACCGCAGGGGGCATCGGTGGTGCGACGGGCGTCAGCAGCGCTGGAATTGGCGCAAGCACAGGAGGGGGCACCGGTGCGGCCGCAAAGGCCGCAGGTTCTCGCGTCGGGGGTGGTGCCGCGTCAGGATCGGCGAATCCAGTGTCGGCGGCCGCTTCGCCAGCTAGCCAAGAAGCAGGCAGCAGCTTGAAACAAGCCGCCAAACAGGCCGGAAGAGCGGCCAAGGGCGGTGACGACGATACGGATCAGCAGGCCGTCGCTCAGCAACGGCAGATGACACCAAAAGAAGGGACCGGCGGCAACGGCAAGGTTGTTGCGCAGGGCGCCGAGGTGGCCACACGGGCGCTTGGCGTGCTGGGCGCTATCAGCGTACCCGGTATGGAAAGCTCCCACGGGCTTTCGCTCGGGGGCACCGGGTCTCCCCCTCCCGTCCCCGGCGGCGACAGTCCAACGCCTGACGACGGCGCAGAGCCGACTACAAAAGCGGAATCCAACATTATTCGTCCGACATCGGACACAGCTAGGACCGGAAATGTCGGCGCGCTCAATGTGCCCGGCATGGATTCTGGCGTTAACTCTCAATCGGAGGCGTAATCATGATGAACGATGTATTTTTTGGCCTGATGATGCTCGGCGGCTTTTTTGTTCTCGGTATTGGTATGTGGGCGCTTGGCCAATGGCTCCGACGCAAAGGCTTTGGCCCGCAGCTCGATGCACTGGATAAGCAGTACACGGCACTACAGCATCGGGTGAACCGATTGGCTCTGCCTGCCGCTGCGCATTTCTACGGCGGCATGGGTATGCTTAATCGCATGCCACTTTTCGGCAGCAAGAATCAGGTGGTATTGGTAGAGCGTGTGAGAATGGCCATCCTTCAGATGGAAGAGGAAGAACGGCAGCGACGCAGGGTCATCAATCGCTGACGCGCACAGCCAGTTCCATCACCCACAACCCCGCCTGAGTGCGGGGTTTTGTTTTCCTGCCGCAGCATCTCCGTCTATTACACACCGCAAAAACGGCCTGTATCGCTCTGTGAGGAGTTTTCACACATGACAGTCACAACAACATTCCGACACTGAAAAAACGCCGCCACGGCCCATACAGGAGGGATTTTGGACGCTTTCGCAGGCCGTAAGAGGCCTTATGTCGATTTTGGCCCTGCCCTTCCCTTTTTGGTGCCTGATCGTCTTTTTGCCGGTTTCAACGGCTCGACCAGGTGCTGCGACCGGTGGGTAATCCACGGAACTAGCCGCGTCGGCGACGGCAGGCCCGCCCTACTTTTTTGGTGCCCAACGGCCGTAGGCCGACCAAGAGCAGCAAGCTAGGAGCTGCGCCATCAAGGCGCGGCACTTAGCGCGCATGCTGGAGATTCTTAGAGAATCTTAGATGGAATTTGCGAACGGCCCGCAAACGCCCGCCGTTGCTGGGTTTTCAGAAACCGGCCGGGCGCCGTTAAACAGGGGGTGGGGTGCCGTTAAACAGGGGGGGAGCGGCGTTACGGTCGGATGCCTTGGGTCGCCCGTTTCTCCTTTGCCCTTAGCGTACTCGTCCAGCCTCCAACCCACGGCAGCAAGCTCGGCCAGCGCCTTGGGGCGGAGCGAACGCCTTTCATGAGGGAGGGGAGCTGCCGCGAAGCGGTGGGAACCCCGCAAGGGGCCACGCTTTTGGATCGTGGCGCGATTTCGCACGAATAGGAGTTCCGAACTAACGGATGGGGGCCATCGACTTATGCACAGGCAAAAGGGTTTTAAACAGTTTTATATATAGTTTTAAAAGATTTAGCGTAAAAAGAAGGAAATTTAATCTTTTAATTCAATGGATTACGCGCGATGCCGGTTCCTAATAGACGGATACCGGTTCCTAATAGACGGCGAAACGGTTCCTAATAGACGGTTTCAGGTTCCTAATAGACACTCTATCCACAGCGTGGCGGGTTGTTCCCACTTTGTCCGCCAACTGTCCGTCAATCAAAATGAAAAAAGCCCGCAACGGGGCTCTTTTGCGATCTCACTCACCGTCTATTAGGAACCGCCCAGCGGTTCCGACGAGGAATTGCGGTGCCTCATGACCAGTAGAGGGCCATCCTTCCCCGCTTCTTCGCACAAGGCATATTCAGGCAGGTCATCGGCTTTGATGATCCCGCGAAGGAAGAAACAGAATTTTTTGAACGAGCCACCGCTTCCACTGCGTTCGTAAAGGGTCTTGAAAGCCCATTTAGCGCTATCCCTGCCTGCGGCACGGCGAGCCAGTCGGTAGATAAAGCGTCCTATGCCCGGCTCGATCAGAAAGTAGTCCCGGTGTACTGTAAGTACCTCCGGCCGCTTGCCCTCGGTGACTTCTCGATAAATCCACTCCGGGGCTTCAATCTCGACAGAACTTATCTTCTTGGTGTCCGTGCGTGACAGAACACGATAGCGCGCGATCAGCCCCTCGGCTTCGGTTGTCCGGAACTTGCCGCTTTCGCGCACTGTCTTGATGGTAGTACCCCGCAACCGATCTAGCGCGGCTTCCACTCCCTTAACCTGACTACTACCGTTACCACGTCGGGCAAATCTGAGGATGTCGCTAACATGCAGCCGAAACACTCTCCCCGGCTTGCCACCCTTTCCTTCTCGATAGCGGTTCATAGCTTCGGTCAAGTGAGACACCATCATCAGCACAATGTCGTAGTCCCAAATGGAGGCCATTCCGTGCGCTCCTGCGGACACTTCCACGTATCCATCCGGCAGGTCGTAGCGGATCAGTTCTCCGGCTCGCTTGTCCTTCTTGGATAAACGGAACACGGCCACATCCATGACGCTGCGATTGTCGCGGCCGCCCACGTCATAAAGGCTGGGCGCAAAAAAATCTGGCTGAGCGTCGCCTTGTGGAGGCTTGCGGACAAGTGACAACGCTTTGTCCCGCTCTTTTGCCCTTTCCATCTGTTCATGCACGGTCGAGACGTTAGACGGTCTACCGCGTTCAGCAGCCGGAGTTCGGTCACTGTTCCGCTTCCTGATATTTTCAAGGCGTTCCAGTAGCCCGCCAGAGTCGCCTATTACCGCGCCTATGGGCTTAAGACCGCTGTTTCGGCTACTCATGCACGGCCCAACCGGAGCTGTATTAAGCCCAGTACAAGCGGTCTACTCGTAAATGTCGCCTGCAAGTTGGCCGCCACAATTCAGGCCCCCATTCCGGGACGAGGGGCCGGGCTGGAATGTTTGCACGCATCAATCCATGCCTCGACCTCCGCCAAATCCCACACGACCTTGCGGCTACTGAGCGCAATGCGCTGAGGAAATTTCCCCTGCTTTTCAAAGTTGTAGATCGTGCGCTCGCACAGCGGAATCATCTCCAGCAGCTGCTTTTTGCTAATGAGAACTTTACTTGCTCTCCTTAATTCTTTTTCCACACCAAATACCTCGTTTTGTCATCATCCGAGGTTTAATTATTGCTACACAATTCCGGAAAACTCCAGCATCTACGATCATATTTTTTCAATTAAATCAATCACTTAGTGTCCGTAAATTCAACGTTTGACGGACAATCTTGATAACGCAAACCGCTGTTTTAATTAGGTTTGCAATAGGCACTTAAACCCAATTTATCGCGTCCGGAAATTCATCGTTTTTCGGACAAAAAAAAAGCCCACCGAAGTGGGCATTTCGCTACAGAATGCAGGTCTCTAGGCTCCGAATCAGTCCTTGAGGCGGGTCTTCCTGATTGTCCACTCGTCGATCATGTCGGCCCAATCTTGGAGCATCGCCCGGCGCTGATCGCGGTACTCGGCCTTGTTGTAGATGGCACGAACGCCCTTCTGTTCGTGCGCAAGGCACTTCTCGATCCAGTCGGTGTTATAGCCCGCCTCATGCAACAGCGTGCTGGCTGTGCGCCGCAAGTCGTGCGGTCCAAACTTGCCAAGTGACTGCCCTTCCTTCTGGGCCAGCCGATAGGTAAGGGTAAGCACCTGATTGAGCGTTGCGCTGCTCATCGGCAAGTCTGAGTCATAACGTGATGGCAGAATGTATTCCGAACCGCCGGCGAAGGTCTTCAGCGCGATGAAAATATCCAGCGCCTGCCTCGACAGGAACACCAAATGGGGATTGCGGCGCTTCATCCGCTCCTTGGGGATTGTCCAGAGCGCGTCGGTGAAATTGATTTCGTTCCACGTTGCGTTGGTCAGTTCGCTTTTGCGAACCATCGTTAGCAACAGCAGCTTGGCAGCCGCTCGAATTGAAGGTGTGGTGCCGATACGCTCCATGTACTGGTACATCAAGCCAATTTCCTCGGGCGTCAGTGCTCGATCTCGCGGCTCAAACTTGGCGATAGTTGACGGGCGCACCAAATCGGCCGGGTTCTCAACCTTCTGTCCGCGTTCGATAGCCCAACGGAAGACCTGCATCATAATTTCGCGGCAAAGCACGGCCGTTGATGGCCTGCCTTGTTCCACGATGGCATCAGTCAGCGCCCGCAAGTCCTCGTGGGTAATTTCTATCAGTTTCCTGTTGCTGAATTTCGGCTTTAGCTCTCGCTCGTATGTTCCACGGCGCATGTCGCGGGTGGAATCTGCCATTTGATAGCCGCGCAACCACTTCTCGGCCCACGCGCCGAATGTCTCAGCATCCTTGACGCGGGCTTTGTCCCGCGCTTTCTCCTTGGCTGGAGATTTCCCTGCGGCGACCATCTTCTTGGCTTCGCCCAGCCGTTCGCGAGCTTCCGCTAGCGTGATCCCTCCGACACCATAGCGGCCGAAGGTGATGGTCTCTTGCCTGCCGTGGATCGAGTAGTTGTAGCGGAACGAAATCGAACCCGCAGGGGTGATGGCCACGTAGAGGCCGTCACGGTCATTCACTTTGTACAGCTTGTCCTTTGGCTTGAGGTTGCGCAGCTTGGTATCAGTCAGCATGGTCGGGTTGGGTTTCCTCTCAAAAATACCATGCTCAAAAAGCCCCACAAATCCTCAAAAAACTTCTTTAAGGACAATGCGTTACCTAAATTCGATACCATGAACACCCCATCAGAGGCGGCATGGTATCGAGTGCCGAACATGGCATCAGGTTCAAATCGTACCATCTACCATGCCATAGAAACCGTGTGCTTGGCGATGCGGAAATTTGCCAGACAGTGCTACGCCAAGAACGAAAAAAGCCCGCAATTACGCGGGCTTAGGGGTGTTTTAATGCTTCTTGGTGCCAGTCTGTGCCGGACGCGAGATCACTCCCACTCAATCGTTGCTGGCGGCTTGCCGCTGATGTCATACACCACGCGGGAGATACCGTTCACTTCATTGATGATACGGTTAGAGACGCGGCCGAGGAAATCATACGGCAGGTGCGCCCAGTGCGCGGTCATAAAGTCGATAGTTTCCACTGCACGCAGGGAAACGACCCAGTCGTATTTACGCCCATCGCCCATCACGCCGACGGAACGAACCGGCAGGAATACGGTAAACGCCTGACTCACTTTGTTGTACAGGTCAGCTTTGTGCAGCTCTTCGATGAAGATAGCGTCCGCACGACGCAGCAGGTCGCAGTACTCTTTCTTCACTTCGCCCAGCACGCGCACGCCGAGGCCCGGGCCCGGGAACGGGTGACGGTAGAGCATATCGTACGGCAGGCCCAGTTCCAGACCGATCTTACGCACTTCGTCTTTGAACAGCTCACGCAGCGGCTCAACCAGCCCCATCTTCATCTCTTTCGGCAGGCCGCCCACGTTGTGGTGAGATTTGATGACGTGCGCTTTACCGGTAGCGGAAGCGGCAGATTCGATAACGTCAGGGTAGATGGTACCCTGCGCCAGCCATTTGACGTCGTCCAGCTTCAGCGCTTCTTCGTCGAACACTTCCACGAAGACGCGGCCGATGATTTTACGTTTCGCTTCCGGATCGTTCTCGCCTTTCAGCGCGTCGAGGAAGCGCTGCTCGCCTTCGACGTGAACAATGTTCAGGCCAAAGTGGTCGCCAAACATGTCCATCACCTGCTGCGCTTCATTCAGACGCAGGAGGCCGTTATCCACGAATACGCAGGTCAGGTTTTTGCCGATGGCGCGGTGCAGCAGCATCGCGGTCACGGAGGAGTCCACGCCGCCGGAGAGGCCGAGGATCACTTTGTCATCGCCAACCTGCTGGCGGATACGCTCGACGGCGTCGTCGATGATTTTCGCCGGAGTCCACAGGGCTTCGCACTGGCAGATGTCGCGCACGAAGCGCTCCAGCATACGCATACCCTGACGGGTGTGGGTGACTTCCGGGTGGAACTGCACGCCGTAGAAGCGTTTTTCTTCATTGGCCATGATGGCGAACGGGCAGCTATCGGTGCTGGCAACGGTCACGAAGTCCGCCGGGATCGCGGTGACCTTGTCGCCGTGGCTCATCCACACGTCCAGCAACGGTTTGCCGTCCGCGGTCAGGGAGTCTTCGATACCGCGCACCAGCGCGCTGTCGTTAACCACTTCAACCTGCGCGTAGCCAAACTCACGCTCGTTAGAACCTTCCACATGGCCGCCCAGCTGCATCGCCATGGTCTGCATGCCGTAGCAGACGCCAAATA
>OGXE01002312.1_pt1 | contig 14492 bp, 18 predicted proteins | sample 1576181 | NCBI WGS metagenome assembly OGXE01 (sample SAMEA3541478, study PRJEB24748) | human gut metagenome | biome: human gut; feature: human-associated habitat; material: faeces | place: China | collected 2012 | reverse complement strand
AGCTGATTCAGGCGGCCTTGTCTGATGGCCGTTTGTTGCCGGCGCAAAAAGGCTGGGCGGAGGCGCTGGCCAAATCCAGCCCCGACAAACTCCGCGATCATCTGAGCAAGCAACCGCGTATCGCCGCGCTCACCACCACGCAGACCGGGGGCCGTCCGCCAGCTGGCCTGCCATCCCGTGCAGTAGATGCCCCGGATGATGAACTGAATCCGGCCGTACTGAGCGTGATGGGCCTTAATCCGAACGATTTTATCGAGGGAAACAGCAATGTCTGATCGTAACACCCCCTGGCGCAATGGTGAGCTTGTCGCCGCGCCTGTGGCTGCGGCCACAATGATTTATGGCGGGCACATGGTTGGCCTGAATGCCAGTGGCATGGCCGTTCCTGCCGCAGCCACCGCCTCCCTGACCATTTTCGGCGTTTCCGATGAGTACGCGGATAACACTGCCGGTGCGGCCGGGGCGACGTCGGTCATGGTTCGTCGCGGTAAAGCCTGGAAACTGGCCAACTTCTCCGGGGACGCTGTAACCCAGGCTGAAGTCGGTAAGACCTGCTATGTCGCGGACAGTATCACCGTCGCCAAAACCAGCAACACCAATGCGCGACCGGTGGCCGGTACCGTTATTGCCGTCGAGTCTGATGGCGTCTGGGTTGAAATTTAAGGAGAACAGCCGTGATTGTTAACAAGCAGAACCTGAAAACCATTTTTATCGGTCTTAAGAAGACCTTTCAAAATGCGTTTGATCAGACCCCTAACGACTGGCAGCAGATTGCCATGGTCGTGCCGTCCAGCACCAAGGAAGAGAACTACGCCTGGTTGTCGCGTTTCCCGAAAATGCGTGAATGGGTTGGCGAAAAAGTGGTGAAAGCCCTGGAAGGCTTCAGCTACACCATCCGTAACAAAGACTGGGAAGCGACCATTGAGGTCGATCGTAACGATATCGAAGACGACACCATGCTGGGTTATGCACAGCAGGCTCAGGGTGCTGGCCAGTCTGCCGCAGAACTGCCAGCCGATATTATCGGCCGGCTGCTGAGCGGTGGTTTCACCAACTTCTGTTATGACGGCCAGTACTTCTTCGATACGGATCACCCGGTCGGTAGTGGCGTGGCGTCCAACAAAGGCACGAAAGCGCTGTCTGCAGCATCGTTCGCCACAGCCCAGGCATCTTACGGTGCAGCACGTTCAGCGATGCGTGACTTCAAGGATGACGAAGGTGAAAACCTGCGTATCCGCCCGGGTCTGCTGGTTGTCCCGCCGGCGCTGGAAGATACCGCCAACTATCTGATGACCGCCGATCGTTTCCCGGATAACACACCAAACATCTACAAAGGGACAGCGAAAGTCCTGGTGTGGCCGGGGCTGGCTACCGATACCGAGTGGTATCTGTTTGACAACACCCAGCCGGTGAAACCGCTGGTCTATCAGGAGCGTAAAAAGCCGGTATTCGTCGAGCAGACCAATATGGACAGCGACGACGTCTTCCTGATGAAGAAGTACAAATTTGGTGCCGAGGCCCGCTCCAACGGCGGTTATGGCTTCTGGCAGATGGCTTTTGGTTCAACCGGGGTGGATGCATAAATGCCTGAAATTACGATTACTTCCAAGCGCGACGGTTTCCGTCGCTGCGGTGTGGCACACCGTGACGTGCCGGTAACCTGGCCTGATGGCAGTTTTACTGACGAGCAGATCGCCATCCTGCGTGCCGAGCCGGCGCTGGTTGTCCATCTCGGCGCGGTCCGCGGCGATGACGACAAACTAAAAATCGCTCATGGACGGATTCAGGAGCTGGAGGCTGTCGTGCTGCAGCTCAACGACGACGCGGCTGGTCTGAAGAGTCAACTGGCTGAGGTGACCGCTGACCGCGATCGTCTGCAGGAAGCGCTGACGGCCGCAGGCAGTGCATCGGTCTCAGATGTGAAGGAAAACGCTGCTGACGATACCGCTGCCGCTGAGTCTTCGGCAAAAGCGAAAAAGTAAGCGGAGACAGCTATGTACGCAACCCGGGACGATATGGTCAGGCAGTTTGGTGAAACGGAATGTATCGCGCTTTCCGATCGTGATTTTACCGGTGAGATTAATGACGACGTGCTGAACGGTGGCCTTGAGCGGGCCACCGCCACCATCGACAGTTATCTCGCTGGCCGTTATCCGGTGCCATGGACTGATACGCCCGGGATCCTGACGGGTAAGTGTTGCGATATCGCCCGGTACGAACTGACCGGCGCAGAGACGCAGAACACAGAGGAGATACGTCAACGTTATGAAGACGCAATCAGGTATCTGGAGCGTGTGGCTGATGGCCGCATCACGCTGGGCCGTCTCCCGGATGGTTCAGTCGCTCAGGGTGGGAGTGTTTCCCGCTTTTCCTCGGCTGGCCGGGTTTTCGGGCGCAGTGAAACGGATGGGGGTGCATTTTGATTATCACGCAAATCGAATCCGCCATTATCGACAGGCTCACCCGGGGGCTCGGCAAACTGGTCCGCGAGGTGCGTTCCTACAGTGGCGAACTCGATGGAGATCCTGCTGATGTCATTCGCCAGCTTCCGGGCGTCTGGGTCACTTTTGGCGGTGTACAGGGTTCAGAACTGCTGAGCACCGGCCGTAATAAGTGGCGGGATACCGGACGTTTTGTGGTCCTCGCCGGAGCACGAAGCGTGCGCAGTGATCAGGCTACCCGCCACGGTGGACCGTCATTCAACGAGGTCGGCTCCTACCAGCTTGTTTACGCCATCCGCCGGCTGTTGGCACGGCAGGACCTGGGATTACCGATTGAGCATCTGATGCCTGGCAAGGTGCGAACCCTGTTTAACACGCAGGTAAAAGCGGCGGCAATGTCTGTTTTTGCCTGCGAGTTCGACACCCGCTTTGATTCGGAATCACTGGAGAACGGTCGCTTCCCGCTGGCTCCCGCCGACCTGCCATCCGGTCATCCTGACCTGATTTTTGGCGAATATGGCGGTGCGCACAGCCCGGATGACCCGGCCTGGCTGACCACTGATTTGCGGTATTTCCTGAACGGCCAGGAGCCGTTCGCTGCTGAGGATATTATTCATCATGAAAGTGAAAGCCCGTGAAGGGATCCGGTTACCGCGCGAGGATAACGCCCGCCGGTACATCGAGCAGGAACCGGTTGAGGTTCCTGAAAGCACCTACTATCTGCGGCGTCTGAATGAGGGCGACCTGGTGAAGGTGACAGATGCGACCGTTGATGTTACGGCCGCTGCAGCAATGACCGGCAAAGGAACCAAATAATGTCCAGCCCGAATATTTCTTTCGACAACATCCCATCGAGCATCCGCAAACCGGGGCAGTATTTTGAGTTCAATACGAAACTTGCTGTCCGCACGTTGCCGGCGAATGCGCAAAAAGTGTTGATTGTCGCCCCGATGCTCGCCAGCGGCAGCCTTGAACCGCTTGTGGCCACCAGTGTATTCAGCGGCGATGAAGCCGCAGTGTACTTCGGTTACGGCTCCATTGCGCATCTGATGGTGGTAGCTGCCATCAATACCTATTCCTACCTCGATCTGACCGTTATCGGTGTCAGTGATGCCAGCGCCGGGATTGCCGCTACTGGTACGCTGACCATCACCGGGCCTGCCAGTTCGCAGGGTGTGGTCAGTCTGTGGATCGGTAATACCCGCGTGGATGTGGCCGTCAGTGCGGCAGATACCGCAACTGAAATCGCTGCAGCGATGAAAACTGCGATCGATAATCAGCCGGAGCTGCCCGTTACTGCCGCAGTGTTAGCTGGTGTCCTGACCCTGACCGCGAAGAACAAAGGTGCGGCCGGCAACGATATCCGCCTGCGTGCGCAGACCACTGCATCCGGTACGACGACTGCCGTCGTTGGAATGGCCAGCGGGGCAACTGACCCGGATATCGCACCGGCGCTGGCGAACGTCGTGGCTGCAGGCCACAACATCATCGTCAGCCCGTTCTGCACCCAGACCACGCTGACAGCACTGCGTACCCATCTGGATTTTGTTTCCGGCCCGATGGAGCAACGCGGCGCGGTGGGCGTCGCCGGCTGGCCGGGTACGCTTGCCGCCGGTACCACTCTGGCATCACAAATCAACAGCGGGCGAATTACGGTGGGCTGGCATAACGGTTCCGTTATGCTGCCGGCAGAAATTGCGGCGGCATATGGCGCACGTATTGCCAGTGAAGAAGACCCGGCCCGACCGCTGAACACCTTGACACTGGCGCTGGATGTGACGGACCTAGCCAGCCGCCCGGGACGAACCGAGCAGGAAAACGCGCTACATAACGGCCTGACTCCGTTTGAAGTGGGTTCCGGCGAGACGGTGCAGATCGTCCGCGCTATCACGACCTATACCCGTAATGCCAGCGGCGTCGATGATGTGTCTCTGCTGGACCTGACGACCATCCGTACCCTGGATTACGTGCGTAAAGCCTGCCGCGAGCGAATTGCGCTGCGCTTCCCGCGTGAAAAGCTCTCTACGCGTACGCCTCCACTGGTCCGCAGCGAACTCTATGACGTGCTGCTGAAGCTGGAAGAGCTGGAAATCATTGAGGAAGTTGACGCCAATAAGGACGCGCTGATCGTCGAGCGTGACAGCCAGGATGTTAACCGCCTGAATGCCCGTATTCCGTCGGATGTGGTGAACGGTCTCCACATCTTCGCCGGTCGCATCGATTTGCTTCTGTAAGGAGAGCATGTAAATGGCACTTGAAGAATACGTCGGCTCAATCGTTCTGTACGTGGACGGCCAGGAGATTGAGGTTACCGATATTCGTCCCCAGACGAACACCGGGCGCAAGCTGGTGAAAACCATGAACCGGACCGGCCGCGCCAAAGGCTATTCGAAAGGTATCGCAGAGCATTCATTGCAGATCACCGTCGTCATCCCGAAAAACGTTGCTCAGCCGGACTGGGATGAAATGGTCGGAGCCAAACTGACCACCATGGATATGGACGGAAACCCGCTGTATAGCTATCTGGACTGCTTCACCACTCAGACCGGCGAACAGTACAGCGTGGATAACGAAGCCCGCCGCGATATCACAGTACAGTCACTGCGTAAGGTACAAGGCTAATGAAAGCATCAGGACAACTGCTGTACGGCATACCTCACGGCGACGTCATTCATTATGACTACACCGTGGCGGTCCCGGTAATTCGCCATACCATTGCGGCGCTGGCGGCGACGACAGAGGCTATGGGGGAATCGGATTCTCCTGCAGCTTCCATGTATTACCGTGCAGCGCTAATGGCTGAAGTCATCGAGTCACTTGGCGATCTGCCAAAAGAGGCTATCACTGCAGAACTTCTGCTGGACGGGTTGACGGATGAAGATATGGATCTGCTGGATGCAGAGCTGAGCGGACTTAAAAAAAAGCGGATGCGCGTACCGCCGGTCTCTCAGGGCTCCGACGAGCCACCCTCATCCTCGGACGATTCGGCATCAGCGGAGACCGCATAGAAGGAATGACCGTCAGCGAGCTGACCAGCTGGCTGGATGACCTCGACGGGTTGCATGGCAGGAAGCCGGCAGCCCGTGTACCTCACGTTAAATCTCGCAGAAGAAAAAAGGGGAAAAGGTAAATGCGTTCTCTACAGCTTGCCATGACCCTGCTGGCAAAAGACCAGGGATCTAAGGTACTGCGCCAGACGCTGGCTGACGTCCTGAAGCAGACCAATGCCAATAAAAAAGCCGAAGAAGAAGCCGCGCGCGTACGTGAGCAGTCGGCACAGAGCGGCATTCGTGCATCCCGAACCCTGCAGCAGGAATATCAGCGGGCAGCCAATGCCCGGTCTGTGCTGGGGATCCGCTCAGAACGTGACATCCAGCGCGAGATAGCGCAAACGCAGGCTGCATATAACCGTCTCCTGCGCACCGGTACCCTTACCGCTAACGAACAGACCCGCGCGTTTCGCGCAATGACGAACCAGGTCGCGCAGCTGCGCACCGAACTTAATGGTGCCGGTCAGTCAATGTCACGCATGGAACGCGCTCGTATGTGGGGTGGCAATGTCACAGCGTTCGCCGGCGGCATCGCAGCCGCGGGGGCCATTGTCGCTCCCTCGGTGCGTAACCAGATGACGTATCAGCAGCGCCTGGCCATGATGGCCAACACTGCGTTTGCAGATGATAACCTTGCCGGCCGTCAGTCAGGTATGCAGTCAATGGATACCTTGATCCGCCGTGCTGTTGCCGTTGGCGGGGGCAATAAAGAGTCAGCCGCAGAGACGCTCGATACTTTACTTGCCTCGGGTGCTGTGGACTATAAGTCTGCTGAACGCCTATTACCTACATTGCAAAAATACGCCACTGCATCGGGTGCTGATGCAAATGACCTGGCTCAAATCGCTATTCGACTCAAGCAATCATTTGGTATCACCGATGAGCAAATCCCTACTGCACTGAACATGGCAATTAAATCAGGGCAGTTAGGTTCCTTCGAACTAAAAGACCAGGCTAAATGGCTCCCTCAGCAGCTTGCCGCCGGTAATGCTCTGGGGATGCGTGGGCTCGGTGATCTGGCCGTATTGCTAGGCATCAACCAGGCCTCAGCGATAACGGCCGGCTCAACCGATGAGGCCGGTAATAACGTGGTTAACCTGCTGGCTAAAATCAACAGCCAGGACGCAGCAACCTCTGCAGCTAAGATTATGTATAACGGTAAGGGGATTGACCTCCCAGGGTCACTGGTCGCCGCACGTGGTAAGGGTATTAATGCGTTAGATGCTTTCAGCGGTATCGTTGACAAGATTGTTAACAATAATCCAGCCTATCAAAAGCTGGAAAAGCAATTGAGTAGCACCTCTGATGGGTCTACTCGTCGGGAGATAATGGAGTCACAGGCGAAGCTGCTGGAAGGATCCGCAGTTGGAAAAATCATTGCTGACCGCCAGGCATTGATGGCCCTGATTGCATACCGTGCTAACCGTGGCTATATGAATGACGTGGTTAAGGGCGTCAATACGGAACGGAATCTGCCTGCAAGTCAGCAGGCCGGTGAGCAGAACTTTGACCTGATTCAGGGTACTAACCTATACAAGGTCAACCAGCTCAACAATACCCGGGACTTTGCACAGATGGACTCGATCCAGCCACTGTCTGATGTGCTGGGAAAACTTTCTGGCGAACTCAATGACTACGCCGGCGCGTATCCGGGTCTGACAAAAGCAATGGCAGGAGCCGAGACGGCAATCAAGGCCATGGCCGCAGCAGCATGGGCTTTTGCTGGTATTAAAATATTATCTGATATGGGTAATGGCAGCTCATCTATTCCAGGGGGAGGTCCTGGTGGTAGGCGTACGCCTCGTGCTGGCGGCTCCTTTGGTCGCATGTTTCGTGGCGGTCTAAGAATTGCAGGCCCCCTGGCTGCTGTGTTTGCCGCCGATGACCTCAATGACCAATTTAACAGCGTTGCTGGTGATGCATCGAAAGCCGGAACAAGCACTGGAGAGTTTCTCGTACGTGAGAAGCAACGCCGAGAGCAGACTAAACAACCATTATTCGACTTTGATTTTTCCTCGTGGTGGTCATCTCCGCAGAATATCCGCATCCCTCAGTCAGCCAATGGCTACCCGGTGCCGCCGTTCGCGCAGCAACCAGCGGTGCAGACCCCAATCAACATCACCACCCAGCTGCAGGTCGATGGCCGGGTACTGGCAGAGGTTGTTAACGAGGCTAACGGCCAGTCAGCCGCCCGTGGCCCACAGGGAGGACCGCACTGATGGCATGGGAAACAGATCTGCAGGACGCCAGCTTCCGGGGCGTCGCCTTCGATATCATCACCACGCGTGACAGCGTGCAGCGTGATATCGCCCAGCATGAATACCCGTATCGCAACGGGGCCAATATTGACGACCTCGGCGGTAAACCACGTAGCCTACAGTGTCAGGCGGTCTTCTTTGGCGACGACTATGAAAGCCGGCTGCAGGCGTTCATTGCCGCACTGGACGTGCGCGGCTCGGGCGAGCTTATTCATCCTGTGTTTGGCTCCATGCCGGATATGCTGTGCTATGTCTATCAGGTAAACCACGACGCGGAGACGCCTGACTACTGTACTGTTGATCTGCAGTTCCTGCAGTCAGGTCTGGATGTGAAGTTCTTCGTACGCGAATGGCCACTCAGTCAGGCAGATGCCATTTTCAACCAGGCCCAGGAAATCCTCGACAGTACCGCCACGTTACTGGATAACGCCATGAAGCCGCTGAGAACGGCGCGTCAGTATATGGCCCGCGCCAAAGCGCTGGGTGTCACAGCGCTGAACATGGCGGCCATTCTCAGGAGTGAAATCACAGGTTTTATCAGCAGCACGACTGATTTTGTCAATTTCCCGGCAGCCTTTATGACTGACCTTCAGTCTGCGCTGAGCCTGCAGCGCTCGGCTGCGACCAGTTCCATCAGCTCGGACTCTGCTGTATACGCTTCCGTGCCGTCGGTCGTTCTTGCTGACTGGTCAGCGGTGAAAACCCAGGCCGATGAGGTGGCCGTACTGCCGGCAAGTCTTGTCAATGGCGATGCGACGGCTTCCGTTGAAATGCCGGCAAACGTAACCACCACCGATATCCGTGAGCTGATTGCAATGACACAACTGGCGGTCGCCCTTGAGTTGTCGCAGCAGGCGGCTGACCTTCTGAGCGATGAGACCGTCACCGCTGCGTTAAGCCCCGATGATATCAGTCTTATCACCGGTGATGCCCGTCGGGCAGTACAGAACGCCATCGACAGCGTGCGCAGTACCTGGGCCGCTGAGATGGAGACCGTGAGCAGCTCAACGACGTCGATCGCGCTGGAATATGAGCCGGTTATTAATGGCCTTCGTGATACAGCGCTTTCCCTGCAGTCGATGGCCACGGCACTGATTCAGGCCAGACCTCCACTGATTCAGCGCACGGTGGCCAGCGCCACGAATCTGCATCTGCTTGCCCACCTGTGGTATGGCGATTACAGCCGGGCCACTGAGCTTAAGCTCCTTAATCCGTCCCTTCGTGACCCCAATAACATCATCGCGGGAGACGTGCTGAATGGCTACGCAGAATAAACAGACAGCCCAGGATAAAGACCTGGACAAAGTGTCGGTCATCGTCGGTGGTAAGGTGCATTCCGACTGGTCCGGCTACGGTATCGACAGCGACTTTCTTATCCCCGCCGATGCCTGGTCGATGCGTCTCGGTCTGCCCGATGGCATCTTTCCAGAAGGTGTGGCGCGGGGCGTCCCGGTTCAGGTCCGCATCGGGCCGGATGTGGTGATGACCGGGCGTATTGACCGGGTTTCCCGTACCGTCAGCCGGGATCAGGTTTCGCTTTCTGTCACGGGCCGTGACGGTGCGGCCATTCTGGTGGATTGCGCATCCCCTTTGCTGACCAGCCGTCAGGCCAGCCTCGAGGAAGTCATCGCCCAGGTCGTTAGGCCGCTGGGTATCAAAAATATCGAGCTGCACGCCGAGAGCTCGATCCGCAATGACAAAATCACCACTGAACCTGGTGAGCGGGCATGGGATATCCTGCTGAGGGCCTGTGCGGGCCGTGGTCTCTGGCCATGGTTCCGGCCTGACGGTACGCTGGTTATCGGTGGGCCAGACTACACCACTGCGCCGGTGGCCACGCTGATAATGCGCCGCTCCGGCGAAGGCAATAATCTCCTCAGCCTTACCGATGAAAGCAGCATGGAGCGCAGCTTTTCCCGTCTGACAGTACTGGCGCAGGGCCATGCACATTCGACAAATAAGAAGAAAGAGCTGGGAATTATTGATGTCACCAGCCCGACCACTTTTTCTGTGACCGAAGATGCGGATACGTCTGAAACCGAGCTGGATACCGGGCTAGCCGAGACCGGCCAGCATGGTCTGCAGTTTACCGTTGAGGATCCGACCGTCACCTATTACCGGCCGCAGGTCATTGTCATGCATGATGCAGATGACCTTGAGCAGGTGCGTTACCGTGCCCGCAAGATGATGGCTGATGCCCGGCTGGAGGGGTACAGCCTGATTGCCAGGGTTCAGGGACACCGAACCAGTGACGGTGTGCTGTGGGAGCCCGGGCAGCGCATCCACGTCATCAGCGAACCACACGGTATCGATGCCATCTATTTTCTGATGGGCCGGGAGTTTACCGGTGGACGCCCGGGCGGCGCGGTGACCACGCTGCGGCTGAAAGAAGATGGTGTCTGGATCCCCGATGCGTGGTCGAAGAAGAAAAAAGCCCGTAAAGGTCGCCGTAAGAAAAAACAGGAACTGGGGATAGTCGATGTGGAACCAGGTTGATTTACGTATCCGCTCTGCGCTGCGCGGTATTCGCCTTGCTTTCCGGGGACGTTTAACCCGCGTTAAAAGCGATTTAACCATCCAGCAGGTGCAGCTTAAAGGGCTGGCCGGCGAGCAGCTGCAGGACGCCGAACTGTTCCAGCACTTCGGGTTTACCAGTTGCCCGCCTGCCGGCACTCAGTGTATCGTGCTTCCCATCGGTGGCCAGACCTCGCATGCCATCATCATCGCCACCGAGAACGGTGCATACCGTTTGCAGGTGGCCAGCGGTGAAGTGGCCATCTACTCTGATGAAGGTGCTTTTGTGCATATCAAAAAGGGCCGAATCGTCGAAGTGGATTGTGATGAGTACCTTGTTAAAACCAAAAAATACACCGTTGAAACTGAGGATTATGGCGTTACGGCGTCAGCCGGTGCGACCTTTGAGACGCCATTACTGAAAGCCAGCGACCAGCTATCCGATGGTAAATCGACGCTCGATCAGATGCGCGAGACCTATGATGACCATGACCACGATCATGGCGGTGATGCCGGCATCACGGATAAACCGAACCAGCAGATGTAACCCCCGCCAGACCCACTGAAGCCCTTCAACTTATTCATACCAGTCCACTCTGTCATCATGGCAGCGTGGACAGACTATTAGACCCGACAACCGGCGACTACGCCGGCACGAGTACCAGCACTCTGGCAAACGCAGTGTATCTGCGTCTGACCATCCCGCTCGGCTCATGGTGGGCGCAGCCGAATGTCGGTTCAAAGCTTCATCTTCTGAGGAGAGAGAAAGATGTAACCCGCGTACATAAACTCGCTCGCCAGTATGCTGAAGAGGCGCTGGCACCGCTGACGGCTGATACTGATGGCCGGGCAAAAAGCATCACAGTAGAAACCTTTCAGGGGGAGCCGGGCTGGCTCCTTTTATTGATCACCGTCATTCAGGCCGATGGTATTACCGTCCCCTTGAAGCATTTTGTGAGGGTTATTTAATGCCGTTTGTCACGCCGACGTTCGACGAAATCCGAAACGATATTCTGCGCGATATTAAGAACCTGAATACCGATGCAGATATTGGCGTTGACAGCGATTTATATATTCGTGCCAGTGCGGTGGCCAGCGTTGCCACAGGTATTTATCAATATCAGGGATGGATCGTTCGTCAGATATTTGCTGACACGGCCGATACTGAATTTCTCGAATGGCATGCCCGTACGCGCGGCTTGTATCGCAAGTCGGCCACCACGGCCAGCGGTACCCTTACGGTCACCGGCGAACCCGGCGCGACGGCAGCGGCGGGCTACAGTGTGACGCGCGGTAGCCTGACATATACCACCACGGCCGCAGTGACGCTTGATAGCGACGGTAACGGTACGGTAGCGGCAAGCTATTCCACTGCCGGCGCTGCTGGTAATACCACGGCCATCACTTCAGGTACGTTTACCAGCACACCGACGGGATTCGACAGCACCGTAGTTATCGGTGTTATGTCCGGCGGGACTGACCAGGAACTTGATACTGAACTGTTGGCCCGTCTGCTGGATATTATTCGTCGTCCACCTGCAGGCGGAAATAAGTATGATTATCGCCGCTGGGCAATGAACGTAGATGGTGTGACTGCTGCCTATGTATATCCTCTACGGCGCGGGCTGGGAACTGTTGATGTTGTCATTACCTCATCTGATGGTGCTCCCTCTGCTGAGATAATAACAGCAGTGCAGACCTATATTGACGATCAGCGTCCTGTTACAGCTAAAGATTGCCTGGTGCTGGCCCCTACATTTAAAACCGTCGATATCTCTGTTGGGGTTTCAGTTTCCGGCGTGACCTTTGCCGAAGCCTCCGAAAATATTATTGCTGCGCTTACCGACTACATAGCCCGACTGGCCCCCGGAGAAGCATTTATTAAATCTCAGGCTGAAATGATTGTTTCTCAGGTAAACGGAGTTATTGACCGTAATATGTCATCACCTGCAGGTAATGTGTTGCCTGTGGTAGATGACTCAGTCGTGGAATGGATTCGTGAGGGAACGCTGGAGGTTGTACCATTATGACATCCCGGCGTGATTTACTGGCAATGCTTCTTCCCCCGGTGGCTTACGATACCGCCCAGGTATCTCTTAATGCAGAATTAACCGCCGAGGGAAACGTATTTGATAAAACGGATACCACAGCAGGCAATGTATTAGGTGGCGTCACGCCTGTATTTTCCGGTGACCTGTTAACTGACTGGGAACGGGTTCTTGGATTAACACCAGACAGTGATGATTCATGGCAGAAAAGGCTTGAGTCAGTACTTATCAAACTGTCTGAAACTGGCGGTCTGAGTCGTGAGTATTTCATTCGTCTGGCGGGGTCTATTGGTTACACCATCACCATTGATGAGCTTGATCCATTCCGTGCCGGTCAGGGACGTGCGGGGGATTACCTTTATGAGGAAGATATTATCTGGGTCTGGCAGATAAATATTATTGGTTCTGAAATTCCTTCTTATCTGTTTCGTGCAGGTGAATCGTATGCCGGTGAATCCCTCGAGGAATACGGCGACTCTGTTATTGAAACCTGGTTCAACGATTTAAAGCCAGCGCACACACTTTGCATTTTTACTTATCGCCGCCGTTCTACAGGGCCATTTTTCGACGGCTCCTGGGTATACGACGGAACGCTTGATTACACTGTGGGTTACCAGTGAGGAAATATGAAACCACTAATTGATCCCATCGGTACCGATGACGGCCAGTTTCATGGAGGAAACCAGCTTACCGGTACTAAGGGTACAATCGTCACGCCTGACTGGCTCAACGATATTCAGGGGGCCACCCGCTCAGTTCAGCAGGAAATTATTGCTGTGCTCACCGCTGCCGGCCTGGTCCCGGCTGAAGAAACTGCAGGACAGCTGTTAAGCGCTCTCCAGTCGCTGTTTACAGGTACCGGCAGTTTTGGAACGACAGGTTATATACGCCTTCCTCTAATTGTAGGAGGCGTGAAGCGAACGTTAATTATTAACTGGGGTCAGGGTTCAACAACCAGTGAAGGTAACGTGACGGTCACATTACCGGCGGCATTTCCGGTTCAGGCTATGTGTGCTTTCATGACGAATAATGCAGGTGCAACGCCTTCAGGATTTGGTGGTATTTCCGTCAATCTGACTACTGTCACCTTATATTCATCCAGTGCATCTGGTATTGCCAGCGGCGCAGGCGTTTCTTATAACTATATTGCACTGGGGTATTAAGATGACGATTTATTATTCCCCTTCAACAAATGGCCTTTACCCGGATGGTGAACTCTATGGCACACATCTCCCGCCTGATGCGATTGTATTATCGTTGAGTCAGTATCAGGGACTTATTGAAGGCCAGGCCGCCGGTAAAGTGATCACTCCGAATGGTTCAGAAGTACCTTATCTCTCTGAGCCGGTAGTTAATTACCGTGAACAGGCGAACAGGAAACTTACTGAGCTACGCGCCAAAGCAGATACCGAGATTTTGCCTCTGCAGGATGCTGTCGATCTTGCTATGGCGTCAGAGGATGAAGTAACGCGTCTTAATGAGTGGAAAGCTTACCGTTTAGCTCTTTATCGACTTGACATTTCAGATGCTGAGAACATTAACTGGCCGGTCGTACCAGCAGGAGGTAAATAATGGCTTCTTTAGATGATAAATCACTTTTTGAAGACATTTTTCGCCTGGAGAACGACACTCCTGCAGAGGCAATAGGTCCTGAGGGTGATATTTCTTATGCAAATATCCAGGCCCAGCAACTTGCTAACAGGACTCGCTGGCTCAGAACGCAACTGGTATCAATTAGTGACTTCAGGGAGTATACGTTTTTCAAAACCGCTGAAGATCCGGATGGAACCATTGCCGGATGTGCCAATACCCCAAACGGTAAGTTATTTAGGGTTTCGCAAGGTGAAGATGATGAGCTTGCTTTTAAATATTATTTAAACAAAGATGGCGTTCCAATTCCTGACACTACATTGATTGGTGTTGGTTCAGTAACCAGTACTATTCGTTATTTTCTTTCTTTATCATCAGCTCAATCATCAACTGATGAAGGCTTAATTTTATCAGGAGCTAAATGCTGGATTATTAATAGCTCAGATATTACTCTTGCTGATGAGTACATTAATGAAGATGGTACGCTTCAGCCTACTGGCCGGAAAATGCCTTCTCAGAAGTCCGTTGAGAAAGTTAAAGCATACACTGATCTGCGCACGGGTAGCCAACTTTCCTACATCGATAGCCCCT
>OGXE01002300.1_pt1 | contig 14605 bp, 20 predicted proteins | sample 1576181 | NCBI WGS metagenome assembly OGXE01 (sample SAMEA3541478, study PRJEB24748) | human gut metagenome | biome: human gut; feature: human-associated habitat; material: faeces | place: China | collected 2012 | reverse complement strand
GCCTTCTCTGTTTACTTGCGGAAAAGCACACCTATCATCTCATTCAGTGTTCTCGGCGTATAGTCCATATCATAGAGCATCTGCTTCTGCATCTTTTCTTTCTCGGTCATCATGGCGTCCCATGTCTCTGTACTGAGTTGATCTCATCGCTCTGTGTATTCCGTCCTGTCAAAGCGGCATCGGCGTCCGGGCGATCAGAATGACCGCCAGAATCGCACCCACAAATGCCGCTGCGCCGATAGCTGCCAACACCTTTTTGCTGAGTTTCTTCTTCGCTGCCTTGCAGATCAGTGCGGCGCAAGCTATGCAGACAGCCGCAGCCGCAAGCGCAATGCCCAGCGTTTCCCACAACCAAGATAATTCAGATAGGATTCTCATACGATCATCTCCTAACTAACTGTTTTGATATTTCTCAATGATTCACCTTGGAAAACGGACAGCGCTTTCCGATGCACTGGTTGTTTTGTGCGGAGTAATGGCATACGATCTCCGGCTTTTCCATCTCAACGCCGAAATGCTCCCTTACAAAGTCAATGGCAGCAAGGATGGAGAGGAAGGAATCCCGCTTGCAGCAGCGTGGACCTCCGATCTCACTGATCGCTTGAAGCGATTTTGCCGTCATTTTGTGGGACAGTGCAAACGGCTCATTGGTTAGCGGCGTAGACTGCGAAATGATGGACACAAACATCCCCGTGCTGATTCCCGCACCGCAAGCACCCCAAAAGCCGCAAGCGCCGCCGGGAACGCTCCGTCCTCGATTCATCATCTCCGTCAATGCGCTGCGAAGATCAATGTCTCCGCCTGCGTTGTGGTATGCAGTCAGCAATGCCGCTCCTACCATCACGTGATGCTCCGGACCGTGCATATGACAGGTGGGCAGCGCCATCATCTGTTCAATGATGGCGATAGGATCTCTCGATGCGCTTGTCATGCACAACGCAATTATGCGATCAAGCCCTTTGGTATGGCATTCGTTGCATACATAGTGTCCGTTCACGCAGCGCGTCTTGCTGTTTTCTTTCTTATGGCAAATCTCACATTCCATCAGAATATCGGCTTCGAGATAGGTAAGTGGGGCTTTGCAGATCAAGCATTCTTCGTTCATAATTTCCTCCGCACGATCCCGATTTTTCTCTTCGACAAGCTGGAATTGTTCAAGCTTTTCAAAGCAGCTCATTGAATCTCCATGGTCGTACAATGAAAGCAGTTCAAAAATATGACCAACGCACATTTTTCTCGGCATCCGTGGTGCACCCTTGGTGTAAATTGGTGTACGGATTGGTGTACGAGAGGCTTTTTTAGCCCGATCAGGGGCCAATCAATAGAGCTTTGCGCCGGCGGGGATGTGGGGATCAACCATCAGCAAATGGAGCTTTTCTTCGCCGTTTTCGTGATGCACGGCGGAGATGAGCATGCCGCAGGAGTCGATGCCCATCATCGGGCGAGGCGGGAGGTTCGTGATAGCGATGCAGGTCTTTCCGACCAGTTCTTCCGGCTCATAATATTCGTGAATACCGCTCAAAATCACCCGATCTGTGCCGGTTCCGTCGTCCAGAACGAACTTTAAGAGCTTTTTGGACTTCTTCACGGCTTCGCATTCCTTGACCTTCACAGCCCTGTAATCGGACTTGGCGAAGGTGTCAAAATCCACGAAATCCTTGAACAGCGGCTCGATCTCGACCTTGGAGAAGTCGATGACCTCCTCCTTCTTCACTTCGGCGGGAGCGGCTTCCGCCTTGTCGGCCTTCTTGGGCATGTCCAGCGGCTTCATCGTCGGGAACAATTCACGGTATGCTCTATCTTGTCTTATCGCGCTTTATTACCTCGCATTTTATATGAAATCCAAAACTTTTTTACCCATTTTGCTTTTATCTTGTTTTATCTTGTGATAGTCAAATGTGGTAAAATTTGTGGTAACGCCTTAAAACCTCAGATAGGCTTCGTGGTTTGTGTACACTTTATATATTATACACACCAATACCACCCATGTCAAATAGAGACTATTGGCAAAAAAAAGAGGGGTACAGAAATGTACCCCTCTTCATTCATACAAGGAACCCACCGTTTTCCTCATGGTCTTGGTATACCCGCTTGATGTTGGCAATAGCCATGACCGCTCGGTTGTTCTTATATCCGGGGTGTGTTTCACAGAATCTCTCATACTCGTCGATGTCAAGGAGCATATCATTAAAACACTCATGTGTAAAGTCCTCGCCCCTCATAAGCTCAATGTTGAACCGCAGAATACGCTGGCGGTGCATACTCGCATCTCGCTCATCACCGTCCTGAATATGTTTTTCGAGCTTGTCCTGTGTCTCACGTTGTTCCTTTTTGATGTCGGCGATCTCATTCAACACCTCACCGTTGATTGCTCTGCCAATCTTCTTTGACAACCATGACCAAGGATTTACCTTGATCGGGGCAATCTGAACAAAGGTCATAAGCAAAAGGAGCGTTCCGCCGCTCCATCCCAAGATCTCTCCCATGTTCATGTCATGTCCCTCCAAAGTGCTTACTGCGCCGTATTGGAGGTGCCGTTGACAATCTTGCTCATATCGCACAGACTGTCAATCAGATCGGAAATCTTGTCCATATCGAGATCATAATTTACAGTATCGGCAGAAGCCTTAACCATAGCCATGACCCATTCCTTCCGATCTGCACCCTTCTCGAACATCGTCTCGGCGCGTTCCATGTAACTGGTAACGAGCTTAACAACTTCCGGCCAGTTTTTGTCCTGGATCGTTTTCCGCACATACTTCACCAGCTGGATTACCAGCGGAATAGTTGCGGCAAGACCAGACAACACCGATACAATCAGTCGTACCCATTCAGAATCCATAGCACTCTATCCTCCTTTTTTCATATTGCAGGGCTTTCTTTGCTGCCCTCTATGCCATCCTCACAAAAATTGTGTGCTTTAGCAGTTGCGAATTTAATTCCTTCTCCATCAGCACCAGAGTTTTCTACCTCGCTCTTGTGTACAATTTTACTGAGCACAATGCTGCAGGCAGTTCCTATCGGAGCAAAAGCCGCCGTATAGCAAGCCAGCGCTCCGGTATACCCATATACGATACTCAGTCGAGCAAGGTAAAAGCCGCCAGCCAGTCCAGCGGCAAGGAAAATCATGATACATACAGCAAGCCAGTTAGTAAACCCAAGGCGTGGCCTCTTCGATTTCGGCTTGCTTTTCTTCTTACCACGCTCGATTGAGATGGTCATTTTACGCCTTACCCATCATCTGAGTCCAACGATAAAGAACGGTGACGAACTGCTCGCGGGTCAAAATGTCGCCCCACATACAATTCGGCTCGCCGTTGACGGTTGTACCATTACCGGCGATCAGACCATTCTTCGTTGCCCACTCGCGTGCTTCTGCGCTGTATGCGCTTGCGTCATTGTCCTGGAGTTCCTTACGCATTTCACCCCAGAGTTCTTTGAAACGTGCTACATCCATGTCATCATCCTCCGTTTCGCCATTGAGAATTTCCTGAACTTCCTTCCGCAGAGCATCCATGCTCTTGCCATGCTTCGGCCACCACTGTCCCACGTCGCCATGGTTGGAGCCATAGCCGGCACGATATGACTCTGCATGATCGCTGATCCCAGAAATCGGATATCCGAATTTCTTGACCATATAGACATTCCATGCCACGACCATTTTCCACATCCGGTCAAAATAGCGCTGGTTTTTCGCCACGTCGTATCCGACCATCGTGCCGCCAGCATAGGTGTGGCCTGCGGGTTCGCAAATCTCCCACTGCACCTTCGTGTTATTCCATGAACCCTTACTGCCGGAGCCGCATCCCCACGGGCGACCATTCCATTGCAAGGTGAGGACGATTCGCCCTTCACCCTTATGGAAGTCACCAAGGAGAGCATTAACACCCCAGCCCGCACTGGACTTGTTCATCGCGTTGAAAAACACATCGACAGAAGGTTGGGCACAGCCAACAGAATGGTTTACGCAGCCGGCAGGTCTAATCGTTCTTCCGCTGGTATAAGCTCCGTTATCCGTCGCAGGGCGGATCTCCAGATGGCTTTCAACGTACTGGATACATTCTTGAACTGTCATCATTTCAAACCACCTCCACGTATTCTCTGCCCCAGTAAGGCTCGCCGCCGTCCTCTGATGTCTTCAGCACAGCGTACCAAGCCTTACCGCCGTCTTTACGGAAACGCGGATCGAGTGTCTTAGAGCAGAACCCGAAGCCACCCTCATCCTCTGCCCCGTCGCCCCGACACATTTCACGATTACATTCCGTGTTTTTTCTGGGATCGCACTCATAGAACAGGACTTTCTCTCCTGTCGCGCCATCCACCAGGTACCCACCACGGGATACAATGTTGTTGATATCGACCATTGAAGTTCACCTCTTTATTTCCGAACGGTCAGAAATTTTCATTACCAACCGTAGATACTTTTCATGCCGGCGACCCCATGATTTGAGCAAGACGGTAAAGCACCGTCACGAACTGTTCACGGGTAACAAGGTCTTGCCACATATAGTTGGGTTCACCATTGATGACAGTCCCGTTGCCGGTAATCAAACCCATATCCAACGCCCACTGCCGCGCCTCAGCGCTCCACTGGCCGCAGTCGTTGTCCTGCAGTTCAGCTCTCATTTCCTGAAAGAGTTTTCTGAACTGTTCCAAATCAGAGTCGGACGCAGGAGCAGTCTGTGAGGCAAACTGGTCATAGTACCGCTGCCCATACTCAGCACGCTTCTTCTGAACATCCTTACTCTGGTTTGCTGGCTTCTCAAAGTTCAGCAGCACAGCATTGGAAGCCTCCAATACAGAGGTTGTCACCCGCAGCACCGCCAGCACGCCGGGGTAGCTCTCGGACAGCTCTTTCCAAAGAAAATCCAGCTGCATAGTGAGATCGCCGATAGACTTTCCAGACGACTTAGCAAAATCCAGCAGGGCTTGCTTCCGAGTCCAAAACGTCCACTGGGCAAGGCCAAAGCCGGCCTTGTCCTGCACGAAGTTTGTATAGGTGCCGTTATCCACAGCAGCTACACAAGCATTGTCATTCATGCCAAGGACGTTTTCATAACTGTTCTGCAAATTCCGAGGATTAAGGCCGCTTTCGGCAAACAAGTTGCCCATCAACCCAGCGATCCCATACTCATTCAATCCCTTCTTTTGAAGGTAGTCATGAATTGTCAGTTCGTTCATCTCGCACCTCCTTACAGATCAGAAAGCGCGGCTTGCTTCTGCCCGACGATTTCACCGTTCATGCAATACTTGCCGATTTCGTCCTCATCGTCGATATCCTTGTAGATATCCACCATTTCCAAGCTCTCCCATCCAATGATGGTCTTGATCACAGAATCGGGCAGGTTTGCCTTGGCAAGCGAAGTTGTAAAGAAGTGCCGGAGACTATGCCAATACACAGGGATACCCAGAATATTGGAGAAGGTTTCTGCCCAGCTGTTCAGTGTAGAGATAGGCACCGTCTTCGTAGGATCGTCCCTGTCAGGGAACAGCCACTCACTTTCGATACCCAGCTCTGCCCGCTTCGCCATCCACGCATCGAAGTAGTGCTTGAAAGGCTTTGCCAGCACATAGCAGGTAAGCATTTTTCCGTTGACGCCCTTGCCCTTCGTTCTGACTTTTTCAGGCGTTTTGTAAAACGTGCCATAGATGATGTTCTCGTCGTCGAAGTACGACACTTTGAACCGCGTCAGCTCAGACTTGCGCCGCCCAGAATACCGCGCCAAAGCGAAGCAGCAGGCTTTCTCGTACTGTCCGCGCTCCATCAGATAATCCAAGAGTTGATCGGCCTGTTCGTCCGTCAGCACCGTCTTCTCTCTGGTCGGCTCATTTACCGGGTTCTCGATCTTGCGGACGATTGACCGGAAGTTGGGAAGCTCGTCATCCAAGATTGCTTCGATGTAGTTGCTCAAAGATGACAACGTACTCTTCAGCCGGCGCACACGGGCGGGAGAGTTCTCGTTGTTCCGCAACAGCCAGTTTTGGTACGAGATGATGTCACGCTTGCTAATCTCCGGGAAATACTTGTTGTCCGCATTTTGGAGTACCCATACGAAGAAAATATACAAGTCGCTCGTATATGCCTTAACGGTGGAATCCGCCTTGCCGATACTCCGTAGGTATTCCAGAAAATCGTTCATCAGCCGAATGTTCTTCGGGTTGATCTGGGCGATCAATTCCGGGCTGGTGATCTTGTTTTGTCTCGTCTTCCGTCCCATAACTCTCACCTCCTTTTTCGTATGAAGAAAGAGCCGCACCTTTTTAGGTACGGCTCTTAAAAAATGGTTAGCAAATAGCTGTTTTATTCTGTTATGTGTAGCGGGGCTTCTCTCCACCCTCTACTGCATACCTCATCCAGTCCAGTATGACAATGCCCACAACGGATAGGACAAGCCACAGCAAAGTAAACTGCGGGCAGATTTGTCCCAGGATATTCCCGGCCAAGTGCGAGTAATCCCACACTCCCAAACCAAGCCACACATTCAAAACAAGTCCGGTAACGAACTCTAACGCTGTAATCGCGGCAGCACAGATACACGCCTGCCCTACCAACGGCATTCCCCAGGGAAGCTCTGCTCCGAAGCGTTCCAGAGGGACGGCCAGAATAATCGCTAACGCAAACATCGTCCAGCTGATTGTTTCTGGCCTACCCTGAGAAGTCTTCCAGATGACCTCGCCGAAGAAATACACACCGCCAGTCCAAAACCAGAGCAAAACAGAAAGCACCCACTTTCCAATTCGTTTCCGCTCCATGCTTATCTTACTCCCATTCCCCGGCAATTTCTTTCAGCCGGTTTTGTTCCCGCAGCGCCTCTTCCTCTTTGACCTCAGCGCCAAACTGTACCAACATAAAGGCTTGCGCCTTAATGATCTCTGCCTGACGAATGCAGATGTCGGTTAGTTCCGCAATCAGCTCAACACTGCTCATGCGACACCGCCCAGCTTTTGCATGATAGCTTCCATCTGAGCCTGGGCTACTGCCATCTTCTCAGACAAAGCTGCAGCATAGGGTTCGGGCAGATCCATACCGTACTGCACAGCAGCGATCTCCTCAGCGTCCGTCATGGCATTAACATAGCTCTTGAGAGCATTGTGATATGCCGTCTGACTGGTAATCAGCGTCTGAGCCGCTACGTAAATCTGAGCGATTTCCGTAGCAGAATACACTGTGCAGGTTCCATCATCGGCCTGATAGGGGTACTCAGTACCACCCAGCTCAACCACACGGAACAGGTTGTTGATATTGCTCTGATCCTCCAGTTTCAGATTGAAATGGTCAAGACGATCCCCGATAGGCACGTCTACGCCTGCTACGATGACCGCATTGCAAGCCTTGGAAATCTCCAAAAGTTTCGCTGCACGCACCGTTTCCAGAGCGTTGTCACTGCCGAGGATTTCCACCGCGTCTTCGGTCGTAATCCAACCATTCGCAACGGCCTTCAAAAGGCCACCCGCTGAAATGGAGGGTTCGATTCCACGCAGGCCATTTTCATACATTTCTCTCAGTTTGTCCTTCATTTCTCAGCCCTCCAAAATCGTCCGAATCAGACCCTCGATGGTAGTCTGATGGCTTTTGAGTTCTTGCCCACCGTCGATCTCTGAGACAACGACAGTACCGGCACCCTCAATGTCTTCGTGCCCAACCAGATTATAGGCTACACTCTTGAATGCCACACCAATAGCATCTTCACGGGTGGCCGGAGTAAAACATCCGTTGTCACCATAACGAATGTAGTTGACAGAATCAGTAATGCCCAATTCTGTCCCGTCAATTTTGATAATCCGATACATTACTTGACCTCCTTTGCACCAATCAACTTGGCGATATGTTTCAAATCTTCGATTTCAGCATTATAGAAATCGTGATTCCAAAGCCAGAAATCATCACGATCACTGCACTTGTACTGCTGGCAGCGGGGATCATCCCAAATCTTATCCCATCTATCCTGATGTGCCTCATCATGCTTTGCAAGCGTAGACTTGATGGTTTGAATGAGTTTTCCACGCAGAAGCCCTTGTCCATCGTCGTTTTGCGCAAAGAACTCATATGCGCAATCACTGAACACGGCACATACCGGTTTCCCGTTGTGCAGCAAAACATTTCCACCTACTTCCAGCTTCGTGCCGTATGGGATATTTACTTCGCCGCTAATAGTCTTGAATTTTGCTCTTTTTACTGTGATATAGCTATTGTGGTTCACCGTGATATACCTCCAAATAAGAAAACACCCGAAGACTTGCTTCGAGTGCAATCTGTTAGTTATTTTTTACGCGGACTTCTTTAGTTGTTCTTGCTCTCTATACCGACTAAACATAGCATAGTGCAGCCGTCTCAACCGTAACAACCTGCCGTGATCGTCAAAATTCCTGTAGTACGCAGTCTGGCATTCCATGTATTGATCTATCTCAAAAAGTGTTTTCCTACCGGCAAGATATTCCCTATGGAACATTTTCAACTTACGCCTTGCACGCTTCACACCATCACGGCTACCGTTGATCTTGATTGCTCCGGTTTCCGTCAATGTGAAACGAGCTTTACAAAACCTAAACGGCTTTGTAAGCGGAATGATTTTACACTTTTTCTTATTCACCCTAATACCGAAAGACTCAAACTTTTTAACAATATCTCTCGCTATCTGTTTCAGTTCTTCAATATCATGGTAAATAACATAGTAGTCATCCATGTAGTGACCCGCACAGTGAAGACCAAGTTGACACTTGATATAGTTGTCAATCGCACTTGGGAGAGACACCATCTCCTGCTGGCTTGGTTCCACACCCAAAGGCATACCTCTACCAGGTGCATTGCCATAAGGCGCATAGTCAATGATCGCGTCTGCCACTGCTCGGATCTGCGAATCAAACATTACTTGCTGATGCCGACGATAGATGATATCTCTATTAGCATTCGGAAAGAAGCTCTTCAAGTCAAGAAGGAATATACCTCCTTCTCTTCCATAGCGTCGGTAATGCCATGCAAGCTGCTGTGTTAGCCTGCGGAAATGCCAATGTAGTCCTTTACCTCTCTGACTTGCTCCATTGTCGCAAATCATACTCGGATGATAAAGGGGAATGAGGACTTCATTTGTGAAAACCTTATGAATCTGCCGATCGTCGATGTGCGGGGCATCAATCGGTCGCACTTTTCCACGCTCAGAAATGGTGAAATGTGCGCACTTCTTTTGTTTCCACTTACCATCCAAAACTTCACGCCGTCTCTTGGCTGTTCCAGAAAATAAGTGAAGCTCAAAGTTTTGCGTACTCTGTTTCCAACGGACACCCGTACAACATTTTCTCCCATAGAAGAACATATCGTGATAGTTGAAAACATCTTGAAGTGTACCGACTTCTTTGCTTCGTTTCAGTCTGTTTGCTTGTCGCTTTGATTTCCTGCGATGATATCTTGCCTCTCGGCGTTCTTCGCTTGTCATAAAAAGTATTCGCCCTCCGCATAGTTGTCTTGTAGGTGCGCGTCTAAACTACTTTGACCCGACACATGAAACGAGGATAGCGCAAGTACCCCGCCATGCAAGCAGCGTCCGTGTAAGGTCGTCAAAGGGCAGTTTTAGGGATTTTCACCCAGGGAAGTATCTCTCCTTTTGCGAGGGTCGTCTTTCACCTATCGGCTACTCCATGTGACCCCGCATCGCAAAATCCGGGCGCGAGCGCAGCCGCATTCCTTGCATTGTTATTGTTGGCGCTGCCATCAGTGTTCACATTGCAGAAATTGTTATTGTTGTTGTAATTAGCAGAGCGGAGCCACCACCACGCCGCCAAAGGCGGCGAAAACACCAAGGACACGTTTTCAGAAATACACCCAATAAAGATTTAGCTCTTTTTGATTTGCCCTAACGATTTCAGAGTCCCTTTGATCAACTCATCTTCGTTGTCAATCATTTCCCCAAGACTTGCAGCCATTCTGTCTAACTTTTCCGTTGCCTCCTTCGGAGATACTGAATTTCCCTTAGAAGTTGTAAAACATCCCTCGGGGTTCTTCATTATCACGAGATAGCAATGCGTAAGTCTGACATCCAGTGCTTTTAAGGAAGCTCTTGCTTCCAGCAAATGCGCTTTGCGTAACTCAATTCTCTGAGCGTCTGATGGGAAAATACTGTTCGCTTTCTCAGCATGATCCACTACTTCTCCAGCCAACTTAGCCACAGGTTCGGCCAAAAGTCTGGAATACCGTGCAGACATCCTTGTGAGAAAATTCAGCGTTTCTACATAGATTTGGTTAGCAGTATTGACATACTCAGCCTTACTCGTAGTCCGCCTTGCTTTCAATACAGACATTCTTTTACCTCTCTGGTGAATGGTCTTTTGCCCTATTCATCTGACTTAGTTTGATTAGCAGTAATCGCTCCCTCCGCTTTTTCGACTTCTTCCAGATGTTTCAAAAGCACAAACTCGATGTAGTTTGTCATGGAGCGATGCTGTTTTGTCGCCAGCGCACCAATCTTATCAAACACCTCATCAGATAGACGCAGCGTGAAAACACGTTTGTTTGATGCCATACTCAACCTCCCACTTACCTGCACATAAATATTTTAGTGCTATTTTCAGCTTTTGTATGCAGTATTTAGACTGTTAAGTGATAGCATTTTATAGGGCATTTTTCTAAAAATCGCGTCGGCGGCGCAAAGCGCCGCCTCCGCTTTTGTTTTTTTTGTCTCCGTATCTGTTACCTTATCTGTCCTATCGGGGAACCCGCCCATTTTCATGGGCGGGATATGGATTGGGATACTCTGCGGAGGATTAGACAGCAAAGCCGGGCGCGAGCGCAGCCGCATGCCTTGCAGTGCCAGGGGTGGCGCTGCCATCAGTGTACACATAGCAGAAAGTGTAAAAGTTGTTGTAATATGCAGAGCGGAGCCACCACCACGCCGTAGAGCCGGTAGCGTTGTGTCTATACATGACCCTGCTGTTACCGGAAGAGTAATAGGCGTACTGCTTCTGGTAGTTCTGCTCATACTGGTTAGCATAATAACGAGTGCCCTGTACCTCGAACTCAGCCAGCAGGAACAGATAGTCGGTGAATGCCTTGACATTCGCAGCCACATTGGAGCTGTTGCCAACGGCATCGGCGTATTTGGTAACGCCCTTCATAACCGCTCTCAGGTCAGCAGGAAGCGCAGCCATCAGCGTATTCGCAACAGGGTTTGTAGCACAAGTGGCACTTGCGTTATAACCAACTCTGGATGTAGTTACAGTAGAACCGTAGCCAGAAGGAGGCACATCGGTACTACCCAAAACATCGTAACGCAGGTCACAACCAGCCCAGCCACCATAGTTATAGTTGCCCCAATGGTTCATATTGAAATACTTTGTACCATTGGTATAATAGCTATTGTAGCCACTGTCAATCAGACCAATCAACCTACTACTGATCTTACCAATCTGGAAGTGAATCCTGTTGCTGCCCTCGACAGAGCTGTTGTGGTCAAAGCCCAAAATAAAAACATCAACAGACAGGTTGGAAAGAGAAAGCGTTCCAACTGTACCGTTGATGGTAATGGTCTTTGTTGCGCCGACTGACCAGTATGTGCTTGCCAAACCAGCCGCAGCGATCTTGCTGATATCTTCCCAAGAGCAGTCGTTCAATGCAGTTCCGACAGCAGGAAGGAACTCCGCAGACACCGCGACCGTCTTACTGCCAGGGGCAGTATGGTTTGTACCAGCGGCTACACTGATAGTGATTTTCGCCGTACCAGTCTTATCGTTCACGCTTTGGATAGTCACCACGTTCCCGCTGACAGAAACCGTAGCAACACTGGCGTCACTGGTTTGTGCGGAAATTGCGCCGTCGCCGGCGCGGGTAACGGTGACTGTCTTGCTTTTGGCCGAACTATTCAGAACTACGCTCGTCGCACTCAGACTCAAAGAGCCTGCTGCCTTACTGATAGCCCAGCGTACCGTCTTAGCAGATGTGCTGCCGTCAGACCAGCAATAATCGTCCTTGGGAGTGAAGGCGGCGTTGTAGCTTCCGGCATTGATGCCGCTTGTAACTCCACCCAATGTCATTTTGGAGCTATCATAGTTGCTCCATGACGGGCTTTGAGTATTGCCCGTATATGTCAGGCTACCTCTCTGACTGGGAACCGTAGAGATTGCAAGTCGATTAGGTACGCCGGCGACACGATTGGCAGTGCTCGTGTTTACTGCTCCGTCTGTAGAAGTCGGGAAGAACGACACATAATAGGTCACTCCGTTTTGCAGACCGGTAACAATCAGCGGGCTACTGGCATACTGATTGCGAGTCGTTACCACCAGCCGATATGCAGCATCCACGTCGTCGGGATCAGTAGCATAACCGCCCGCCTTAACTACTACAGTAGTCTTCGCCCAGGTCGCCAGCGTTACGCCGTCGTTCACCATGGTAGCCGAAGGATCAGTCCATTTCAGCGCCAGCTTGCCGTTACCAGCAGCAACAGCACTCATGCTGGACACATTGCCAACTGCCACGGGAGTGGGTGTCTTGTTGAACTCGTCGTCTGCGCTGTCCGTATAGGAACCTTGCGTAGTGTAGGGGAAGAACTTATAGTAGTAGGTTACACCGTCTGTCAGCGCCGCACAGAGGTCACGCTGACTTTGAAGAAGCTCCCGTATTCTCGTGAAAATGACTACTATTTCCTGCTGACGGACAAGGATACAGGTGCTGTTGCTTCGCAGCCAATTTCAAGAAGCTTTGCAATTGTTGCTTCCAGATGTTTCGGGATTACATTCAACACTGTCACATCACCTTTTGTAGCTGCTGCTGCAAACATAAATGTTCCGGCTTCAATCTGATCTGGGATTACAGAATAATCTGTTCCGTGAAGTTTTTGAACACCACGGATCTTGATCACATCTGTTCCGGCACCACGGATATTTGCTCCCATGCTGTTGAGGAAGTTTGCAACGTCAACAACGTGAGGTTCTTTTGCAACATTCTCCATAATGGTAAGTCCCTCTGCCATTGTAGCTGCCATCATAACATTAATGGTTGCTCCAACACTGACTACATCAAAGTAAATGTGCTTTCCGACCAGGCGGTCCGCTTCAGCAAGAATCTTACCATATTCAATCTCTACATCTGCTCCAAGTGCACGGAATCCTTTCAGATGCTGATCGATCGGTCTGCTTCCGATATTACATCCTCCAGGCAGTGCAACTTCTGCATGCTTATACTTTCCAAGCATAGCTCCTAACAGATAATAAGATGCACGAATCTTTTTAATATAATCATATTCAATATTGAAATCATGAATTGCTTTCGCATTGATCTTAACAGTGTGGCGGTCTGTACGCTGTACCATTGCTCCAATACCTGCAATCGCATCCAGAAGTACATTAATATCATTAACATCTGGAAGGTTCTCAATACGGACTGTCTCATCTGTCATAATTGCTGCAGCAAGAATCGCAAGTGCCGCATTCTTCGCTCCACCAATCTCCACCTCGCCTACAAGCGGGTGACCTCCCTTAATAATATATTGCTCCATAGATAACACCTCTATATATTCTACCAATATTCTCTAAAATATTATGCATCTTTCCTTCTCTCAAGCTCCTTATCCCTGAGCGAGACAAAAATGCATGGTCGAGGGACAGTATATTATATAAACTCCCCGTATGTCAAGTCATATTTTTATGGCATGACAATAACACGCCCTCTTATGGGTACCACAACAGTATAGCACAAAACACTTGCCACGTAAAATATTTTTTACATTTACGTAATGTTTTTGTAACATTTGAACTTCCGTCGCATGGATTAGTTCAGACTCGCCAACACTTTCTCAATTGTTTCTTCCAGTTCCAATCCATCTTCGCACACTGTCACATCTGCATATTTTTCAAACAATTTTACACGTTCTTCGTATAAATCCTTCAATGTCTGTCCGTCACGCAGTACGACTCCACGGCTCTTTGCATTTCTAAGTCTCTTATTTATTGTTTCAAATGATACCTGCAGATATACGACTTTTCCGATTTCTTTGTAATGTTTCATTGCATTTTCACAATATACAACGCTTCCGCCTGGTGCAATCACTGTTTTTTCCGCCTCGATTTCAGCATTGATCCTATCCTCAACTTCCAGGAAACCGTCCGGTCCAACCTCCGCTATGATCTCTCTAAGAAGCTTTCCTTCCTTTTCCTGGATGACCAAATCTGTATCTACAAAATTATAACCCAGGCGCTTTGCAACAATAACACCCACGGTGCTTTTTCCAACCGCTGGCATACCTATTAAAATGATGTTATCCATAATGTTTTTATCCTTCTATTTTTGCTTTTCTTCCTTTTATAATAAATGTGCTTTCATCTTTTCCTTTTATTATATGCAGCCTCTAATGGACAGGTGACTTTTCTACTCGCCAAATACAACCTCTTCCAATATGCGGGCTGCATCTTTCACACAATCCGGACAGGCTTTTGCCGGCGTTCCTGTCTCGACTCCCTTTAATTCCTTACAGATTACGCTGCCGCTCTCCTCTTTGAATCTGCGCACAATTTCTTTGGATATTTTATAAGTTGCCCCTTTACTTCCCGGACCACCCATTTCCACAGTACTATTCTTGGCACCGGCAATTACACAGGCTGCTGTGACAGCTCCACATGTTCC
>OGXE01002293.1_pt1 | contig 14662 bp, 9 predicted proteins | sample 1576181 | NCBI WGS metagenome assembly OGXE01 (sample SAMEA3541478, study PRJEB24748) | human gut metagenome | biome: human gut; feature: human-associated habitat; material: faeces | place: China | collected 2012 | reverse complement strand
CATATCTGGCACGACATATTTCATTTCCATATTGTTTTACCTCGTTTCTTTCTATTTTTGATAAATTGATTGTAATTTCTTATTCTGGCGATTAAGGAAATACCAGCAAGTCCCCAGATAGTAAAGGGTAAAATAAATGCTTACGCACCCTTGACTATCCGTGTTCTTGCAGGTTGTTAGCAGACAAGCCAGAATAAGCGGAAGTCTGCCGTTTGACAGCTTCGGCGGAGAACGTGATTTTTCTTTTCTCATACTGTTACCGCCTTATGATTTCTTCATTTTACGGCGTTTGTAGATGTATGTTCCTGCAAGTCCAACACCAGAAGTCAAAAGAAGTGCAAGCAGTCCGTAAAGGTTTGTGTTATCGCCCGTTTTGGGACTGTCGCTAGACTTGTTTGGCTTTTCTGGTGTCTGTGGTGTTTCGGGTTTCTCTGGTTCTTCTGGGACTTCTGGTTTTTCCTTAAAAATAATCGTCTGTCCCTCGTCGTCAATGTCTTTATGCTCGGTAACTTTCTTCGGCTCGTCTGGATTGCTTAAATCGTACAATTCTTCAAAAGTTACAAGCTGTTTGCCGTCAAGAGAAGTAGCGTCAAAGGTAAAGGCAACTTCCACTTTCATAGTTTCGCTGTCTGCGGTAAAGGTGTAATCACTTTCCACACGTTTTCCATTGATAAGAAGCTCTGCATTTTCTTCTTTCAACATCTGCCAGCCCACAAGTTTGTACTGTGTACCGACTTCTAAGCCCTCTAAGGTTACGGTATCAATGATTGTAACGTCTTTTCCAGCTTCAAGCTCTTTGTTGCCGTCCTTATCGGTAGCAGTCGTATGAATTTTGATGATACGCTCTGTGATAAGTACCGTTTGCCCGTCGTCCTCAATGTCTTTATGTTTCGCAACTTTTACGGGTTCGTCTGGATTGCTGAAATCATACAATTCTTCAAAGGTAACAAGGTTTTTGCCACCTAAAGCAGACGCATTGAATGTATAGGAAATTTCCACTTTCATTTCTTCATCATCAGCGACAAAGGTATAATCGTTTTCTACACGTTTCCCGTCAATGATAAGCTCGGCGTTTTCTTCCTTTAACATCTGCCAGCCTTTGAGCTGATATTTTGTGCCTTTTGTAAGTCCGTCTAATTTGACGGTATCAACAATCATAATCTCTTTTCCTGCAAGGATTGTCTTTTCGCCGTCCTTGCTGGTCGCTGTGGTATGGATAGAGATTTCTTTTTCGTATTCATCAGTCAGCGTTCCTAAATCAATCACAAGATTATTTCTTGATACCACGATTTCAAAAGGTGGGATAAGTTCAAATCCTTTGTTACTGTCGCAACGCATTTCTTCAATGATGTAGGTATCATAAGGTAATGCACCCTTGCTGTCGTCTGGTTCAGAAGTTCCAAACCACACACCGTCCTCGCTGGTCTTTCCTGCGTTGGTATTGTGCTTATGTGAAACCCAGTCAGAAGAAGTGGAGAACTGCCCGTTATCATCAGTTACCACCACATGACTTTCTCCCGTCGTCTTGCTCGTGATCCTAAAGGGAACATCAGCAAGACGCTTGTGTGTGCCTGCTCCGATTTTTACGCCCTCAATATCTCCACGCTTAATCTGGTTGTAGATAGAATGGGCTTCGTCTGTTAAGTCCACGATTTTTCCGTTTTCTGTGATTGTAAAATCAATCGGTTTTGCACCGTCTGTCAAATATCCGTTTGGAGCTTCACTCTCAACGATACGGAATTTTCCATAAGGTAAAAGGTCAGCGGAAGTAGAAGCGACACCCTCAATGTCTGTATGGATTGTCTTTACCACTTCATTTTTCTTGTATAATTTGCCCTCAACCAAAACAGAATTGTCATTTAAGGAAATGATGTCAAAGGCAGTATCTTTCAAGGTTGCACTTCCTTGTGGTTTGGTATCGCCCGTTTCTAAATCTCGTTTCTGAATTTTCACACCGCCACGGATAACCTTGTCTGATACGGAAAACTGGTTACTTCCAAATAATACGGCAAGGTCACCGTCCTCTGTAATCTGTGTAAGGTATAAGCCCTTAATCTGTTCCGACTTATCGCCAGCCTGCATATATGCACCGTCTAACAAATAACCGTTTGGAGCTTTTGTTTCCTCAACGGTTAGTGTTCCTAAAGGAAGAACGGCTTTTCCGTCCTGCATATAGAAGCTGTCGCCAGATACCTTGTATGCGTCCGCTAATTTTGTGATGTAATGGGTTGTCCCGTCGCTGTCAGTTTCAGCGATTGTCTTTGTAACCCATGTACGAGTAGCTTCGGCAGGGAGATTGTCTTTGTTATAGAAGCCAGCATAATACTTCCATGTAAATTCCGCACCTGCTAGAGAAGCGTTCCCCTGCGGATTGTCTTTCTGTGTTTCCATATCAATCTTGAAAAGCTCAATCAAAGTGTCCGTTACTTTTGGTGTATCTGATACTTTCAAGGTCGCTGTCTTTCCAGCTTCAACCTTTAAGGAATATACAGTTTTATCTACTTTATATCCTGCTGGTGCGGATAATTCCTTGATATAGACTGTGCCTGCTTTTACCTCTACAACATCTGTATTTCCGTTTTCATCAGTCGTAAGGGTGGCAAGCTGTTTCGTGCAGTCCTTATCAGCAAAGACACCGTATGTTGCACCAGCGATAGAGTAATTCCCGTTACCGTCTGTAATGCTGGTATTACTGGAAGTCTTTTGCAGTTTCGCATTTCCGACATTTAATTTCGCCCAGAATTGCCCCAATTCCTGCCCCTCGCCAGAGTAGATATAACCGCCACATTCATAGCGTCCTTTATTCTCTTTGACAAAGGCTTTTGCACCAGCGAAAACTTCGTCCTGCGTTGCCTTTGGAATTTCATCATAAGAAGCTCGCACGTTATCACATTGCCAGCCAAGATGTACGCTCAATCTCTGCCAGACGACACATTGTTCCAACAGATAGACTTGCTTGTAGTTCAGTTCCTTGTGAGCTTCGCCATACTGTTTGACATACTCTAAGGATAACGCCACATCTGAAATCTGGTCGGCACTCATGCGTGAGCTTGCGTCAGCTCTGGTCTTGTAGCCATTCTTAAAATCTGTATTGATGTCGATACAATAGGCAGTTTCGCCCTCGACTTTCATATAGCCCTCATTGAATGTCGAACCGATAGAACCGTCATTCATTACTTTTTCAATGATACCGACACGCTCTGCACTTTCCGTCCAGTATTGCTTACTTTCTGCATGAACGGGTGTAGTCGGTAAAGCAGTAACGACAGTTGCAAGAGCTAAGAAGCCCGTACACAATCGTTTTAACATCTTTTTCATAAATCTAATGCTCCTTTCATTTTGGGTAATAAAATAGCCGTCCAATAAGAACGGCTGGAAATAGAAAAGGAACGTCATTTTAGGCGTTCCATAGTCTATGAGTTATTCAATTTTTTCTTGTTTCAATACTGATGTGCTGTACCATATCTTTGCATATCTAGGAAAACTTGCGTATCAAGGCTCATTCGTTAGTAGTAAATAAGTAGTAAATTGATGTGTTTGTTTCCTTGAAAATGCTGATAGATACTGTGTTTTAGCGGATAATCAGATTTTTATTGTGTTTTTATATTAAAAAGGAAGTAATTATAGAGAAAGAAAAAAAATTGTGCTATAATTTGCAAAAACAAGCCTAGGAGAAAATTTGTGAAACGGAAATTATTGGAATATTTGAAAAAGATAGACAGTAAGGAAGAAGAATTTATTAAAAATGAGAAAAATGTGCTGGCGCCTTATGTGATAAAAAAAGGAAGTTCTGTCATAGATACGGACAAGATGATTCGCGAAGGGGCTATGATTGATATTATGAAACAGCCGAGATTTGTAGATATCCCGGAGCATACGCATAAATACATGGAAATAATATATATGTTCAGTGGTTCGGCGACACATATTATCGATAAGACAGAAGTTAAGTTGGAAGCAGATGATGTTTTGTTTATCAAACAGGGAACACCGCATTCAGCAAGCGCCTCGGGGTATAACGATATTGGAATTAAAATATTTGTTCTTCCGGAGTTTTTACAATATCCGCTCAGCATGCTGAACGAAGATACGGCGCTTCGGCGTTTTATAAAAAAAGCGGCGGAGAATGACGGAAAAGATAAGGAGTTTTTGCATTTTCATTTGCAGGATTTGCCGGATGCCCAGAATCTGTTGGAGAATATGACACGAAGCCTTTTGAATCAGACGCGAAACAGCAAGAGAATTTTGCAGGCGACGATGGGAGTTCTGCTGATGGAATTATCGAATAGAACGTATACGATCACAGTCGGCTCCCCATCTTCCTATGAAAGTCAGATTGTGCTGGAAGCCTTAAGATACATAGAGGAGAACTACCAGACGGCATCGCTTAACAAGTTTTGCGAACATCATAATCTTCCATGCTATTATGTAAGCCGTCTTATGACCCAGTATTCCCCTTATACCTTTACAAAATATTTACAAAGAAGACGTATACTCCAGGCGGCCTATCTCCTGACGGAGACAGACACGCCGATAGAGCAGATTGTTGTAGAAGTTGGGTATGAAAATTCAAGTCATTTCCATAAACTGTTTAAAGAAGAATATGGAATGACACCGAAAAAATACCGTGAGAAATATGATTCTATGGAGAAGTGATGGGGATTTCTTATCCCATCACTTCTTCTACATGATTCGGGTACTTTACTGTGATGTAATACACTGCATTGCGGTACTTACGAGTTGCCGTAAATCCATCCATATTTGATGGAATACAAGGACCTATTTCCAGACCGTCAAAGGAACGTTTCAGATGTTCTGATAATGGTTTCGCAAGTGCAGAATCATTGTTGAAGTCTACCATTTCATCTAAGATAGACAGATCCCCGGTCTCTTTGATATAGGCAGCAGTACCTGCAATCAGTCACAGTGGATCATCATTAAATCCGCTTCCATCTTCAAACTGTGTCGCTGCAATGTTGAGAATTTTCTGGCGCGCGCAATCTGGGATCAAGTGTACGAATCCAAGCAGATCCTGACAGGAATCGCGGAATCCCATACCACGGCCGGTCCCTGACTCGAAATAAGAAGCAGAATTCTACATAAGAAGTTAAGTTCAATTGCTCGCAAGTCTCGTTGGTGTTTGTAAGGATAAGCTGGTTTACCTCACAAGTCTCATGGAGCTGCGATGAACCATGATTCACCATTCTGCCGTCATAAGATTCAGTGCCGGAATTGTTTATTCCCGGCTCAATTCCAGGAATGGTCAGATAATGAGGATGTACTTCATCAATAAGTTTATGAATCTCAGCATCCAAAGTATGTATTATAAAGTGATCAATTGACGCCCGACTTTTTGTCTGGAAAAAAATTTAAATAAAGCTTTTTAAAGTGCATGTGTATGTATACTCCTACATCTGTCAAGTATTGTGATTGTTACATTTTAACATGGTTGATACGAAGTGTAAATCTTGGTTTGTTTAATTCGACATTTTGCAATATACATATTTTGATTTTTGAAAAATACACAGGTGATTTGACGACAAATAATCCGGTTGCTCGACAAAAATGTAAAAAAACGAGAAAAACGTCATAAACCCGAGAAAGTGTTGAAAACAATAGATTTTCATATTTATAATGAACATTGGGAAAAAATACCATTTCAGGAATTTTACCACAATCAAGAACAGAACATTATTACATTAGAAGGGAGAACGTACTGTAATGAAAAAGAATCAGACAAAGCGTCTGCTTGCACTTGTACTAACACTTGCGCTGACATTAAGCAATGTGCCGACGACCGTATTTGCGGAAGATGTGACAGCGACTGAGCCACAGAGCACGACAGAACAGCAAGTGCAGTCACAGGAAGAGACGACAGAGCAGGTGGATCAACAACAGCAACAGGATGAAGATACTAATACACAGCAGACAGAACATGAAGCAGAGTTTCATGGGAACAAAGTAGCGGGGGTAGATCTTCGTGGAAAGTTTCAAAATGCATTTGGGGTTGCCCTTGAATATCGTTTCCGGGTTTCAGGGACACAGGATGAGTGGCAGACTGTAGATATCACAAAATCACACACATTGCAGTCAAATGTGTATGATGTACAGACACGGCAACCTTTCGGAAAATGGAAAGATGCAGGGACAATGCAAGTTAAAATCTACTACAATGTAGGTTTTGTAGTCGAAGGACATGAAGCAGGGGGAGTGTTGATCGACGGACAGAGTGCATCATCTGCTAAGGTTTACCAAAACGAAGCAGTGACATTTTCTGTGAAAGACATTGACGGGTATGACGTAACTGTAGAAGGCGTGACTCAAAATGAAAACGGAACTTACACAGTAGCGTCAGTACAGGCAGATACAACTGTAAAAGTGGTATATACACTGAGACAGTATTCGACAGTAGAGAGTACAGCAGTCGAAAATGCCAAAATTAAGATTAACGAAAGCAGTGATGCATCTGTTAAGGTAGAGAATAACAAGGAATTTACAATTGAAGTAACACCCAATGCAGGTTATGCGGTAACTGAGATTAAAGTAAATGATACAGTACTTGATAATGTCACTTTTGCAAATCAGACAGCAAGCGCATCTTATCAGGCAGGAGAAAATCAGACATATTCAGTAAGCGCAACGCTTGTAAAGACAGGATTTGCGTTAAATGACAAAAACGAAGATGGCGTATATGCAGTTGGATACCGTGATGGGATGGATCAGGCTACAACAGAGTCAAATATCTTCAACACTTTGGTCAACGCAGGAGCTTCTGTTCCGGCAGACCTGACAGTAGATGATGTGACAATTCAGTACTATGCAGGAGCATGGGGGAAATGGCAGGAAGTAAATTATGAACCAGACTTTTTGCATGGATTTACAGATCATAAATTTGGAACAAAAGAGACAGAGCAGATTAAAATTACATATGCCGGCAATGACCAATATGGAAGTTTTAGTTCTGATGAAATTACAGTAACGATTGTAGACCCGCGTTCTGTCTCAGTTTTGGAATTGAATGCTGGTGTTACATTACAATATAACACAGAAGAGACGATGAAGCAGGAAATCTATGAGAAAGTCATCGCTTCTTTAAACACAGGTGAGGGAACTGCGATTGCACATACAATCGATGACTTCACAATCGAATTTGAAAGAGCGCTTGGAGAACAGACAGTAACAGTCTCTTACAAAGGCTCTGACGATTATAAACCTTGTGAGGCAAGTACTGTTATCACAATTGAAAAAGGAAAAGCCTCTGTAACTGTAAATTCTCAGAATATTACATACGGAGAAAGTTTTGCACCGGTATTTTCATCAAACCCTTCCGATGCAAAAGTAATTGGAATTATTGGTGGTGTGACAGGAAACGGAGCTCTTTATGTGAGCGTGGATGCATCTCAGATTACAATCAACGATATCGCAGGAAAAGAGATTCCGGTTATCGGAAACCTGTCTCTTCAAAAATTTATTACAGACACACTTGGAATTAAAGAATTTAAAGTCAGTCAGCTGACTGATATTTTACAGAAAATTCCAGGGGAAGATATCAGTGATATAGTTGCCGGAATTCAGCAGGCAATCGATGTGATCGAGCAAGTTGCTCCGGGACTACTTGACACAACAGTATCTCTTGGCGAACTTCCGAGTGAAGCAGGAGTATATACAGCAGTTGGTGTTACAGCAAGCAAAAACTATAAGACAGCATTAGGAATAGGACTTCTCACAGTCGCTCCAAAGACATCAGATGTAAAACTTGCATTTGATCAGGAATTTGACAACAATGCGCACAAACTGACAATCAGTCAGGCGCAGGCATTTGACTTCGGCGGACACATTGTAGACGGAGATGTTCAGGAGACAAACAATGTTCATACACTTTATGTCGGAATGACAACAAGCGGAAAGCTTTATACAGGAACAACTCCATGTTTAGAGCCAGGTGCGTACACAGAAAGTGTTTATGTATTGGGAGGAAATTATTTCGCACTTCCAATTAGCAGATTATATACAATTCAGCGAGAAGAAGTAGAAATTAAATTTGAGCCATCAGCTTTGACAGCAAGATATGATGGTAATCCACACGGATTAAAAGCAGGAGTTTATAATGCAAATGGCGACAGAATCGCAGATGCAGAAGTAAAATATGCAGGAATCGAAGCAGGAATTGAAGGATATTACAGCAAAGAGATGCCGGTAGATGCAGGCTTCTATTTAGCATCAGCATCATTTGCAGGAGATGATACTTACCAGCCGGCAATCAAATTAGGCGGTGGTTCCGTACTGATTCTGAAATCATATGCAAAAGGAAAGATTCAGGTTGGATTATTGACAACAACTTACGGGGAACCGACAGATCTCACAAAAGTGCAGTATACAACATCTGGTCTTGCTGCAAGAGATGTAGAGACGATCAAAGCAACAGTAAAATGTGATGGCAATGACTCTGCAGTAGGAAGCCATGCAATTTCTGTCAGTGTACCAAAGTCAGTTCAGAAAAACTACTATAGAACAATTAAGACTCAGGACGGAACACATACAATCGAACAGAGAGCAATTACTGTTCAAATCGGTTCTTATTCAAAAACATATGGTACAGAGGATCCGGCATTCTCTTATGAGATCACAGAAGGAAGTTTGGCAGAGGGAGATACTCTGAAAGATCTTGGTATCAAGCTTGCTCGTAAACAGGGTGAGAATGTAGGAAACTACGAAATCTATGTAGAGAATGAAGCAGAGTTAAATGCAAATTATGCAATTACAGTAGTAAATGGTAACCTTGAGATTACACAGGCAAATGCAGTGATCAGAGTTACCGGTGGAAATGACAGCAGCGGAAATTACACAAAAAGTTATGGAGATATAGATCCAATTTATACTTACTGTGTAGATGCACTGGTTAATACTGATGTGCCGGAAAATGAAGAATTTGGCAAAGTAAAATTAGTTCGTGAAGAGGGAGAAGATGTAAATACTTATACAATTACTCCGACTGTGGAAAACTTAAGTCCAAACTATACTTATACAGTTGAGACTGGAACACTTGAGATTATTCCACGCAGCATTACAATCAGCGCAGAAGATGTACAGAAAGTATACGACGGAGAAGCAGCAGAAGCACCGTACACAATTTCCGGATTGCCGGCAGATAAAGATACAGCAGATGCAGAAGATCTTGGACTTCACGTAAAAGCAGATATGCCGACAGAAGCGGGAACTTACGAAGTTTCTTATGCACTTGATGAAACAGCTTCACAGAATGCAAACTATAAAGTGACATTCCTGCCGTTTAATGTTGTGATCAAAGCAAGAGAACTTACAGTTAAGATTAATTCGACAGCAAAAGTGTATGGAGAAAAAGATCCGCAATTTAAGTATACATTAGAAGGAGAACTGGTTGGTGACGATAACCTTGACATCAAACTTGTTCGCGAGCCGGGAGAGAATGTAGGAACCTATAGAATTTATCCAGAAAATGAAAATGTATTGAATGCAAACTATAAAGTAACATTTGAGTATGGACAACTTACAATTGCCAAAAAGGTAATTACAATCTCTGTTACTGGTGGAGAGCAAAATGACGGAAATTACGTAAAACGTTACGATGATGCGGATCCGGCTTATTCATTCAGTGTAACAGACGAGAAGGGTGATGCTGTGACAGATGAAAATCTGGGTGAAATCAAAGTAGTACGTGAAAAAGGTGAAGATGTAGGAACTTACACGTTGATACCAACTGTAGAGAATGAAAGTGAAAACTACGAGTACGGTATTGTAGAAGAGAATGGTACATTGGAGATCCTTCCACGTGAGATTACAATCAGCGCGGAAGATGTAGAAAAAACATATGATGGAAAAGCAGCAGAAGCGCCATATACAATTTCTGGATTAGCAGCAGATAAAGATACAGCAGACGCAGCAGATCTTGGTTTAGAGTTAAAGGTTGTAACAAGCCAGACAGCATTAGCAGATGGAACAAAACTGGAAACTCCGATTGAGACAGAAGGAATGCCGGTAGATGCTGGAACTTATACAGTTACATATGCATTAGATGAGTCTGCTTCACAGAATCAGAACTATGATGTAACATTCCTTCCGTTCAATGTATCTATTAAGAAAGTAAATACAGATAATACACCAACGACACCATCTACACCAAATGATAGTGATAATCAAGGTTCAAAACCAAATTTAAAACCAGATTCAAAATCAGATTCAGTAGTGGATACAGGTGATACAGCAAATGTGATGACAACTATGACAGCGACAGCTCTTGGCGCTTTGGTTGCAATTGCACTTCTGTTATTCAAAAGAAGAAAAACAGACAAATAATAAGAAAATAAGAAAAGAAGCAGTTCGTTAAGAGCTGCTTCTTTTATTGCAAAATAATAAAGCAAAATTAAAACCTCCGAAAAGAATGGTATTTTTTTTTCTGAACTTTCTTACAATGAGGATAAATGAAAGAACACAAAGGGAGGAAGAACGGAATTTTACCGATGATTTTTCACAAGCGACGTTTGACTTTCGATGTAATTATCTCCGGAACCCGGAGATGGAATGTTATGTGAGAGATACAGACAGGCAACATCTGATTTTAAACGGAACAAACGAGACATTAAATGATGCGGCAAGCCCGACATGAATTGGGTAAGACAACAGGGATTTATAATGCAAAAAGCGCATTTCATAATACAGAGAATTGTCACTGTGACAGGGGTGTGTTATCTTATAATGGTATTCAGGAAAAGAGGGAAAAAATAATGAATTACACATATATCGTAGAATGCAAGGATGGCACGCTATACACGGGGTGGACGAATAATCTGGAAAAGCGAATTGCAGATCATAACAGCGGGAAAGGCGCCAAATACACGCGGGCGAGAAAGCCGGTCACACTTGTGTATTATGAGACTTTTGAAGCAAAAGAGGAAGCGATGAAGCGAGAGTATGCGATCAAACACATGAGTCGGAAAGAAAAAGAAAAATTGATAGAACATTTTCCTATACTTTAAGAATATTCTATATTATAATAGGAGTTAGATGTATATTTGCAAAAAAAGGAAGGAATCGGGAAAATATGAGCGATAAAAAATTAGAAGTAATTAAAAATTTACAACAGGCAGAAGCAATTTATGTGATTATGTCAGGATTTACAAAGATGCCGTATGTTGCGTGTGACGAAGAGACATTCGATGATAAGGTGTTTGTCTATTTTGAGGAAGAGCCGGCAAAGGAAGCTGGAAAGAAGCTTTTAGATGCAGGGAACCTCGTACATATAGCAAAGGTCGAAAACCGTCTGTTTTTAGAGTTTTATACAAGCCTCTATCCGATGGGAGTGAATTGTCTGCATATCAATCAGGGCGTGGATGGAGATATTTTGATTCAGCACAGTGATTTGCTGCGCAGAAAAGATCCTGCGGAGATTGACGATGGGAAAGTGCGTGTGGAGAATCCGGAATTCCAGCTCACAGCGCTTTATTTTGAGCAGGAATTTCGTAAGAATCAGACAATTCCAATGTCTGATGAACTGAAAGAGACTTATGAAGAGATGCTGGTGCATTTCAGCAGAGGAAAATACATTGTTCCGACACAGGAAGAGCATGGCATCCCAATTTTAAAACAAAAAGAAGGACAGGCTTACCTTCCTTTATTCACAGATCTTCACGAATTTCAAAAGTTCAATCGTGAGGACAAATTTAAGGGAGGCGTCGTAGAGGCTGAAAAAGTATCTAATCTTTTGAATGATGAGATGTCAGGAGTTGTTATAAATCCGTTTGGATTCAACTTAGTATTAAATCTGCAAAAGAAGGACGCTTAGTGGGAAAAGATGTGTTTCACAGAATGAACACAGAATTCTCATAATTTAAACACAAAAATATCATAAAGTTATCGATTTCTTTTCATATAATATAAACAATTCATGTTGTTTCAGGAGGGAAGAAATTGATAGAAGTAAAAAATTTAGTCAAGAAATATGGCGATCACACAGCTGTAGATCATCTGAGCTTTACAGTTGAAAAAGGACAAATCTATGGATTTCTCGGACCGAACGGCGCCGGAAAATCTACCACAATGAATATTATGACAGGATATTTGGGGGCAACAGACGGTGAGGTACTCATCAATGGGCACGATATTTTGAAGGAGCCGGAAGCGGCGAAGAAAAGTATCGGTTATCTGCCGGAGCTGCCTCCATTATATATGGATATGACTGTCATGGAATATCTTAAGTTTTCAACAGAATTAAAAAAGATTAAAAAAGAAGACCGAGAAGCGGAGATTGAAAAGGCGTTGAAGCTTGTCAAGCTCGCAGACGTGCAGGACAGATTGATTAAAAATCTGTCAAAAGGATATAAGCAGAGAGTAGGACTTGCGCAGGCGATTTTAGGATTTCCGGAGATTATCATACTGGATGAGCCGACTGTAGGGCTCGATCCAAAGCAGATCATTGAGATTCGTGAACTGATCCGTGAACTGGCGAAAGAGCACACGGTTATTTTGAGTTCGCATATTTTGGCGGAGATTCGTGAAGTGTGCGATTACATTATGATTATCTCAAAAGGAAAGCTGGTTGCAAGCGATACTCCGGAGCATTTGGAAGAATTGATGAATGGCTCCGATACGATTCATATTGAGACAAGAGCCGAAGAAGAGACGGTAAGAGAGATCCTAAGTGGACTGAAAGATATCGAAGATGTGACCTATACACAGGAAAATGAGATCTTGAAAGCAGAGGTTAAGACGAAAGAACGAAAAGATATCAGAGAAGCGATTTTCAGTGCATTTGCAGAGGCACAATGTCCTCTTCTCACATTGCAGAAGACAACAGTTTCGTTGGAAGAAGTATTCTTAGAATTGACAGGAGGACAAAAATCAGATGAAAGCAATTTATAAAAGAGAGTTAAAATCTTATTTTCAATCTATGATCGGGTATGCGTTTATCGCATTTTTACTGGCGTTTGTCGGTATTTATTTTATGGCATATAATCTGAATGCAGGGTATCCGTATTTTTCTTACGCGTTATCCGGCGTGATGTTCATGTTCCTCGTTGCTGTGCCGATATTGACGATGAAGAGTTTTTCGGAAGAACGAAAGAGTAAGACAGACCAGCTACTTTTGACATCGCCGGTCCGTCTGGTGGATGTTGTGCTTGGGAAATATCTTGCGATGGTAACAGTATTTCTGATTCCGAATCTAATTTTTTGCATCTATCCGCTGGTGATCAAAATGCAGGGGACTGCCTATTTGCGGGTGGACTATGCGGCGATTTTGATGTTTTTTATACTTGGCTGTGTCTACATAGCAATCGGAATGTTTTTATCTGCGTTGACAGAAAGCCAGATTATCGCAGCGGTAAGTACTTTTGCAGTGCTTCTCATTTTACATCTGTGGGGCGGATTGTTAGATTTTATCCCGAGTACGGCAATCAGTGGAGTGATTGGAATAATCGCAATTATCACGATTGTGGCGTTGATTATATACCAGTTGACAAAAAACTGGGTTATCAGCGCGGTGATAGAAGCAATTGGAGTGATTGCATGTGTCGTTACATACGTTGTGAAATCATCTTTGTTTGAGAATCTGCTCGTGAATCTTTTGGGTAAATTAGATATTTCCGGTAGTTTTTCAAATGTGTATATGAACAAACTATTGGATGTCAGTGATTTGATTTTATGTTTTTCACTCATTGCATTGTTTGTATTTCTGACAATTCAGACTATACAAAAAAGACGTTGGAGTTAGGAGGCTGTATCGGTGAAGAAAATAAAAGAAATGTTTCAAAGTCCTCAATCACGTTATGGGACATATAGTATGGTAATAACTGCGGTGGTAATCGCAATCGTGATCGTGATAAATATGATTGCAGGTCAGCTTCCTGACAGTATGAAAAGTGTAGATTTGAGTGGTAATTCACTCTATGAGATTACGAAGACGAGCAAGAAGCTTTTGAAGAATCTGGATAAAGAGGTACAGATTCATGTGTTGGCGGAGAAAAGCTCTACAGATGAGAGAATTCAGACATTCATAGAGAAATATGCAGCGCTCTCAAACAAGGTGAAGGTAGACTGGGTGGATCCGGTACTGCATCCTTCAGCGGTTACAGAATATGAGGCACAGGAGAACAGCGTTGTTGTAGAGTGTAAGGATACAGAAAAGAAGATGGTAATCCCGTTCACAGATATCATTGTGTACGATGAGATGTCTTATTATACGACAGGGTCAATGACAGAAAGTGAGTTTGATGCAGAAGGCCAGCTGACAAGTGCGATAAACTATGCGACAAGTGACGCTTCAAAGACAATCTACCGCACAACAGGACACGGAGAATCTACTTTCTCCACGACAATCACAGATTTGATGGGAAAATCCAATTTCACAATATCTGAGTTGAATCTGATGATGAATAATAAGATTCCGGATGACTGTGATCTGCTTGTTCTGTATGCGCCGACGTCGGATTTGACAGCGGACGAGAAGACATTGATCACAGATTATCTCACAAATGGCGGGAAGGTATTGTTCATTATGGGAGATACGCAGAATGAGACACCGAATTTAGATGCGCTGATGAAGACTTACGGAATGGAAAAGGTAGACGGCTATATTGCAGACACAACAAGATGCTATCAAGGAAATCCATATTACATATTCCCGGAGATC
>OGXE01002282.1_pt1 | contig 14723 bp, 19 predicted proteins | sample 1576181 | NCBI WGS metagenome assembly OGXE01 (sample SAMEA3541478, study PRJEB24748) | human gut metagenome | biome: human gut; feature: human-associated habitat; material: faeces | place: China | collected 2012 | reverse complement strand
AGATGCGTGATCTGATCCTTCAACTCAGCAAAAGTTCGATTTATTCAACAAAGCCCCATACTGGTCGTACTTAAGCAGGTCGAACTGCATACTTCCCTGAACATAGGTTGATTCAAACACTTCAATGTCAGAATATTTGTTGACTAAGAATGATTCTTGGAATTTTTTGAATAACTGTACTAATGGCGTATCCAGATTAGAGCGATACGACTTTGTTAACTTATTCCAGTTGCCAAAACCTTGAACGATAGCCGACTCACGTTTTTTATCATCACGCTCATAAATATTTTGTGATTGGTCGCCAAATAGAACCATTTCGCCATTTTCTACAAGGAAGTTGTCTCGGATGTTTTTGATCCAGTCAGGTTCGTAATCTTGAATCTCATCTATAAAAATAGTGTGGTACTTTTCATCAATGGATACAGCTTCAAAAATTTTTCTATCACTGTAAAGCTTTTCTAACTTTTCACTTTCATTACCTCGATAGTGTTTTAATAACTCGCCAATATCGAATCCATACTCGTTAAGCTTATTGTTGATAAAACCATGGTAGTGCATAATTTCAAAGTGGTTTCCTGCACCCTTATTTTGTATTTGGGATATTTTGTCTTTAATGTAATGACGCAGTGTAATGTTAAAGGTGAGTATTAACACTGGAGCGTTGTGGCGCTTATAGGCATTAATGGCACGTTGGGCCATTATTGTGGTTTTACCGCAACCAGCGACACCTTTTATTTTTCGTTTTTCTTGCTTACTTTCGGTTAACTTTTTTTGCTTGGCGTCAAATTGAATTGCAAGGCCCTGCTCTAAAGTGTGAACGGGAGGAGAGAGTCTGCGGATGAAGTCTTGGTATATGTCATAGGTAAATAAAATGTTTTTTTAATTTTTTCTACTTTTTTAATTAACTTATCTATAGAGTCTCTAGTAAATGACATACGATAGTCGCGAATTAGTTGCGCCTTTTTGTTTGAAAGATAGGCTCTTTGCCTCTCATAACGCTCATGCTCAATTTGATTGTTTTTACGCGACTCGTGGAGAGCATTTATTGTAACTTGTAGCTCTTCAGTTGGACTTATATAAAGTTTTTGGATCTCGGCGTCTGTAGAACAATGAAAATAAACGTAATTTTCAATAACGTTAAAGAAGTATCTATTTTTCAGTTCTTTCAGTCCCAGAACCGGTAAGTGAAGATTAAACATATTCTGCTTGTAACGAAACACTTGCGCTTGAGGTGACCGTTTTGCTGCACCTTCAACAATCCATTTGTTTTCTTTCGTCACGCTGTAGTGCTTTAAATCCCAATCTTTCACTTCAATTATGATGGAGCCGTAATCTCTCTTTAAGATCACAATGTCTGGGCGGTCCCCATCAAGATATGCGTTAAAGAATATTTCATATGAGTTATCAAGAGCATCATCAAGCTGCTTTAAAAGGAATAGCTCTCCTTCAGTCGGCTTAACTGTAAGTCGTGAGATGTTATTCCAGTCGGGTTTCATTTTTGCCATGATAACTCTTTATTCCGTAACGATTTGTGGTGATGCCTCTAATTAGTTGAATCTGATGTATAATGCGGGATTTTGAGGTTCTTTCATGGCCAGCGTTAACATTCATTGTCCTCGTTGTCAGTCTGCACAGGTCTACCGCCATGGTCAGAACCCTAAAGGCCATGACAGATTTCGCTGCCGTGACTGCCACCGCGTTTTTCAGCTCACTTACACTTATGAGGCCCGTAAGCCGGGCATTAAAGAGCTGATCACTGAAATGGCCTTCAATGGCGCCGGGGTTCGCGATACCGCCAGAACACTGAAAATTGGCATTAACACCGTCATCCGGACTTTAGAAAACTCACGCCAAAGCGAATAACGTCTTCGCCCGTTGCTCATGCTGATGTGGCGCTTATCTGCGAACTTGATGAGCAATGGAGTTTCGTTGGCAGTAAAGCCCGGCAACACTGGCTCTGGTACGCGTATAACACCAAAACAGGGGGTGTACTGGCCTACACTTTTGGTCCCCGTACCGATGAAACCTGCCGGGAACTACTGGCACTGCTTACGCCATTCAACATCGGCATGATCACCAGCGACGACTGGGGCAGCTATGGCCGGGAGGTGCCGAAGGATAAGCATCTGACCGGAAAAATATTCACCCAACGGATTGAGCGCAATAACCTGACGCTGCGCACCCGCATTAAGCGCTTGGCTCGTAAAACAATCTGCTTCTCGCGTTCAGTAGAGAACCACGAAAAAGTCATTGGGACGTTTATTGAAAAACACATGTTCTACTAATTGGAAGCATCACCCGATTTGTATTATCCGGGTACACCTAGTTGAGATAGGTAGCTTTGATTTTTTAGGTTTAGTTTAAAATACATTAGATATTACGTAAGCGTCAAGTCACTGCCGCCTGTGATTCCAGTCCCGGGGGCAGGTCAGCCCTGGTACGAGCGCTGAACAAAATGACGAAAGCAGGTATGCCTGAAAGCGTGCGTATTGCCTGAAAACACAACCCGCTACGGGGGAGACTTACCCGAAATCTGATTTATTCAACAAAGCCATCCAGTGCCTGAAAGAAGGCTGGGCATCACAGGCATTTGTCAGGTCGGTGTTACAGACGTTCCGTCATCATGATTATGACGCTTTCCTCATTGAGAAGCATCACCGCAGTATCGTTTATTCAGACGAAATGTGGACTCTGGCCGTCCAGCTGGGGATATCTAAATTCATCAGGCCGCCAAAACTCACACATGAGAGAACACGTATCCGTGTAGAGCCATTCAGTAACGGTGAAAAGGAATACAAATAACATCGCAGAGAAACTGTCAGGCCGATGGATAGCGGCCTGACTACGTTACTTAACCCAGTCTTCCAGAACCAGACCCGGCACCCGCTCAAACTCTCTCACATTGTTCGTCACCAGGACGGCGCCGGCCGCGATGGCGTGCCCGGCAATGGCCGTGTCGTTCGGGCCGATCGGCGTCCCGGCGAGGCGCAGCGCCACCCGGATGTCCGTCGTGGCATCCACCGCGGCGCGGTCCCAGGGCAGGATGGCATCGAGGCGCGCGCAGAACGCGTCGACCAGCTGAATATGGCGCGGCGAGGCCTTCGGGCCGGTGGCGCCGAAGCGCATCTCGGCATACGTCACGGCCGAGACCACGATGCGATCACCGCGCAGCACCGCCTGCTCCAGGCGCTTCAGCACCGCTGCCGGCTGCTCGCGCATGATGAACGAGCAGATGTTAGTGTCGAGCATCCAGGTTTTCTTCATGGCTCAAAGCGTCCTTCATCGCTGACCACATCCTCACGCTCCGCCATAAAGTCCGGATCGGCCCTGTCCAGCTGCGCGAACGAGCCCCAGGTCGGCCGGACGGGACGCAGAATGATGCTGTCCCCTTCCCGGACGATCTCCAGCTCGCTGACGCCGTCAAAATCCAGGTCCCGGGGCAGACGGATGGCGCGGTTATTGCCGTTTTTAAATATCGATACTGTGCGCATGGATGTTCCTCCGGCTGATCATGCATGATGTATGAGTGCATATGTGCAGTATATGCCTGCCGGATGGTTTTGTATAGGTGTTACATATGCAGATGGTAAACATATGCGTATGTCTGCCATATGCAGATGGTAAACATATGCGTATGTCTGCCATATGCAGATGCGTGGCATATGGATATGCTGCGCATATTCTGTTTTCTCATTTCTTCACCGTGGATCCGAAAACCCCAAGTTCCGGATCTGATTCAGCCCCGCCGGCGCGCAGCGGCCCGGCAACACAAGATGTAGCGGTGTTCCCAGCTGACGATGACGCTATATGTTGTGTCCCTCCCCTCCCCCGTGACCTGCCGCTCACCACCGGAAAACGCCGCTTTGCTTATTCCCTGACCGTGGTACACTTCCGGAAAGTTGTTATACGCAAAAAAATCGGATCTGCCGGAAACGGCCATCCGGTAATTTAGCTGCGTGACTGTTTCATGCCTTATCACGTGCTGATTTCTTCCTTTGTGTACAAAATGAATCATAACGTATACATTTATTGTTATAGCGGTAAATCAGGCTTCATGTTTACTTCAAAGACCATTTACCAGTCCTGAATACGTTTTGCATAAGGAAGGAGCCATGGCGAAGATCCAGGCCAGAAATGTTGACGATGCGCTGTTTGCACGCATTGAGCAGTCAGCGATGAAAAATGAACGTTCACTCGAAGGGGAGATCCGCCTGGCGCTGGCCAGACAGTATCCTGCCGGGACCACCTCTCCGGAAATCCTCTCCAGCCGGCAACAGTGGCAGAAGGAATGTGGCGGGCGTCTGCGCGCCCTGTTTGACCGTCTGTCCGCTGACGGCTTTTTCCCGGGGGCCGGGCAACCCGGGCCGACGCGGATCGCCGACCAGGTACGGATAGCTCACCGGTTACATGTTTCCCCGGGACTGCTCCTGGACTGTATCGATGGCGCCGGTGAGTTAACCCGTGAGCTGGCTGAACGGATTGAAAGCCGGTTCGGCGCCAGTGCAGACTGGCTGACCACCGGTGACGGGAAGATGTTCCCGCTGGTGATCCTGGGGACGTATTTTGGTGTCAGCTGGGAGGAGTTTTTCTTCCCGGATGATGATGAAAGGTATGTCTTTGAGTTCATCCGCATCGCCGGTGGGCGCCATGATGGCACCCTGATGATCCTGCGCCAGCATGAGCAGAACGGCCGTATCACTGCCGGCGTGGTAACAGAGGCGTTTTTCCTTGGTGCCGGTATGGGGCCGGGGGGGTATGTAAACCTGAAAGAATTTTTGTTGTTCCTCAGACAACACGGCGGGAATCTGGTCATGAATGCGTATGTGTTCTCCCCCCCGGAGCCGGATTTTGATTTCTGGTCAGTCATGGGTCAGCACCATCCGGTCTGGTTCCGTGACGCCAGACGTCGCTCCCCTTCCCGCTGGCTGCAGCAGGTACTCAGTGGTGAAGATCCGGGCGAATGGTTTGCCGGGGGATGGTCATCAATACTGAAAGAAGTGGCCGAAGCTACCCCTCCGGATAACGCTACTGAACATACAGAAAAAAATGATGAATGATTCGGTGCATCACGGCAACGTATAACAGGAAACCAGATGAACAGAACATATGACGAACCAGAGACCGAAACGGACGTGATGGCCGCCGCCTTCCGCACCATACGCAGGTACGGCATGACTATCATCACCGCCACGCAGCATATGGATGTTAATGGTTACGTGAAAACTGACCCGCGGATGCCCAGAACGCGGCTGCGCCGCTACCTGGGGCAGTATGGCCTGCGCGGTGAGGCGCTGAACAGGGAGGTCAGACGTATCGTTGCAGGGCCTGAGCGACGCGACAGTAAGCTGAAGGACGGGATTTACTATACCTGGCCTTATGGCTGGGAGCCCTGTGATTTTACGCCGATGATGCGCCGTATTTTTCGCGGGAAGCGGACCCGCCATGTGATGATGTCAGATGAAATGCCAGCGCTGTTTCTCAACTAAAGTACTAACGAACAGGCCCAGTCTGTGTATAAGCATACTCCCCAAATCAGGTTCGGGATGATAGCGCCCGGACAACATGGCAAGAATCTGCGGGACATTCCTGAGCAGTGTTTTGATTACGGGTTTGATCGGGAAGATCGCTGGCCGGGGCTGGTTCTGGCCTCTACGGTAACTGTGCCGAACGGTAACACCGATGGCTGGCGACTGGCGACGCAGAGTTGTGGTGGATTCAGCTGTAACGAATTTCAGGCCGCGGTTCTGCCCCTGCCAGTTCGCCCGGAGATGCTACGGTTTCTTGAAACCGTCGCGGAGGAGGAATTTTCGCCGGCGCCTCTGGATTACTTCAATATGATGGATGCCGCCGATGCCGCAGCAGTTAAAAAAGGGTACCTGTCATGTCTTCACCGCGCGGGGCTTTCCTGCAGTGAGCATAATCTGTCACTCCTGACAGAGGCGCTTTATCCGGTGGATGCCACAGCGGAAAACATGAAGATCCTGGCCGGGAATTGTACTGAACTGGCCGCAATGAAGGTTCCCGGGGGACTGACGATATTTATCGTGGGTCAGAACTGTGATTAATTTGAACACAAATGAGCCATTCCTGGAGACGGAGGATAACAGTCAATGATGCCGGCATTACCAGGTCCGGGCGTTTCGTTTTCCGCTGCGCAGCTGCCGATGATGACGACCCTGAGCGCCAGTGACGGCTGTCACCTGTATTTTGAGCAGGGCACACTGGTGTGGATCGAGGTTTACTCGCAGGGCGACAAGCGCTGGCCGTTTTATGGCAGACCAGAACTGACGGGAATTACCCATTCATCCACGTAACAGTTACGCAACGGGACAAAGAGACCGGTATGGAAGCGAAAACTAAAACCTTCATAAAAACGTCTGTTGATGATAACGGCATGTGGCTGCTGACCGTCCCGGCGGGGAGCGCGGGCAACGAAACGGTGGTTGTGGTCGTCAGACGGGTGGAGGAATGTCGTTACGGGTCTGAGGACTCGCCAGGGGCATATCTGTGGATCACCTGTAGCCTGACGCTGTACGGTGACGGACAAAGTACACCGCAGACCATTGTCGCGAAGTTCGAGCACGGCCGTGTGGAACTGTTCAGTGTTGAATTTATGCTGAATGAATTTTTACCCCGTGGTCGGGGAGTGGGCAGCTGGATCATGCAGCAGATGGTGCTCTGGACCCGCTCCCTGCCGCCGGAAACGCTGGTCAGACAAATCCACATTTCGTCCGTGGATGCGAAAAACATTCACAATCTGATCCGCCGGAGCAGACTGTGGCGTGGGCTGGGTTTCCGGTTCCCGCCGGGGGAAACCAGCTCAATGCCGCTGCGGGCAGACGAACTGCAGTTGCCACGGGGCAGGTGTTCAACGCTCCGGGTGGAGCCCCTGGTATCCGCGGTACGCCGGCTGGAAGACTGTTATCGCGGGCTGCAGGAAAAAATCGTGCAGCTCGAAGGCAAAAAACGGTCGCAAAAACAGTTAATTACTTCACTTAGGAATCGTCCATTTTATCATCTGTTGCACAGGAAAGGGGGCCAGCTCCCGGACGAGAAATGTGACGCCCTGCCACTGCGGGCAGAAAAACTGTCTCTGCCGCAGAGCGGGGATTCTGACCTGGAGGTGGCGCAACGGGCAACCGGGGTTATCCGGCTGGCAACCCTGTGTAGTCAGTCGCAGGAAAAAATCGTTGAGCTCGAAAGGGATCTTGCCTCGCAAAGTGAATACCTCCTTGACCTGCAGACAAAGCTCCTTTCTATCCTGTGGGGGAAAGTCGCTAACCTGACCTTATTCTGGGGGGGCGTGGTGATTTTTCTGTACTTTATCAAGTGGATGTTGGTGGCATGAATGTTCCCGTTCCATAGCCACCCACTGAAGAGGACTGAAACCAGTGCCCGAAAATATCGTGTCTGTAATCACTGACGGGGTAGTTTTGTTTGCGACTTCGTCTGTTTTCTGGCTGGCTAGTCATCCTGACTCCGGTAATATTACGAAGAAAATTCTCGGCAAAGAAAAAAGTTAACAGAAATTATGAATAACCTGGTTCCAGTTGGATCTCCGCAATCTCCCGGAACATTGCTCCCGGTGGCCATCGATTACCCTGCCGCCCTCGCCCTGCGCCAGATGGCGCTCGTGCAGGATGAACTGCCGAAATACCTGCTGGCGCCGGAAGTGAGCGCCCTACTCCATTACGTGCCGGATCTTCACCGCAAGATGCTGCTGGCGACGCTGTGGAACACCGGCGCGCGCATTAATGAAGCGCTCGCGCTGACCCGGGGGGATTTTTCGCTGGCGCCGCCGTATCCGTTCGTGCAGCTGGCCACGCTCAAGCAGCGCACCGAGAAAGCCGCCAGAACGGCCGGCCGAGTTCCCGCCGGTAGCCAGGCTCATCGCCTGGTTCCGCTTTCCGATCACCACTACGTCAGCCAGCTGCAGATGATGGTGGCCACCCTGAAAATTCCGCTGGAAAGACGAAACAAGCGCACCGGCAGAATGGAGAAGGCGCGTATCTGGGAGATCACAGACCGTACCGTGCGCACCTGGCTTAGCGAAGCGGTGGAGGCCGCAGCGGCCGACGGGGTGACGTTCTCAGTACCGGTAACCCCCCATACGTTCCGTCATTCCTACGCGATGCATATGCTGTATGCCGGCATACCACTGAAGGTTTTGCAGAGCCTGATGGGCCACAAATCGATTAGCTCGACGGAAGTCTATACGAAGGTGTTCGCACTTGATGTTGCTGCTCGGCATCGAGTTCAGTTTCAGATGCCCGAAGCGGATGCGGTAGCCATGCTGAAAGGGAATATTTAAGTACTTAGGAGAATGATGCTGGCGAACGTCCTGCTCGCCGGTGAGGTCTGTCAGACGTTATCTGGACCAGCTGACGGGAATATCTGCTCTGTATTCCTCATACTGCTCATAGATTGCATGCTGAAGCATCGTAATACGTTCTGACAACCTGTTGGCGTCCGACATATGCCGCCATTCCCCCTCAATAGTGGTTTTCTGTCCATCCGGGAGATTGAGCGTGATCAATACCTTTGTATCACGAAAAATCACCCCGTCAGTGAAAGAATTAAGACCACTTCTTACGGTATTATCTATATGTATAGTTTCAAGTTTCATCTTGTTACCTCCTGTTGACCGGATCCCAAGCATAGATATCTGAATTCAAATTGCCTAGTGAAATGTCTGGATATGCCGCATTTTTCCCCTTATACAGCGAAGCTGGCCAAAGGCCAGCCCGCATGGATTTATCGCTTTTGCCAGTAGATCAGCATGGCAAGGAACAGGATTGTTGCCCCCTGAGAAGCGGGAGAAGCGGTCAGGAAAGTTTCCAGCAATGACATTATCGTAAAACTCCGCATTATTAATTTCAGGTGTGTGATTCAGGGGCCTTAGTCCCCCTTTTACAGGACGTAGTGTTCTGTCACGACGGGAGCCAGGGTTAATAAAAACGATTCGAATATGTCTGCAGGGACGATAGAAATCTTCGTGGGGGTTGTCTCGCTGTAGCGGGCTCTGGAGAGCGACTCGGGGGAGGAGTAGTATCTTCCGGCCACGGATATGATCGAGCCAGCAGTGCTCGCCGCAGTCGAGCGACAGGGCGAAGCCCCGAGTGAGCGAGGAAGCACCAGGGAACAGAACTTATAAATTCTGCTTACGCTAAATGCCTGAAAAATCACCTCCCCCTCGTGGTTATCCACTTATCCACGGGCATATTTTTATAAAGTACTTTTTTATTGTTTTTCTATATTTTACATCTTTTAGGGAGCCTGAAAGCCGCGTACAGTGCGGCCTGAGAGGGGGCCTGTATGGGCAACTGGTAAACATAATATGGGAAATTAATCACGTATCAGTGGGTTTTGTGTCAACAAGCTATGGGATACGCATCAACAAGCTATGGGAAAGAGGTCAAGTTCAGTTCTCAATTATCCACTTGTGGATAAAGTGCAGATTTTTCCGGTGGATAAGTATCGCGATAGCTTGCAATTTCTGTTTTCACTGTCATTATGGGTGGGTAAAAATTTACCCATAGGCATTGAAATGGATACTCAAGCACTCTTGCCAGCTACTAAAACGTTTAAAAAACGCGCCAGTATAAAGCAATCTAACGAATTGACTGAAGCAGCATATTACCTGCCTCTTCAGGCAAAACGTGTGCTGTGGTTATGCCTCATGCAGGCCTATTTTAACGACAGCCAGGAAGATGACTCTGACGTATTGCCGCTCTTCAAAATCAGCGTTTCCGATTACGTCAAATACTTCAATGTCGCTACGTCTGTCGCCAGTCGTGATGTGAAGGCTGGGGTAAATGCTCTGGGCGAATCAACGGTTACCTTTTATCCAAAAGAAGGTGAGTTTGAAGAAGTTAAGCGTCCGTGGCTGGCTGAAGCAGGAATGAAGCGAGGCCGGGGTTCCTGGCAGATTGAATTTAACTACAAGGTCATGCCATTCCTTGTCGGCTTAACCTCCCAGTTCACTACCTATTCTCTCTATGACTGTGGCCAGCTTAATAGTGTTCGTGTCATCCGGCTTTATGAAAGCCTGTGTCAGTTCCGGAGCACTGGTGTCTGGATCACCACACATGACTGGTTATGTGAAAGGTTTATGCTCCCTGCCTCGCAGAAAAACAATATTGCTGAAATGAAGCGTACCTTCCTGGAACCTGCTCTGAAGAAAATTAATGAGAAGACGCCATTAAAGGTAACATATACCACTGAAGAAGATGGTCGCTTGCTGTTTAATTTTCTTGATAAAAAACAATAGTCTGTAATTTATTTTCCCTCCCCCCTTAGTTTGTTGCTGACATATGGGGGGAACTAAACTTGCTGTATTTCCCATAGTGCTTGCCTAACTTGACCTGTTTCCCACAATCCCGGCTGTCTGCGTAGTTGACCTGTTTCCCACAGTCCCGGCCGTCTGCAAAGTTGGCCTGTTTCCCATAGTCCGGGCCGTCTGCAAAGTTGACCTTTTTCCCATAGTCCGGGCCGTCCGCGGAGTTGACCTGTTTCCCACAGTCCGCGCCGTCCGCGGAGTTGACCTGTTTGCCATAGTCCGGGCCGTCCGTAAAGTTGACCTGTTTCCCACAGTCCCGGCCGCCCGCGAAGTTGACCTGTTTCCCATAGTCCGGGCCGTCCGCGAAGTTGACCTGTTCCCCACACTCCCGGCCGCCCGTGAAGTTGACCTGTTTCCCATAGTCCGGACCGTCCGCGAAGTTGACCTGTTTCCCATAGTCCGGAGCGTCCATAAAGTTGACCTGTTTCCCACAGAGGATGGAAAACTCTTCTTGTGCTGAGCGTAAGAGCTATCTGCCGGAACGGTTCCTCTTCGCTTCCTCGCCAGTTCGCTCGCTACGCTCGGTTACATGGCTGCGGCGAGCGCTGATACATAAGGCTCAGCATTGCACTGGTCGTAACTAAAATCAGAATCCTTCTGAATGACCCTCCTGTCTTGCAAGTTGGATACCTTTCTCAAAGCCCTTTTGTATGAGTTGTTGTTGATGGTCAAAAGTGCGTCTGCGTGTTGCTGCAGTGTGATTTAGTAGCACGCCCGTCGAGCTTCCCCCCTCTCCTGTTGAGAGCGAAATCAAAACAATATGAATTTTTGCTTGCAACATGACTCTTTTTGTTCAAAATGACAAAAAACGTCATGAGGTGATAAATGGACAATATTGAGCAGTTACGGAAAGTCGCTACACGTGCAGGTAAGCTTCTGACATCTTTGAGCGAAAGTATCCGCCAGCAAAAAGAGGAATTGAAGCTTACCGAGTTCTATCAGGAATACAGCAAAGCCGCTCTGTATAAGCTGCCTAAGCTCAGTAAAGGCAGTGTTGAGTATGCTGTGGCCGAAATGGAAGCCGGTGGCTACATTTTTAAAAAGAAACCTTCTGGTAATACGATGAAATACGCGATGACGATTCAGAATGTCATCGATCTGTATAACCATCGTAAAGTACCGAAGTACAGGGATCGCTTCGATAAAGCCTTTACGATTTTTGTATGTAATCTTAAAGGTGGTGGTTCCAAGACAGTTTCTACCGCTTCATTATCACATGCTTTTCGAGCTCATCCTCAGCTTCTGTTCGAAGACCTGCGTATTCTGGCCATCGATTTCGATCCGCAGGCATCTCTGACAATGTTCCTGAGCCATGAGAATTCAGTGGGCTTGGTTGAAAATACGGCTGCTCAGGCCATGCTCCAGAACGTGTCTCGAGAAGAATTACTTTCCGATTTTATAGTACCGTCTATTATCCCTGGTGTTGATGTAATCCCCGCTTCCATTGACGATGCATTCCTTGCTGAAGGCTGGAAGGGATTGTGTGAAGAACATCTGCCAGGGAAAAATATTCATGCGGTGCTTAAAGAGAACATTATCGACAAGCTCCAGCATGACTACGACTTTATTTTCCTTGATAGTGGTCCTCACCTTGATGCGTTCCTGAAAAACTGCATTGGAGCGGCAGACCTGATGTTGACCCCTCTTCCACCGGCGACGGTTGATTTTCATTCTTCCCTAAAGTTTGTGGCCAGCCTCCCTGCCCTCATAGATTCCATTGAAATGGATGGGCACACCTGCAATCTCATCGGTAATGTCGGCTTCATGTCCAAGATCCTGAACAAGTCTGATCACAAAATTTGCCATAGTCAGGCCAAAGAGGTTTTCGGTGCCGATATGCTAGACATGGTTCTGCCGAGACTGGATGGTTTCGAACGCTGTGGGGAGACTTTTGACACAGTTATTTCAGCAAATCCAGCAACCTATGATGGAAGTACAGAGGCACTAAAAAGCGCAAAATCAGCAGCGGAAGACTTTGCGAAGGCAGTCTTTGATCGCATCGAGTTCATTCGTACTAACGGAGGTATGTGATGTCGAATGAGAAAAGAAAAACCATCGGCAGACAGTTAAATACCCAGGCGTCAATAGCGGAAATGACGGACACCGGTAGAAGCCAGGTATTTACCTTAAAAACCGGCAGGAAGGTAACGTTCAGGTTTGTTCGGGTGCCTGCATCTGAAGTTGAAAGTAAGACATTCGTTAACCAGGAAAACAACGGAAGAGATCAACTTGCACTGACCAGGGAGTCCCTGAAATCCATTATCCAGACGATTAAGTTTCAGCAGTTCTTTCCCTGTATTGGTATTAAGCAAAGTGAAAGGATTGAGATACTGGATGGTTCAAGACGGCGAGCCTCAGCAATTTTTGTCCGTACAGGCCTTGATGTAATGGTTACCGAAGAACATTTATCAGCTGATGAAGCTCGCCAACTGGCTAAAGATATCCAGACAGCTAAAGAACATAATCTTCGGGAGATTGGGCTGAGATTGATCGCTCTTAAAGAGTCCGGATTTAATCAAAAGGAAATTGCTGAACTGGAGGGGTTATCTCAGGCTAAAGTTACCAGGGCGCTGCAGGCGGCGGCCGTACCGCAAGACTTAATTTCTCTGTTCCCGGTTCAGTCGGAGCTATCGTTTAGTGACTATAAACTTCTTTTAGAAGTTAATGAAAAACTTAGTGAAAAGGGATTAACTCCTGAAGAACTCATTCAGGCTGTATCAGCTCAGCTCGATGCAATTTTGAATGATGGCGAGCGACCAGAAGACGAACAGAAAGCCAGTATTCTGAAGCTGATTTCTCAGGCATCTCAGGCATTAATCGATCCATCTCCCAAGGAAAAGTCAGTGGTTTCCCCACTCTGGTCTTTTGAAGAAAAGGACAAGTTCGCGCGTAAGCGTGTGAAAGGGCGCACGCTGACTTATGAGTTTAGCCGTATGTCAAAAGTGATTCAGGATGAACTGGACAAGGCTATCAACGAGGTCCTTGACAGAAATTTGAGTCAATAATTTCGCCATGGCGATTTCACATCTAACTTATTGTAATTAGGCAGTTTAGGCTGAGAATTTCAAGGTGAAATCGCCATAGTTTCACGCCAGTTTCGCTGCAGGAATATCTGACCATCGTGTCGTATAAGCAGGAGAAAGCATCTCCCGTTTCATCTGCCATTCCGAGGCCATACCCCGCCCCGCAAACCATACTTTACCCAGCCCTGAGTTGTTGATCCCGTCCAGAACCCTCATCAGCTCAGCACTGTGAGGGCGTGGCGGGCGTTCGTCGAACAGTTGCAGCTGCGAAACGCCGGAGCCGGTGAAGTCATTCAGCATAACTCCGGCTTTGGCATACCGGTGCCCATCCCTCCAGATACGCTCCAGAGCCGTTGTAGCGGCTGCAATGATGTCCCTGGTGTCCTGAGTGGGTGTAAGAAGTTTTTCCGTAGCCACGTTGCCGTAGTAAGGCCCTTTAATGGCGAACGGAGACGTTTTGATGAAAACGGAAATATGCCGGCAATACTGGTGCTCTTTACGCAGTTTTTCAGAGGCCCGCTCTGCGTACTGACAAACAGCCTGGCGGAGCGAATCGTACTCCGTGATTTTCTCTCCAAAACTGCGGCTGCAGACAATCTGCTGTTTCGTTGGTGGGGCTTCCTCAAGCGACATGCAGCTTTCCCCGTTCAGTTCGCGTACTGTTCGCTCGAGAACGACGGAGAAATTTTTCCGGATGAAGGCCGGGTTCGTCAGGGCCAGATCGAGCGCGGTCTTAATGCCCAGAACATTGAGCTTGCGTGCAATACGGTTTCCCACGCCCCAGATCTCTTCGACCGGCTGCAGTGAAAGCAGTTTCCGCGTTCGCTGAGGATTCCCCCGGGTCAGTGCGAGCACACCACGGAACTGTTTCCACTCTTTTGAGGCCCACTGGGCTGATTTTGCGAGGGTTTTCGTTGGTCCGGCGCCCACGCCAACGGTCAGGCGGGTACAGTCATACACGTGCTGACGCAGCTGCCGGCCGAAGTCCTCAAGCTCCATACAGTGCTCCACGCCGGTCAGGTCGAGGAACATCTCATCAATGGAATACTGTTCCACCCTGGGGGCCAGTTCCTCCAGGCAGTTCATCACGCGCGCCGACATCGAGGCGTAAAGTTCATAATTACTTGAAAACGCATATATTTTTTCCGGGTATCTTTCGTTTTTTATCTGAAACCACGGAGTTCCCATTTTGATCCAGGGCTTCGCCTCGGCACTGCGAGCGATTACGTTCCCGTCGTTGCTGCTCAGGACCACTATCGGCTTTCCTTTCAAATCCGGGCGGAAAACACGTTCACAGCTGGCATAGAAGCTGTTCACATCGGCCAGGGCAAACATCAGTACATCTCCCTCGGGCGGTGGAT
>OGXE01002268.1_pt1 | contig 14794 bp, 9 predicted proteins | sample 1576181 | NCBI WGS metagenome assembly OGXE01 (sample SAMEA3541478, study PRJEB24748) | human gut metagenome | biome: human gut; feature: human-associated habitat; material: faeces | place: China | collected 2012 | reverse complement strand
CCAACCTTTGTTAACCTTAAATCTAATACTATGAAAAACACAGTGCAAAGATACGTACTTCTGTGTTATTAGCAAATTATCCAAATAAAAAAGTATGTTTTATAACACGATTTAAAACTTTCATAGAAAAACATCCCTTTTTATTAATACTTTTTCAAGATTTAAACTCCTTGACTGCTCTTCCCAATCTTTCCAACGTCAGTTCACCGGATTGTCTCCAGAGCTGTTCACCTTTTCTGAAAAGAATGAATGTGGGAGTGGATTCAATGGTATAAAAATTAGCGAGATCACTTTCCTCGTCTACGTCTACCTGTACTACCTCGACTATCCCTTCCATCTCTTTCTTGAACTCTTTAATCAAAGGCTGCATACGCTGGCAGTGAGGACACCACGTTGCATAAAATTCTGCCATTACCCAGTCATCACCCGCCAGTTTCTCTCTGTTTCTCGTATCACGAGCTATTTTCTTTTCTTTCATATCGATTCTCCTTTTTATTAATTAGTGGGAGTCTTAACAATACAAAAAGGGGAAGGTTTAACACATAAACATTAATACACAGAGATTTAGTTCTATTGGAAAAGTAAAGGAGAGGAAATCTGCCGGAGCATTCATTGCACAAAACTGAAACTTTCGTGCAAAAACAGAACACAGTATTCAATATTTATTTATCTTTGCCCCCCGAAATGGTTCGGAGTCCGTGTCCAACGGACAACGATTAAAAGGGAATCGGGTGCAAATCCCGTACAGTCCCGCTGCTGTGAAGCTCTATACAATGTCTTATTAATGAACTAATTTATCGCCACTGATGTTATTTCGGGAAGGCACTATAAGACAAGAGTCAGTCAGAAGACCTGCCACTTCGCGTAAAGCGTTCTTCTGCCTCGTGGGTTAGGAGAAAGAACATCATTTGTTAAGCCCCAAATCAAGAAAATACTGTGTTTCTGTCGGATGGACTATGTCTGTGAAGATGGGAAGGCATTAAATAAGTATGTACTTAATTGAGTAAAGTATGATAAAAAAAATCTTAGTAGCCAATCGCGGTGAAATTGCCATAAGGGTGATGCGCTCCTGCCGGGAGATGGAGATAACGAGTATCGCTATTTTCTCCGAAGCAGACCGGACCGCGAAGCACGTGCTCTATGCAGACGAAGCTTATTGCGTAGGACCGGCAGCATCCAAAGAGAGTTATCTGAATATAGAAAAAATCATCGAAGTGGCAAAGGAATGCCATGCAGACGCTATTCATCCGGGATATGGTTTCCTGTCCGAAAACGCGACTTTCGCCCGACGCTGTCAGGAAGAAAATATTATTTTTATCGGACCGGACCCCGAAACGATGGAGGCAATGGGCGACAAGATATCCGCCCGTATTAAAATGATCGAGGCAGGAGTCCCTGTCGTTCCCGGCACACAGGAGAATCTGAAAAGTGTGGAAGAAGCCGTAGAACTCTGCAACAAGATCGGTTATCCGGTGATGCTGAAAGCATCTATGGGCGGCGGCGGAAAAGGTATGCGCCTTATCCACAGTGCGGAAGAGGTGGAAGAGGCTTATACGACTGCCAAAAGCGAGTCACTTTCTTCGTTTGGCGACGATACCGTTTATCTGGAGAAGTTCGTGGAAGAACCTCATCACATTGAATTTCAGATTCTGGGCGACAAACACGGAAACGTGATTCACCTGTGCGAACGCGAATGTTCCGTACAGCGCCGCAACCAGAAGATTGTGGAAGAGACGCCATCGGTTTTCGTAACTCCCGAACTGCGTAAAGATATGGGTGAAAAGGCGGTAGCCGCAGCCAAAGCGGTCAACTATATCGGTGCAGGCACGATTGAGTTCTTGGTCGACAAGCATCGCAATTATTACTTCCTCGAGATGAACACCCGTCTGCAAGTAGAACATCCGATTACGGAAGAAGTGGTCGGAGTGGACTTGGTGAAAGAGCAGATCAAAGTTGCCGACGGACAAGTGCTCCAATTGAAACAGAAAGATATCCAACAACGCGGCCATGCCATCGAATGCCGTATTTGTGCCGAGGACACGGAAATGAACTTCATGCCGAGTCCGGGAATCATCAAGCAGATTACAGAACCGAACGGAATCGGTGTTCGTATCGACAGTTACGTTTACGAAGGATATGAAATCCCGATCTATTATGACCCGATGATCGGCAAACTGATCGTATGGGCTACTAACCGCGAATATGCCATCGAACGGATGCGCCGCGTACTCCATGAGTATAAACTGACAGGTGTAAAGAACAACATCAGCTACCTGCGTGCCATCATGGACACACCGGACTTTGTGGAAGGCCATTACGACACAGGTTTTATCACCAAGAACGGCGAGCATCTGCAACAATGCATCATGCGCACCAGCGAACGTGCCGAAAACATTGCCATGATTGCTGCCTACATGGATTATCTGATGAATCTTGAAGAAAACAGAGGTGACGCAACGGACAACCGTCCCATCAGCAAATGGAAAGAATTCGGTTTGCACAAAGGTGTACTTCGTATCTAAACTAAAAACAGCATTCAATTATGGAAATTCATATAGGAGACCGCATAGCGGAAATAGAACTCGTCAGCAAGGAAGACAATAAAGTGGTACTTACCATTGACGGAAAACCGTTTGAAGCAGATGTTGTGATGGCCGAAAATGGCACCTGCAATATTCTGATGGACGGTCGCAGCGCAAACGCACAACTGATTCGCCGCGAAAACGGTAAAAGCTATAAGGTAAATACGCATTATAGCAGTTTCAATGTTGAAATCGTGGACAGCCAGGCAAAGTATCTGCGTATGCGCAAGAAAGGCGAAGATGAACAGAACGACCGCATCACTTCCCCAATGCCGGGAAAGGTGGTGAAAATCCCTGTTACGGCAGGGCAGGAAATGAGGACGGGAGATACCGTCATCGTCATCGAAGCCATGAAAATGCAGAGCAACTACAAAGTGACTTCAGATTGCCGCATCAAGGAAATTCTGGTTCAGGAAGGCGACAACATCACCGGTGACCAGACATTAATAACATTAGAGCCGATTGTATAATACTAAAAACGGATTGCATCATGGAAGAAATAAATAAAGCATACGCCACGTTCCAGGAACGTGACCGCATCGCTTCCCTCGGTGGGGGCGTGGAAAAGATTGAAAAGCAACACGAAAGCGGAAAGATGACTGCCCGCGAACGTATCGAAATGCTGCTCGACAAAGGTACTTTTGTTGAACTGGACAAGTTAATGGTTCACCGCTGCACCAACTATGGCATGGACAAAAACAAGATTCCGGGAGACGGCATCGTATCCGGTTACGGAAAGATTGACGGGCGCCAGGTATTTGTTTATGCCTACGACTTTACAGTCTACGGAGGTTCACTGTCCGCTTCGAATGCGAAAAAGATTGTGAAAGTGCAGCAACTGGCATTGAAGAACGGTGCTCCGATAATTGCGCTGAATGATTCCGGTGGCGCACGTATTCAGGAAGGAATTGAAAGCCTTTCCGGCTATGCAGATATTTTCTATCAGAACACAATGGCAAGCGGAGTGATTCCTCAGATTTCGGCTATTCTTGGTCCGTGTGCGGGAGGCGCCTGCTACTCTCCTGCCCTTACCGACTTCATCTTTATGGTGAAAGAAAAGAGTCACATGTTTGTGACAGGTCCGGATGTGGTAAAGACTGTGATTCACGAAGAGGTAAGCAAAGAAGAACTGGGCGGTGCCATGACACACAGCAGCAAAAGCGGTGTCACTCACTTTATGTGCAATACCGAAGAAGAACTGTTGATGAGCATTCGCGAACTGCTTTCCTTCTTGCCTCAGAATAATATGGACGAAACGAAAAAGCAAAACTGTACTGACGAAACCAACCGTGAAGATGCCGTACTCGACACCATCGTCCCCGCAGACCCGAATGTACCATACGACATGAAGGATATCATCGAACGGGTAGTAGATAACGGCTATTTCTTCGAAGTAATGACTAACTTCGCAAAGAATATCATCATCGGTTTTGCACGTCTGGCAGGCCGTTCGGTTGGTATTGTCGCCAATCAGCCGGCCTACCTTGCCGGTGTTCTCGACATTGACGCCAGCGACAAGGCAAGCCGTTTCATCCGTTTCTGCGACTGTTTCAACATTCCGTTGATTACTTTCGAAGATGTGCCGGGATTTCTTCCCGGATATACGCAGGAGAACAACGGTATCATCCGCCACGGTGCTAAAATCGTTTATGCATTTGCCGAAGCTACTGTCCCCAAACTGACAGTCATTACCCGCAAGGCATACGGCGGCGCGTATATTGTGATGAACTCCAAACAGACAGGTGCAGATGTGAACTTCGCTTATCCGAGTGCGGAAATCGCAGTCATGGGTGCGGAAGGTGCGGTAAACATCCTGTTCCGCAAAGCGGATGCAGAGACAAAAGGTAAAGAACTGGAAGCCTACAAGGAAAAGTTTGCCACTCCCTACCAAGCTGCCGAACTGGGATTCATCGACGAAATCATCTATCCGAGACAAACCCGCAAACGTCTGATCCAGGCACTGGAAATGACAGAGAACAAGATGCAGACGAATCCGCCTAAAAAACATGGAAATATGCCTTTATAAGTTATAGGCGGTTAGCTATAATAAAAGAGACTGTTTCAGTACAGGTGCCCCCACCTGTTTCTGAAACAGTTTCTTTTTTCATATAAAAAGCAGAAATGCTTTCACGCAAAATAGATAAAACTTTATACCTTTGCAGTATTACATTATGAAAAACCTGAAAATATGATTAACCTGAAATGTACATTTGCCGTCACAGCCGGATTGTGCTCATCTTTGGCCTATGCACAAAAACAACCGCACATTATCTTAATTATGACCGATCAGCAACGTGGCGACGCCATGGGATGCATGGGTAATGAATCTGTTATCTCCCCCCATCTGGACGCTTTGGCAAGCGAAGGAACGTTGTTTATGAACGGATATTCTTCGTGTCCCAGCAGTACCCCTGCCCGTGCCGGACTATTGACCGGACAGTCTCCCTGGCATCATGGCTTGTTAGGATACGGTAAAGTTGCCCCCAAGTACAACCACGAAATGCCTCAGATGCTGAAAGATGCCGGATATTATACCTTCGGTATCGGAAAAATGCACTGGCATCCGCAACGAATCAAACACGGTTTCGAAGGAACGCTGCTGGATGAAAGCGGACGCCGGGAAGATCCGAATTTCGTCAACAGGCACTTGCACAAGCTGCAGTGGAACGTAAAGCCGAATTTCATCAGTGACTATCGCTTATGGTTTCAAATACAGGCACCGGGAAAGAACCCGGATGAAACCGGAATCGGATGGAACGATCACGGAGCAGCTACCTATAAACTGAAAGAAAGTCTGCACCCTACTTATTGGACCGGTGAAATGGCTTGTCAGATGATACAGAATTATGATAACGGCAATCAGCCCTTATTCTTGAAAGTTTCCTTTGCCCGTCCCCACAGCCCGTACGACCCGCCTCAACGCTTTCTCGACATGTATAAGGATGCGCAGGTTCCCGATCCCGTCATTGGTGACTGGTGTGGGAAATACGCCAAAGAACTGGACCCCGAAAAAGCAGCCAAAGATGCTCCCTATGGCAACTTCGGAAATGAATATGCACGTCACTCCAAACGCTATTATTATGCCAACATCACTTTCATAGACGAACAGATAGGGCGTGTCCTCCAGACCTTAAAAGACAAGGGAATGTATGATAATTCCCTTATCATTTTCGTTTCCGATCATGGAGATATGATGGGAGATCACTACCACTGGCGGAAGACTTATCCGTATGAAGGATCTACGCACATACCTTATATTATTAAATGGCCAGCCAAAGCGCAAGTCGTTCCCGGCAAGGTGGATAATCCCGTAGAACTCCGTGACCTGCTGCCAACTTTCCTCGAAATAGCGGGAACCTCCGTTCCCACAGACATAGACGGACGCTCTCTGCTATCTCTGGCTAAAGGCACAGAAACGGAATGGCGCAAATACATCGACCTGGAACATGCCACTTGCTACAGTGATGACAACTATTGGTGTGCCTTGACCGACGGAAAGATTAAATATATCTGGTACTTCTATACAGGTGAAGAGCAATTGTTTGACCTTGCCAAAGATCCTAAAGAACTGCATAATGCTGTGAACGACAAGAAATATAAAAAGCTGCTGACAGGAATGCGTGCAGAAATGATCCGCCACCTCAGTGAACGGGGAGAGGAATTTGTGAAAGACGGTCAATTGGTTGTCCGCAAAAAAACGATGCTTTACGGTCCTAACTACCCGAAAGAAAAGCAATAAATATAGCCTGCCCGGATGAAACGCATCACTTTCGCCACAAATTGTATCTATCATACAGATAAAATGGGAAGTTCTCAGTGACTGACACTTTATTTATCCGTCTAAGATTGTACAATTTGCGGTGAAAGTGATAATAAGTATTTTGCAAGGAGACGTTTTTCCCTTACATCAGATGATTTCTCCTACATCAGATAAGGAGTAAGATACTTCACAAGGAAATATCCGCCGACTACCAGCCACACATAAAGTAAAAGAGCCAGTACGAAAGGTTTGGCTCCGGCCTTTCTGAATTTATCGATGCTTGTTTCTGTCCCGAGTGCCGTCATAGCCATTGTCAGCAAAAAGGTATCCAGTGTGTTAATACCTGCCACCAACTGCGCAGGAAGCAAATCAAAAGAATTGAAAGCGATGACACCCATAAAACCTATTGCAAACCAGGGCACTGCAATCTTCTGAAACTTCTGTCCTTTCTGCACTTGTCTTTTCCGCGCTCTCGCCACCAGATAGGTAGTAATCAGAAGCACAGGAACCAACATCATCACACGAATCATTTTCACTATGATGGCAGAATCCGAAATACCGTTTCCCATCGCATCTCCAGCACCTACTACATGGGCAACCTCATGCAGGGTAGCCCCCGTATAAATTCCCATCTGATCGGGAGTCAGTGCACAAAGTCCGTTCCGGTACAAGAAAGGATACAGAAACATGGAAATAGTACCGAAAATCACGACAGTAGACACGGATACAGCCGTTTTATATGGCTTTGCCTTGATGGTCGATTCAGCCCCCAGAATGGCGGCGGCTCCACAGATTCCACTTCCGATGGAAGTAAGTAATGCGATTCCACGGTCCATCTTCAGCAATTTACCCAAATAGATACCGCCACAAATAGTCACAGCCACAATAATCACATCGATCAGCATAGCCGGCAACCCGATAGCCATGACATCTTGAAAAGTCAATCTGAAACCATCTAAAATGATACCGATACGCAGAATCTTCTTCGAGCAAAACTGGATTCCCGGCACCCACGTTTCCGGAAGGTGGTTTCGCAGACTATTGGCATAAAGCATACCCAAAATGATACCGACAATCATCGGACTGAAAGAAATACTTCTTACAAAAGACATCTCGCCAATATAAAACGCAGCACAAGAAAATAATGCTATCAACAGGACACCGTGCAGCATGCTGCTTCTCTTTTCATTGAACATAAATGATTTGATTTAAGTGATACTAAATTATTTCTTTTTTGCAAAGGAAGACATTTTCCGGCAGACTGAATCACAGAATTTTATTATGTCGGATAATCCCTGGTTATACCCCCAAAGCGGTTATAATAAAAAAACGGCACCTCGATTCACATCGCAGCACCGTCACAACACAAACACAAAATAAAACACGACAAAACTACTATGCAATCTTCCTGTTATGCCGGGGAGGCATATCTTGCTTGACTTATCTATATTCACATACCCATAAGAAGCTTTATCAGGCGATTTGCATAATAAAAAACAGACTAATCCGGATTTTGTTCACAGAAGTTTAAAGAAAATGAGGCAGGAACGGGATTTTAACAAGGAAAACAGCAACCACACCTCTTTATTCCAACAAACAAAGACAGCACAAAACAGTAATCAGTTCTTCTTATTCTCCTCCTTAAATCGAGTAGGTGTCATTCCCTTGATCTGCTTAAAGGAAGTACTAAAATACCGAGGATAAGAAAAACCGACCTCATAGGATATTTCATTAATGTTCATATTAGTATTTGTAAGCAGAAAAACCGACTTCTCAATACGCAACCGATTAATATAATCATTAACTCCCAAACCGGTCAGGAACTTCACCTTATTATATAAAGAAGCTCTGCTCATAGCCAACTTGTCCGTCAGGAATTTAATAGAAAGTTCTCCACCCGCCATGTTCTCATGGATAAGCATATTGAGTTTATTGAGAAATTCTTCATCTTCCTTGCTGTTTTTCGCTTGAGTTTGTTGCCCAGTTTCCTCCAGTCGGCTATCATCCTCTTTTGATGAGATATCAGACAAAGGAGTTTCTGCAAAGTTATCTTCTTCACCTCGCTGTTTTTCTTCTTTACTACTGAGCATATCGTTTAATACGGCTTGCAGGAAATAGTTTACATTACCTTTCATATTGCGTTCTTTCCGACGATAATGAATATAACCTATGCTTGCAGTCATAATAATAAACAACACAGCAGCTACACCAATAAACCAAACTGTTTTATACCAAGGAGGAGTGACGATAATATGTATCAATTGTTTAGACGGAGTTCGGTTTCCATTCTTTGTATTGCACGAAACCCATATTGAATAATTGCCTGCCGACAAAGAAGACAAGTTCAACACCGGATCATAAGTTTCAATAGACTGCTTACCTCTGCCTTCAATAGTATATTGTAATAGGTATTTCTGAAACACATCTCTGTTCTTGATCCGGAAGTGAACAGAAAGAGAATTATAATTCCATGGTATTTTTATTGTGTTTTCCTTTACCTTCTTCAAAGAAGGGCTACCATTAAAAAGAATTTCGGACAGATATATTTCCGGAATTTGAGTTTCGGTATAAGGAATATCCGTATTAATTTTAACTAACCCTTCCGAACCTCCTAAATAAATATAATCCCTATTGGATTGCTTTTGGTACGCAAACAAAATTTCGTTAGGCGGGAAACCATCCGAACTGTTCCAAAGAATAAATCTATTCTCTTTAATGATATAAGAATATAAATGATTTTGGGCACAAATCCATAAACGTCCTTTTCCGTCAGCAATAAGGTAAGAAATACCATTGAAAAGTCTGGTACGGATACGGTGATACTTTTGACTTTCCAGATCAAAAAATCCAAGTCCTTTGTTAGTGCTGGTCCATATCATACGATTGTTATCGTAAGACATGGAAGTAATAAGTTCATCTTTCTCCAACTCAAACAACAGCCGGATACTATCACTTTTCTGATCGACCCAAAAGGCCTGATGAGCACACTTTAACAGAGAAAACCTATCATTGGAGTATGACAGGCAAAGTGCATCATTGGAAAAATCATAATCACGGTCAGTTTGCATCCTCGAAAATGTATGGTCATGCGTGTGGTATACATAAGTGCCGCAACTGATTATGTATATCTTACCGTCCGCCACCTGATTAGCCAGAGGAAGATAACCGTAAAAACATTCTTTCTTATTAGTTTCTTCGTCAACGATAGTAAAAGGACGGTATTTATGTGTTTTCTTATTGAACAGGAAAATTCCTTTGGTATATAAAGACACCATTAACTCAGTCTCAGACACTTCGGCAATAGAAACAACTTTATCACCATAAGTAGAGGGGAAATGGATAAACTTGTCAGTAGACGGATCATACAGATTAATTCCTCCGCCATCCGTTCCAATCCATACTTTGCCGTCCTTTTCTTCATAAAGGCTAATCACAGATTGCTCGCTAAGGCCGTTGGTATTGTTCAAGATAGCTTCTTTATAAGTCTTTATATACGTTTCTTTAATACTGAATATCCCTCCACGCACACTTCCAGCCCATAAATTATCTTTCATGTCCTTGTACAACAAGGTTATGGAATTGACCGGTAAGGAAGAATAGTCCCCCACTATGTGTTGTAATTGCGAAAACTGAAAGGTTCGGGGAGTAAATAAATTGATTCCGCTCCCGTCTGTTGCCAGCCATATATTACCATTATATTCAGCCATATCCAACACATAATTGTTTTTCAACCCGGAATTTTCTTTTGTGTAATGCTTCAGCATTTTTCCTGTCCGGTCATAACAGTAAAATCCATCTCCATAAAAAGCGGTATAAATGTGATGGTCTGCTGTTACGTATAACGATGTCAACAGATTCTGACTGCTTGGAATCAAAAGGGTGAATTGCCGGATGCGACAGTCATATAAATAGATTCCTTTCTTCCGGGTACCTATCAGAATCTTGCCATCTTCCAAATAAAGCATTTTCTGAATCCTATAATCCACCGGATTAATACCTTTGCCTTCTTCTTTTTCGATATGAATCGTTTTTAGTTCTTTGCTTTTGTAATCATAACAATGAATGGCATTCTCGCTACCAAACCACATACCACCTTCAACCCCCACAGATGAATAAATAATGGAGAAATTAACAGTGTTAAACTGGTCTTGTTCATCATCATACAGAGCTAGTCCCTTTGAAGTCGCTATCCAGAAATTCCCTAAAGGATCCTCTGTCAAATGATTAATATAGTTACTCGGAAGAGAATGAGGATCTCCCGAGTGATGAAGGTAAGTCTTTATCCCTTCCTGAGTATAGCTATTCAATCCGCTTTTGGTACCTATCCATAAAGTACCTTTATGGTCCAATAAGATAGATTGGGCAGTGGATTGAGAAAGTCCTTGCTCTATGGAGAGTTGGGTGAATGAGTAATTAACGCAGTGTTCAGAAGAAAGCAGTTTTACCCCTGCCAGCAGAAATAATATTATGATTAAGGTACGGTACATTATAAATTCATTTTCTGCAAAAATACATTTTTTTCTCATCACTAAAAATCTGCACCTCATTTTTTCAGCAACTATCCATTAAAAAAGAGAGGCCTTTTCTAAAAAAAATCATCAAAAGCATCCTATTTAGACAAGATTTGACTCGAATTATACGATTCCTGAGTCATTTATAAAAGAAATAGAATACGTTTGCAATGTTAATTTTTAAAGTAAATTCTATGAACCAAAATTTAAGCGTATGAAAAAGGTTATACTTTTATTGTTATCAGCATGTAGCATATTTGCTTGCACTCATACTCCCAAATGGGAATTGGTGTGGGAAGACAACTTTGACGGTGCAGAGCCCGACACTAGTGTATGGAGCCGCATACCTCGCGGCAAACCTGATTGGCAAAACACCCAGTCTTTTGACGACCGTTGTTATGAAATGCGTAACGGCCTTTTAATCTTGAAAGGAATCGTCAATGACAATACAGAGGCAGACGCAGCCCAATACCTGACCGGAGGATTATGGACCAAAGACAAACGTGCTTTCCACGGAGGACGTATCGAAGTACGTGCCAGACTACACGGAGCAAAGGGAGCATGGCCTGCTATATGGACATTGCCTTATGAAACAGACAAATACTCATGGCCTATGGGAGGAGAAGTGGACATTATGGAACGTCTGAACCATGACTCTATTGTCTACCAAACCGTACACTCGCACTATACCTATACACTAGGAATAGAAAACAACCCGAAACACGGAAACACTATTCCCATTAATCCCGAAGACTTCAATGTATATGGAGTGGATTTTTGGCCGGACAGTCTTGTATTCCATGTCAACGGAAAACGAAACTTTGTTTATCCTCGAATTGAAACCGAACAAGAAGGACAGTTTCCTTTTAATATCCCGCAATATTTGCTAATCGATATGCAGTTAGGAGGAAGTTGGGTCGGTACGGTAGATCCGGCCGACTTACCCGTAGAGATGGAAGTAGACTGGGTACGCCATTACCAATGGAAATAAAACGATAAAAGTATTCTTAGTTACAAGAAAATAGATAATAAAGAACTTATTAACTTGCTTAAACTTTAAATTTATGAACGGACAAAAACAAAACTTTTTCCGCATTTTCTTAGCGGGCGTTCTTATACTGCTCTCTTTCGCAGTATATGCACAGGAAAACACAGTGACAGGTAAAGTGTACGATGTATCAGGCGAACCTATTATCGGAGCCAGTGTAGTGATTCAAGGTACGACACAAGGGACTATCACCGACATGGACGGTGCTTTTCAGTTGAAGGCACAACCTTCACAGACGTTGGTCGTTAGCTTCTTAGGATATAAGGATGTCATCCTCCCAATAGGAAACAAAAATAATTTTAAGGTTACTTTGGAAGAAGACTCCAAGAAACTCGACGAAGTGGTCGTGGTGGGATATGCCACCCAAAAGAAAGTGAATCTAACAGGTTCCGTGGCTTCTGTGTCATCCAAGGATATCCAGGACATCCCGGTAGCCAATACAGCTACTTTGTTGCAAGGTCGTCTTCCGGGTCTGGTACTGACTCAAAACGGTGCACAGGCCGGTAATGACAATCCGGAAATAAGAATCCGTGGTATCGGTACTTTTGGTAACAACAACCCGATGGTATTGATTGACGGCGTGGAAGGCAGTCTTTCACAAATTTCCGAAATCCCCTCTGCGGATATCGACAATATCTCTGTATTGAAAGACGCAGCATCTGCAGCTATCTATGGTGTACGTGCCGCCAATGGCGTTATCTTAATTACTACCAAACGAGGACAGGCCTCAAGTAGAGTGAAAGTATCCTACTCGGGAAGCTATACATTACAGACTCCGGGTATCGTTCCCGACTATGTAGACAGTTATAACTGGGCTCTTATGAAAAACGAAGTGAACCCTGACACTTTCTCACCGGAAGCTCTACAAAAACTGAAAGATGGTTCGGATCCCGATCATTATGCAAACACCAATTGGTTGGACGCCGTATTGCGCAATGCCAGTATGCACCAGCATCATTTGTCCGTATCAGGTGGTAGCGAAAATACGCACTTCATGGCCTCGGTAGCTTATTCAAACCAAGATGGTATCATGGTAAAAACAGGTGTAGAGCGTTTCTCTTTTCGTTCAAACCTTGACACCCGCTACAAACGTTTCACATTCGGGCTGAACTTGTCCGGTAACAAAAACAACGTGACGGCTCCCGCTGTTGCTCCTTCGGGCGAAGGCGGTATCATGCGTTTCGTATCTTGGTTCACTCGCCCCACCGTACCGGTGATGTACTCCAACGGACATTATGGCTATGTAGACGGTTCGTCAATGAGCGCCGAAATGGTGAAAAACCCTGTAGAGTTGATGTCCTTAGGACATCGCAGCAACGAATATTGGCGTTTCAACGGTAAGGCGTTTGCCGGTATTGAACTATGGGAAGGATTGAAGTTCCAAACAAGTCTTGCTTATGCTTTCGACCTGAATGCGACTAAGTCTTACACTCCCAAATCTCCTGCCCGCTATGATGCAGACGGAAACATTGTAAAGGCAGCAGGAGAGACTAATAAGGAAGAGGATTATTGGTACCGCAACGCAACATGGACAAATGAAAACTTGCTGACTTATAACAAGCAATTCGACAAACACAATATCAATGTACTGTTGGGGCATTCGGTCATCGGTTCACGTTTCTACAAAACAACAGCATCCATACAGGGTTTCCCAACCGAGAATATTTATGAGCTCAAAGGAGGTACAATCAATCCGGGAGCAACGGGGGAATCAGAAGAATATAAGCTCCAATCATTCTTCGGCCGTGTAAACTACAGTTATGATGACCGGTATTTATTCGAATTCAATATTCGTCATGACGGGTCCTCACGTATGCCCAAAGCCAATCGTTATGCCACATTCCCTTCATTGTCTGCAGGATGGGTATTCTCGAACGAAGGGTTTATGAAAGACTACAGAAACTTCTCTCTCGGAAAGTTACGTCTGTCATGGGGGAAATTAGGTAATCAGGAAATTGGTAACTACGCTTATGCAGCTACTTTGGGTGCAAGCGGAAATTACTTCTTCGACCAAGGTGCAGACAAGCAGGCAGGTATGGTACAGACATCCGTCCCCAATGAAAACATTAAATGGGAAACAACCCGCTCTGTAAACATAGCTCTCGACCTTGGATTCTTCAACAACAGAATACAAACCACCTTTGAATGGTTCGACAAGAAAACTTCCGATATCTTGATGCAACTGGCTATGCCCGGCATTTTCCTGGGTTCTCTCTCCGCTCCTTATCAGAATGTGGGTGCAGTCCGTAACCGCGGTTGGGAATGGACTGTAAATTACTCCGACAGTAGAGGTGACTGGGCTTGGAACGCCGGTTTCAACCTGTCACGTGTAAAGAATGAAATCCTTGAAATGGGTGAATTGGAGGAAAAAATTGACGGCACGTTTAGCTAAAAAATATGGCTTTAGCGATCCAACTATAGCTGCTTTATGGGATGAAAAGGCTGATCAAGTTAGAGACTTACGTAAAAAGCAAAATATCATTCCAGTTTATAAGATGGTTGACACCTGTGCAGCTGAATTTGAATCCAAAACACCTTATTTCTATTCAACTTATGATGGTGAAAATGAATCACATAAGTCTGGAAAGAAATCAGTTATTGTTATTGGTTCTGGCCCAATTAGAATTGGACAGGGAGTTGAGTTTGATTATGCCACAGTTCACTGTGTTAAGGCACTACAAAAAATGGGTTATGAAGCAATTGTAATTAATTCAAACCCGGAAACTGTTTCAACTGACTTTTCAATTTCAGATAAACTGTATTTTGAACATCTGACTGCCGAAGATGTGCGCGGAATTGTGGAATTGGAACATCCTGATGGCGCGGTGGAACAGTTTGGAGGTCAGACAGCGATCAAACTTGCGAAGGATTAGGGTAAAAACATGACCAGCCG
>OGXE01002265.1_pt1 | contig 14804 bp, 9 predicted proteins | sample 1576181 | NCBI WGS metagenome assembly OGXE01 (sample SAMEA3541478, study PRJEB24748) | human gut metagenome | biome: human gut; feature: human-associated habitat; material: faeces | place: China | collected 2012 | reverse complement strand
AAGGTAGAGCCTCGTCGTTAATTTATTGAAGATAACGCGAAATACGTGCGTAATCTAGATTTGTAAGAGGTGACTCATGTCTGAAAATCATAATAGTAACGTAGAGTTTACGTCTAACAAAGATCAACACCTAAAACGTTCCTTAAAAGCGCGTCATATGAATATGATTGCTTTAGGTGGTGCTATCGGTACAGGTTTATTCGTTGCTGGTGGTGAAGTTGTAAGTACAGCAGGCCCTGGTGGTGCTCTTGTAGCTTATGGCCTCATTGGTATCATGGTGTATTTCCTCATGACATCTCTTGGGGAAATGGCTACATACTTGCCAATTCCAGGTTCCTTCGGGACTTACGCAAAACGCTATGTAGATCCTGCCTTTGGTTTTGCCTTAGGTTGGAACTACTGGTTTAACTGGGCTATTACATTGGCTGCCGAAGTATTGGCAGGGGCGCTCATCATGAAATATTGGTTCCCTGACATACCGGCCATCGTTTGGTCCGCATTATTCCTGTTAATTCTATTTGGGCTTAACTATTTGTCCACTCGTTCCTTTGGTGAAAGCGAGTACGTGTTCTCGTCCATCAAGGTTATTACCGTTTTCGTATTCCTATTCTGTGGCTTTATGCTCATCTTTGGTATCGGCGGTACATCTCCTGGATTTGAGAATTGGACAGTAGGGGAAGCACCATTCGTAGGAGGTTGGGAATCCATCCTTGCTATCTTCATGGTAGCTGGTTTCTCCTTCCAAGGTACTGAGCTTATCGGCGTAGCTGCTGGTGAAGCAGAAGACCCTGAAAAGAACGTGCCAAAAGCGATTAATACAATTTTCTGGCGTATCTTATTATTCTATATTGGTGCTTTCATAGTTATCGGTTTCTTAATTCCGTACACTGATCCAAATCTTTTGAATTCTAGTGTAGAGAATGTATCTATTTCTCCATTCACACTCGTATTTGACCGCTTTGGTTTTGCCTTTGCTGCTAGCTTCATCAATGCTATCATTTTAACGGCAGTACTCAGTGCTGGTAACTCTGGTCTATATTCTTCTACGCGTATGCTTTATGCACTTGCTAAAGAAGGACAAGCACCAAAAATCTTCGGTAAGCTTAATAAACGTGGTGTTCCAGTGCCAGCGTTAATCTTAACTACAGCAATCGGTTTATTTGCATTCCTTACAAGCTTTATCGGCGAAGGTACTGCATATACTTGGATTGTTAATATTTCCGGTCTTTGCGGTTTCATCGCATGGGTTGGTATCGCTGTTTCTCACTATCGCTTCCGTCGTGCCTTCATTGCACAAGGTAGAGATCTTAAAGAATTACCTTACAAAGCGTGGTTGTTCCCAATTGGCCCAATCTTGGCGTTCATTCTTTGCGTCATCATCATTGCTGGTCAAAACTACTCCGCTTTCACAGGCGATACAATCGACTGGTATGGCGTATCCGTTGCGTACATCGGATTGCCAATCTTCTTCGCAGTATACTTAGGTTACAAATACATCAAGAAAACAAAACTTGTTCCATTGAAAGAGGTTAACCTAGACCGCGATTTTGATCGATAAAAACATATAATTAGACCTGTTCATTATGAATGTAGTGAACAGGTCTTTTTTTTATTGTATTTCTGTGAAAGCCTTGCTATAATAAATCAAAATATATTGTAGTCAATTAGAGAGGATACAATTATGATTATTACTACAACTATGCATATTGAAAACAAACCTGTACAAGAGTATAAAGGTATCGTATTTGGTGAGGTCGTAGAAGGCCGTAACTTTGTGAAAGATTTTATGTCTGGTATTCGCGACATCGTTGGTGGTCGTAGTGGCAGCTATGAAGATTCTTTGATGAGTGCACGCCAAGCCGCTCTTGATGAAATGTCTCAACGAGCTTCTAAAATGGGTGCTAATGCTATTATTGGCGTATCCTTCCAATACAGCACAGTAGGTGCACAAAACGGCATGCTTATGATTACATGTAATGGCACAGCTGTTGTAGTTTAATAGGTAATAAAAATCCCCCTAATAATAGTGTTAAAACTATATTAGGGGGATTTTTTTATTTTATCTTATACCATGTTGCGTACATAACTGGTAGTACGATAAGTGTTAGCACCGTTGCCACTAGTAAGCCGCCGCTAAAGGCGATAGCTAGTGGACTCCAGAATACAGATCCCATAAGAGGAATCATGCCTAAAATCGCTGCGATAGCGGTGAGCATGATAGGGCGGAAACGAAGTGTAGCGGAGTTGATAATCGCTTCACGAGGTTTTTGTCCTTCTGCTTTATGGATTTCGATTTGGTCTAACAAGATAATGGAGTTACGGATGATCATACCCGATAGGGCAATGATGCCAAGAATAGCCATAAAGCCCAATGGCGTTCTCGTAATATTTAGAGCCAATACGACGCCGATTAATCCGAGAGGCGCTGTGAGCAAGGCCATAAACATGAGGGCGATACGCTTTAATTGGAACATGAGGATTGTCATGATCACAAAGAGCATAATCGGCATTGGTGTTAACAGATTTTGTACAGCTGTTACGCTCTTTTCAGCGGCTCCATCAAGTTCAATGGTATATCCTGTAGGCAAGGAATCGCGAATGTCTTGTAAGGATTTATACACCTCTTTAGTTTTCGCATTGCCTAGGACGCCAGCATTTACATTAGCGTGAATGCTGATGGTTGGCATCATGTTGCGATGCCAGATAATACCATCCTCTTGGGTCATGGTGATGGTTGCAATTTGGCTAAGCGGTACATAGGAACCATTGCCTGTTTGAATTGGTAAGGAGGATAGAGCACTTAAGTTGTGTTGTTCATTATCTCCTAAACGGAATGTAACAGGAATTGTTTGGTTACCTTCGTAGTATTCCCCAGATTTAGTGCCAGATAATAGGCTTTGCAAGTGTAAGGATACGGCATAGCTATCGATACCAAGTAAACGAGCCTTGTTAGGATCGATATGAATATTGGCTACTGGTTCCGTATCTGGCCAGTCAAAGGCTATGTTATGCAAATCCTTATCGCCTTGCATCTTATCTTTTACCTTGTTGGCAATTTCTTTTACCACCTTTTGATCAGGTCCAGAAACGCGGAGCATAACTGGATACTTGGATGGTGGACCAATTTGTAAGAATTGCGTATTTACAAGGGCAGATGGGAATTCTTCATTTAAGTATGGCGTCAATTCATTGTATAGTTTATCGCGGTCCTCTAAGGATTTAGTAACGATAACGTACTGCAAGAAATTGTTCCGTTGCAATTCCGGTTCCAAGGTGAGGACGAAACGTGGAGAACCTTGTCCGATGTAGGATGTAAAGGTTGAAATATGTTCGTTACCTTGTAAATATTTGTCGATGATCTTCGCTTGATTTGCGGTGTATTCGATGGACGAACTTTGAGGAAATTGCATAGATACTATGATTTCATTACGCGTTGATGATGGGAAAAATTCCTGTTTGATCAATGGTAGTGAAAGTAGGGATAATACAAAGGTACCTAAGGTGATGAGTAATACTACCTTATGATGGCCTAAGGCCCAATGTAACAGTCTTTCAAATTTATCATAGAATGTAACACTGAGCTTGTGCATGATACGGTCTCGTTTGGTCCATTCAGATTCAGGTTTTGGAGCCTTATTTTCGATGATTTTATAACCGAGAACAGGGCTGACGAGAACAGAGGCGAACCAAGATAGGATGAGCGCCATAAATACAACGATGGATAGAGATTTTGTAAACTCTGCTACCATGCCTTCTGCGAGTGCTAATGGTAAGAAGCCAGCACAGGTAATGAGCGTACCAGATAGCATAGGGAATGCTGTTGATTGATAAGCAAAGGTTGCAGATCTAAAGTGACCCCAACCTTCTTCAAGCTTAACGCTCATCATTTCTACAACGATAATGGCATCATCTACGAGAAGGCCTAGCGATAAGATAAGAGCACCAAGGCTAACCTTATGCAAATAAATGCCGCTTTCATACATCAAGATGAACGTCGTAGACACAACCACTGGAATGGTGAGGGCTACAACCACACCTGTACGTAAGCCAAGAGATGCAAAGCTTACGAGCAATACGATGGCGATGGCTTCAAATAGAGATTGAGAGAAATCGCCGATGGATTCCTTAACAATATGTGGCTGATTTGATACTTGATCGAGTTCAAGGCCTGCAGGAATAGTTTTCTTTAATTCTGCTAGCTTTTTATCGATAGCTTCACCAAATTCCACATTATTGCCACCTGCATCCATGGAGAAGGCAATACCTATAGCTGGCTTGCCTTCATAGTAGAATTGAGGATCACTAGGATCTTGGTAGGTCATGGTTACATCAGCCATGTCGCCGAGGCGCAAGGTTTGATTGTTGATGCGAATTGGCATATCTTGTACGGCTTGAGGGCTATCGAATAGACCGTTTACTCGAAGATATACATTATTTGTATCCGTTGTAATCATACCAGCTGGCACCATCATACTTTGCTGTTTGATAGCTGTTAGCAGCTGTTGTGTACTGATTTTATAGGATGCTAATTTATCCTTATTAATTGTTACATTAAGGGTTTGTTGTTGAACCCCAATAAGGCTGATTTTCTTAACGTTTGGAACAGATAAAAGCTGACGTTTTAAGTCTTCCGCTTGTTGACGTTTTTCTTCATAGGAGAATTCATCGCCACTAATGGCGTAGATAATGCCGTATACATCATCGAATCTATCGTTGATAGTCGGCCTTTGAACACCTTGTGGGAGAGATTTCCATTCGTCGTTAATCATGTTCCGCGCTTCTTCCCAAGCGGGGCGGATTTTATCAGATGGTAGGTTTTCTTTCAGATTAATATAAATAACTGATTTGCTGCCATCTGTGAAAGATTTTGTATAATCCACGCCCGGAAGATCGCGCAGTTTTTCTTCTAGTTTATCCGTTACTTGATCCGACATTTCTTGTGGGGAAGCCCCCGGCCAAGCAACGCCGACAACCATGGTGCGCATCGTAAAGTCTGGGTCTTCCATACGCCCCATGTGGTTGTATGAGAAGATACCAAAGGTGAGTAGCACAGCCATGAAGTAGTAGATAATGGACTTGTGTTTGAGGGCCCATTCGGCTAAGTTAAATTGTTTCATTGACTAACCGCCGTCCCTTCTTGTAATTGTTGAGTGCCTGCGGTGATGACAATGTCACCCTTAGCTAAACCAGATGTGACGATGACAGAGTTCTTACCAAATTCACCAGTCTTAATTGGCACGAGATGAGCTTTTTTGTCTCGGATAATATACACTGCATTATTACCATTAGAGTCTTTTACAAGAGCTGTTAACGGAATGGAAATATTGGTGCTATCTGTAGTAGATAGATTTACATTGATCGTCATGCCTAGTTGTACCTCTTTTGGAGGATTTTGTAAGGTAATTTTTACGGTATACGTTCTCGCTACAGGATCAGGAACTGGTGAAATTTCACGGACCACACCTTGCACGGTTACATCAGGTAGAGCCCAGAATGTAATAGTGGCAGGGCTACCTACATGCACCTTAGTCAATTCTTGTTCAGGAAGGGCGATGACTGCTTCTGGGTCGCGACCAGCTGCTAAGGTGCCAACGCTTTGACCGGCTGCTACGACTTGGCCTGCTTCAATATTGAAAGCTGTAATAATACCTGTATCAGGAGCCGTCAAATTGGTATAGCTATTTTGATTGCTACTCAAGTTGAGGCTAGCCTGTGCTTGTTGTAATTGAGCAGAGGTAACATTCAATTGGTTTTCTGCTTGGTCTAATTGCAATTTACTAATCGCTTGTTGCGCGTAGAGCTCGCGATATCGTTTAGCATTGGTTTCCGCTAATTCATAGGCCGATTGAGCAGCTTTTACAGCACCCTCTGCATTTTGTACTTGAGCTGATGTATCGGAACCATTGATTTGAGCAATGACTTGGCCTGCTTGCACCACATCACCAATATTTACGAATTTGTTGATGACGCGACCTCCAATTTGAAAGGCTAAGTTTGTTTCTGTTTTATTATGAATGGTGCCTGCATAGCCAGCACCGGTAGTACCAGATTCTTCACCGATGGTGATGGTGCGCACCTTGAGGCTAGTATCCTCAGATTGCTTTTCAGATCCACAACCACTTATGATAGCAGTCCCTATTAAGAGGGCTCCTATGGTTGCTATGACTCGTTGATTCATAGAATCTCTCCTTTTACCACACGTAAGCCCTATGACACACAGCTACATAGATGTAGCATTCATAGGACTCCATATTATGAGAGTAGATCTAAATTAGCCATTAAAATTATAGTAATTAATAGCTCTATTAGGTCTGATTATATATTTTATACAATTTAATAATACTATATTTATATGTAAACGGCTAGGGGTATATATAAAAAGTGAGTCCTCCATAGGAGAACTCACCCTTTATAAATCTACAATGCTCATAAATCTATAAGCCAGTAGGTATTATTCTTTTTCTTCTGTTTCTTGCACTACAATAGGTTCTTCATAGGTAACAAGAATCTTGTCGATACGAGTATTATCCATATCTACCACTTCAAAGGTATAGCCATTCCATTTTGCTTTGTCCAATTCTTTAGGAATGCGACCGAAAAGAACGTTTAAGAGACCGCCCATTGTTTTGTACAAGTCTTTTTCTTCGCCTGGTAATTCTTCATCGATGTGGAAGAATTCTTTGAATTCGTCTACGTCGAGAAGGCCATCTACAAGCCAGGAACCGTCTTCGCGTTCGACGATTTTATTTTCTTCTTCCTTGATTTCTTCTTCACCGGAAGGCATGAGACCTACGATTTCTTCCATGATGTCATGTAAGGTTACAAGACCACTGAAACCACCGTACTCGTCGAGAACGATAGTTTCGTGAACGCCTTCTGTACGGAGTACGTTCAACAATTTCATGAGCGTAATGGATTCTGGAATGAGTAATGGTTCTTTCAAACAAGATTCAATAATATCATGAATGGATCGTTCGCTAGGACGTTGCATGATTTGAACTAATACGTCAGATACGGTAACGAGACCTTTTAATTCGTCCAAGGAATCGGTACCTACAGGAATGCGGTAATGGTTGGCATTTTTGAGGACCTCCATGATTTCGTCCTCTGTGCCATTAAGGTCGATCCATTTAAGCTGCGTACGAGGTGTCATGATGTCACCAGCGTTCATATCTGCCAAGTGGAAGATATTTTCTACAAGGATAGGTTCCTCTTCTTCGTAAGCACCCATGGCAACGCCTTCGGTGAGCATCTTGTTGATTTCAGACTCTGTAACAGGCGCCTCTTCTTTCACAGTAACGCCTAGTACTTTTAAAAGGAATTCTGTGGAAACACCGAGGAAGCTAACGATAGGTTTTAATGCTACAGATAACCAATAAATCGGTTTAGATACTACAACGGCAATGCTTTCAGGACTATTTAAAGCTAAACGTTTCGGCACGAGCTCGCCGATAACGAGGGATAAATAGGTGATGATAGCAACGATGAGGAAGGAGCTAATAGATGCAGCATATGGTTCGATGCTTGGAATGCTTGCCACTAAGATATCCTCTAAAGGACCAGAGAAGGTAGCACCAGAATACAAACCAGTTAAGATACCAACGAGAGTAATACCAATTTGAATGGTAGAGAACATCTCGTTTGGATTTTCTGCTAATTCAAAGGCTTTTTTAGCACGCTCGTTGCCTGCTTCGGCCATTTCCTCTAATTTTCGTTTCTTCGCATTGACGATAGCCAATTCCGTCATAGAGAACAAGCCATTCGCGATAATTAATACGATGATAATTATAAAATCTAAGGTCAGATCACTGTCCATGTAAATAGATACTCCTTTTTATATTCTGCACATGAGAAAAATAGATATATTACACATAGTATACCATATTAGCATCGATACGTGTTTAGATACAACAAAAGCACCTAAGATAGGTGCTTTTGTTGTATACTATAGGTGTTACTGCCCCAGACTGGTAACAGAAAGGGGGTGAAAACGTGTTTGACACTTTGATTTCCTTAATAGTATCCATCGTAGCAGGTGTAACCTGTCACTACATCTGCAAGTGGCTAGATGGTTACTTCCGTCAGTAACTAGCACAAAAAAAGGAGGGCCACCACCCTCCTTTTTTGTTTGCGTGAAAACGTGTCTCACATTGACTTCCTTTGTCATATATTATGATACATGATTGCCTTTAATTTGTAAATATGGCTCTAATAAGGGTATAGTATGTATATAAATTAAGATTAGTATTAATTATTAGGTCATATAAATTGGACCTCATGATAGGATTAGATTTATGACAAGTGAACAGGAATGGGAACAGGTTTTACAAATTAAGACAGCAGGTCGCGATGATAGTCGGTCCGATACGGAGCATCATCCTTACGAGCCTACGGATTATTGCGTGCTGGAGCGCTTGGCGAATAGTGGTCATATTCGCAAGAAAAATACGCTCATCGATTATGGCAGTGGCAAGGGCCGTGTCAGCATTTTTATGGCGTACCAAACAGGTTGTCATTCTATCGGCATTGAATACGATGAACGACTCTATGAAAGGGCTCTTATCAATGGTGAAAGCCCAGCAGCTCGCAATCGTGTAAGCTTTGTGCATGGTGATGCGGCGCTTTATGAATTGCTAGACCAAGCAGATCGTTGCTTTTTCTTTAATCCCTTTGCACTCCATACGATTAAGCGGGTCTTAGGAAATATCTTTGATTCCTTGTACCATCGGCCGCGAGAGATTAAGCTGTTTTTCTACTATGTCAACGAAGAGGTAGAAAACTTCTTGAATAACCATGTGCGATTGGAACAAGAAGAACTCATTGATTGTAGTGATCTCTTTGAAGAACGTGATATAAAAGAACGAATTTTAGTGTATTCCGTTAACTTGTTTTAGTATATTCTGTCAGCTTATTTTAATGTATTCATTCTATTTATTTTAGTATGTAAGAAACCTCAATGTTGAAGGCTTGTTTTAGTGGTTCTAAATTTGTACGACTAGGACATCATTCAAATTGAGGTTTTATTCTATTTTTAAGGAACTTTCACCTAGATTATTAAGGAAAAAGCAGATAAATTCTGATATAATAATATATTAGAGATTATAAAATCAAATTATTTTTTATGGTTCTATACATTGATTCGTATGCACTAAGTTAGTGGATAGGGCTGAGTGTATTGAAGACTGGAGGTACCCGTGGAAATCATCGATACAGCATTGATTGAACGTATTCGCAAGGCCTTAATTAAACGTTATGATCGAGATCAACAGATCCAACAAATGATAGAAGAAATCGGTGCTGAAGAGGGACTCAATGAGTCTGAATTGGCTATCGTTTACCAAGCTTATTTAGAGGTTAAGGAACGCGTTTACTACACATCCTCTCTCGTAGATTTATGGAATCAAATTGAAGAGGTTCAAAAACGAATGTCCATGTTGCATACCTATGATTCTCTTGAAGAGGATTTATTTGGCAATGTGTTAGGCGACGATCAAGAGGATATTATCATTGCTGATAAATCGTATCTTGGTAAGGGTGCTAGCCATAATAACGATGTGTACGCTATGGAACAGGTTCAATTATCTGATATTCCTGCGCAGCACGATTCTACAGTGGGCATGAACCATATTAAATTGAACGAATTACATTCTATGGGCGGTCTTTTTACAGGTTCTGGTGAAAGTTCCAAACATGAGATGTCTGACCTTGATGAAGCGCTTGTAGAGCATATGGATGTAAATCCACTAGACGGCGTGGAAAGCTTAGAAATTCATCACTTAGATGAAGAAAATAAACAAAAATCTTTAGATGATGATGTTGATGAAGAACAAAATGATATGTCCTCCATCGATCCCTATACAGCAGTAAATGCATTGTTATTCGGCAAAGCTGGTCTAGATTCTGATAAAGCCAATAAGAAGATGGAAAAGCTTCTTAAAAAGCAATTGAAACGCGTAGATGATGAATGGGCGCGTATCAATGGAACTGACGATACATCTAAAAAATCTAAGGATTATAAAAAATTAAAAGAAGATAAGAAATCTAAGGGTGACAAGAAATCCAAAGAGGATAAAAAGTCCAAAGATGATAAAAAGTCCAAGGAAGATAAAAAAGAGAAAAAACATAAAAAGTCTAAGGAAGACAAACATTCTAAATCCGAAGATAAGTTAAAGAAAAAGAAAGACAAGGCTGAAAAGAAGCTTAAAGTCTTAAATGATAAGTTAAAAACAGTATTTTTGGCGGATACTTTCAAGAAAAAAGATAAGAAGAAAGATAAGAAAAAGGATAAAAAATCCGAAAAGGATAGATCCGAAAAAAAGCAAAAACGATAGTTTCCGTATGGAATAGTAAGGCCTCTGAACAGAGGGCCAAGGAGAGTACTAGTGCTAAGAAATCGGCAAGTGCTGGAACTATCGACCGCGGATGCGGTAAATGCAAGCGATGTAAGGGACCTAAATGTAAGAAATATCCAACATAATTACAGTTAGGTAGTATAGAGTAGTTACGTTATATGAACGAACAGTTAGGGGTTAATGATGAACCGATGGCAACGATTATTTGAAGGCATAAAGACAGAGATTAAGGTATTTATCTTTTTCTCTGCTTTGTTGACTGCATTTAGAATCGTGTTTCTTGCAGTATTCCAATCACAGCTAGCATCTGTGACGATGGAAAATATCCTTACGTCCTTATGGCTAGGCTTTAGATTGAGTCTCAAGACAGTTGGTTCTTTGTGTTTATTGGGTTTCTTAGGAGGCACATTGGTGCATACCTTTGTACCAAAATGGCCATCCTTGCGCATTAAACAGGTTATCTATTCTATTGCAACGGTACTGTTAACCTTCTTATTCTTGGGGCGTATTCCATTCTATAAGATTTTTAATTCCTCCTATAATGCGATGCTTATTAATGGTAAAAACGATGATATCGGCGCCATTATCAATACAGCCATCAATGAATATAATGCATTGATGTACATCGTAGGCGCTGTTGTGTTGAGTGCAGCCCTTTGCTGGTTCCTCGTTCGTTTCTTGGCGTGGGGGACAAAGAAATATAGCGATTACGCTAATACTCAACTAGTTTGTACTACGTGGTATCCTAAGACGAAGAAAACGCAATGGATCACAGGCATTGGATTGACTATGGTTATTGGCGTACTAGGATTATTCTTTAGATTTGGTGGAGCTTTTAACTATACAAATTCCATCAACTGGGAAAGTGCGGCGCGCCTCAGTTCTAATCTATTAAACGAAACCATCCTTGATGATGTGCAGGCTCTTTATCGTGTTAAAAGCATCGCAAAGCGTGCAGATGAGCTTGAGGTCATCAATTTAACACCTCAAGAATTGAGTGAAAAAATTAGTGCCATCGGCGGTAAATTTAACGGTAAGGATTTTGATGGTTCTTTCACAAGAACGATTACAACCCAACGTTTAGCAGAGCAACCGCAATCTATTAACATCGTTCTTGGTGAATCTTATGGTTTGTGGCCATTCCTCGGTGAATACAACGAACCTGGTGCCTACCTCGTTGAACAAGGCCGTAAATATGCTGCTAGCCCTCAAGCGATGAGTACACAGCTAGCACTTGCTCAAGGTACAGGTACCATGCCGGCTATCAACGGTTTATTGACTGGTATGCCTGATACAGGTTTATATCCTAACTATGAAGGTGAAAGTTTCAAACAACCATATGGCTTAGGCATTGGTTCTGTTATGAAAAAACTAGGCTATAAAACAGTATTCTGGTACGGCGGCTTTAGCACATGGCAAAATGTTAAGAACTTCGCCTTGTCTCAAGGTTTTGATGAATTCCATGATGCGTCTGAAATGCCAAGTGATGAAAGCAATGCGTGGGGCGTAGCCGATAAGGATATGTTTAAAGCCATCTCTGCGTACATGGACCAACATAGAGGGGAAAAAATCCTCAACGTAATCATGACTACATCTAATCATCCTCCATATAGCGTTAACGTTGCTAAAGAAGGTTATGATGTGAACAAGGTAAAAGGTCATTTGCCTGATACAATCGCTGAAACAGATAAGCAATTGAACGAAATGGGTCATATTTGGTATGCAGACCATGTAATGGGCCAGTTTATCGCTAGTGAAGAAAAAGCAGATCCATCGGCGCTCTTCGTTATCACTGGGGACCATAGCGAACGCTTTACCTTTGCTCGTGAAGTAAGTCCTAATGTGGCATCTACTATTCCGATTATCTTCTATGGACGAGGCATTCATAAAGATTGGCTTGCTCCTAATGCGTTTGGCATGAGTATTCAAATCATTCCAACCTTGGCAGAACTTGTAGGTCGTCCTGGTCAAACCTATGAAGCGATGGTACCAAGCTTGTTCACACAAGAGGAATTTGTCTTTAACCATAGACTCTATCTAGATAACAGTGGAAAACTTATGGAACAAGGTACAAATATGCCTCAAGCTTATGGTAAGGTAATTAAAGACATGCGCGAACTTGCGGCATGGCGTATTAAACATGGGGATATCATCCAATAAAAACTACATATTTTTATGTATTAAATGTAATTGATTTATAAGCTAAAGGATTATCTATGAGTACTGTGACGGCTATTATCTTAGCGCGCAATGAAGAACAACATATTGTAGATTGTATTAAAAGTATTCAATTTGCTGACGAAATCCTAGTTATCGATGATGGTAGTACAGATCAAACAGTGTCACTCGCTACTGGATTGGGTGCAAAGGTTATACCACATCCTTTAAATGGAGATTGGTCACAACAACGACGCTTTGGTATTTCACAAGCTCAGAGTGAATGGATTTTATTTGTTGATTCTGATGAACGTGTATCACCAGAGTTAGCAAAGTCTATTCAACGAGCTATTCAAGGAGAACCGAAGGCGTATTGGCTACGTCGATATAACTTGTTCCATCATAATCAGGCAACCCATGGTGTGGTGAGACCTGATAAGGTGCTACGATTGATGCCTCGAGAGGGTGCAACTGTAGAAGGTGCTGTTCATGAAGCCTTTATCAGCCCATACCCACAAGATACATTAGAAGGAAAGTTGTATCACTATACATATGATAATTGGCATCAATTCTTTGAGAAGTTTAATAAGTATACGACAGTAGCAGCTAATAAATACAAGGCACAAGGGAAATCTTGTAGTTTTTTAGGGGATATTATATTGCGTCCAACATGGGCATTTTTTAAGATATATATTTTGCAAGGTGGCATATTAGATGGAAAAATAGGTTTTCTATTATCTATCTACCATATGATGTACACCATGACGAAATATGTAAAATTATATTATTTAAATAAATCTAATGGGCAATTATAATCAGTAATTTAGTATAGTAGATTACTATGGGGAATTATTGTTCTTGACGTAGATATGGAAGTATGAATGAGTGAACAATTTTTTCTATCCCTACAACAAAATATAAAACTAATGCTTTGGGCCCCTATATTGAGCACCATCTTTCGAATCATATTTATGATTGTTTATAATCCTTACCCCACATGGAAGGGACGCTGGAAATCTGTATTGGGTGCATTGCGTTACGGCTTCTGGTGGGGTATGGACTTTGATGCTTATGTATTCTTACTACCCTTAGTATTGGTGACGCTCCCTGCATTATTATTTGATGAGTATCATCAAATAGAAGATACTATACGATTGGTAGGATTAACCATTTATTCCTGTGTATTATATGCAGCTTTTGCAGGAAAAATGATTTTTTATAAGCATTTCCATGATACGTATAACTATATGGTTCATTATGGAAATCATGCAGAGAAACGTAATTTGATTGATGTATTCTTTAATCAAGATCGAGGAATTCTCGTCATTTTAGGATTGATTCCTATTACGTTTATATCCTGGTATATGGGAGATTTCTTCTTATCCTTGCCATCTATACCTTATCCAACTATTGAAGGAACTTGGCCTAATGTAGCTTGGAATATAGGTCTTGTGGCTGCCTCCGTTTTGGGGTTTTATTGGTTCCGCTATGGTGGAACCTTATCTCATGATGATAAACCAGAATGGGATACGATTCCTACAGTGGTAAAAGAGGATATATTCTTTGCTCGTGCTACAGTGCCAGATCTATGTGCCTTAGAAACGGTGCTAAAACATCCCCTTCGTGATGAATATACCGCATCTGCTGAGGACATTGATGACGCGATTCACCGTATTGTTCCTAAGGAATATAAAGATTCTTGGCAGGATTTGAATACACCGCTTCATGCGTTTAAGCGCGTTGCATCAGGTCCTCGTATTGATAAACCACAACATATATTCTTTATTGTTGGTGAAAGTATCCCTCAATGGTCTCTTGATGAACCTTATAAGGATCTCAATATATGTCCTGGTTTATGGGATTTTAAAGATGATCCTCATACGGCACAAGTACCTAATTTCTTGCCTGCTGGTAATGTATCTCGCCCATCCATTGTAAGTCTATTATCCGGCGTCTATGATGCGGGTATGGAAATCAACGAACGGGAATCCTTTTGGCATGAGCCGTTGCCGACCTCTTTGGCAGCTCAAATGAAGCGATTAGGCTATGATACGATTTATTGGTATGGTGGTAATGCATCGTACGGCAACTTTAATCACTTTGGTAAGGCTCAAGGCTTTGACCGCGTGGAAAGCGCTTCTGTATTTTGTGGACCCGATGCTCCTAAAACGTGGGTAGGCGTCTATGATCATGTATTTTTAGAACATATTGAAGAGGAAATCAAATCTTTAGAACATCCTACATTCCATTTTATTTACACAACATCCAATCATGGTCCTTATAAAATGGAGGATT
>OGXE01002263.1_pt1 | contig 14817 bp, 9 predicted proteins | sample 1576181 | NCBI WGS metagenome assembly OGXE01 (sample SAMEA3541478, study PRJEB24748) | human gut metagenome | biome: human gut; feature: human-associated habitat; material: faeces | place: China | collected 2012 | reverse complement strand
ACCTCGGCATCCAGCTTGCGCTGCTGGACCTCTGCCTCCTGCGCGGCCAGATCGACCATCTTTTTCTGCTTGGCGATCTCGGCGTCTGCCTCGGACTCCTTGACCTCACGGGCACGCAGGTTGGTCTGGATCATACCGGCGGCCTGTGCATCGGCAGCAGCCTTGTCGGCCTCGGCCTTCAGCTTGGACTTCGCCAGCTGCAACTCATTGTTGCGCTTGGCAATGGCAGTCTGGGCTTCTATCTCCTTTTCGTTGGCGGCCATAGCGGCGGCAGCCTTGGCGCAGGATACATCGCGCTCAGCCTCGGCCTTGGCAATGGAGGCACGCTTTTTCACAAGCTCCTCCTGCTCCACACCGATAGCCTCGATGACACCATGGTTATGCCCCATCGCATCCACAGCGTCCTTGACATCCTGCACATTGAAGGTCACAACCTCCAGACCCATCTTGGCAAGGTCAGGGCGGGCGTTTTCGACCACGCTGACCGCCATCTGCTTGCGGTTGGTCAGGATCTGATCGACCGTCATCTCACTGACGATCTCACGCAGGTTGCCCTGCAGCACATCGTTGATCTTTTCATTGATATGCGCCTCGTCCATTCCGAGAAAGTTCGAGATCGCAGACTGCTGGCGGGAGTTGATGTACTTTTTGATGTCATCATACCCGGCTGCGCGAACTTCATCATCCGAGACGGTCGAGTTTTCGCTGTAGACCTGCACAGTGACTACGCTGTCCAGCCAGAGGGAAACGCCCTCCTTGGTTTTGACGCCCGTTTCCGGCGTCTTGACATCAATTTTCAAAAGGCGCATGTTCAGCCGGTCGGCGCGCTGCACAACGGGCAGGACAAAAACGCCGCGGCCGCATACGACCTTAGGACGGGCCAGACCGAGACCGGTCACAACGATCGCCTGTGTGGGCGGGGCTTTCTTATAGCAGAGAAAGCAGAATACGATGAGAGCCGCTGCCACGGCTGCAGCAATGATGATAGCCATAGATTTGTTCCTCCTTCAGAACGCCGGCCGCCGGACAGCGGCCGCGGTAACATCCGCATCAGCAGGTTATCTTGCTGATGTTGCTACCATTATAGCGGCCGCCCGCATTCTGAAACAGGATGGAATTGGTAAAATAGGCCGTGTATTTTACTGCTGGCAGCGCATTGATGCCCTAAGTGGCATTACATCGGCTGCGAATTGCTTTTCGGCGCACCCGCGAGGATCTTGTTGAACCGGGTGAAGAAGGCGATGCTCGTCACGGCGGCGGCGATAATGTCGCTGACCGGCTCGGCCAGAAAGACGGCAAAAACCTTGTCGGGCATACAGTGCGGCAGAATAAAAATCAACGGGATCAGCAGGATCAGCTTGCGCAGGCAGGCCATAAACAGGCTGATCTTAGCCTGCCCCAGCGCCACAAAGCTTTGCTGGCAGGAGCCCTGAAAGCCGCAGGAGAAGATACCCGCCATATAAATGCGCATGGCCCACGCCGTGTAGCTGACAAGCTCCGGGTCAGTGGTGAAGATGCCCGCCAAAACCTGCGGGGCCAGCATGCTGACGACCCAGAACAGGGCCGCCAACGCTACGCAGAAGCCGAACTGCAGCCGGAAGGCCTGCTTCACACGGTCGGTCTTGCCGGCACCGAAGTTAAAGCTCATCAGCGGCTGGCCGCCCTGACAGATGCCCTGCAGCGGCATGGACAGAAGCTGGGATACGCTGGTGATGATGGTCATGGCGCCTACGGCCAGATCCCCGCCGTAGCGCGCAAGACTCGAGTTGAAGCTGATGGACAGAATGCTCTCGGTGGCAATCATTACAAAGGTGGACACGCCCAGTGCAAGGCAGGGCAGGATGATCCGCCCCTGCAGCGGCATATCCTTGGTACGGAGCTTTAATTTTGTGCGCTTTCCAGTCAGAAATTTCAGCACCCACAGCGCACCCACGGCCTGACTGATGATGGTGGCGGTCGCAGCGCCCTTCACGCCCATATTCAGCACGAAGATAAAGATCGGATCAAGAATGATGTTGCATACAGCGCCGATCACGGTGGTCAGCATACTGAAGGCGGCAAAGCCCTGTGTGGTAACAAAGGGGTTCATGCCCAGCACGATCAGCACAAACACACTGCCCAAGACATAGATGCGGGCATAATCCAGCGCAAAGGGCAGAGTATTGGCGCTGGCACCAAACAGCACCAACAGGCTGGGGGCCGCCAGATAAAACACAGCGGTCAGAACAACAGCCAGAATCAGCAGCAGCGTAAAGCAGTTGGCCATGATCTTTTCTGCAGCTTTATTGTCCCCGCGCCCCATGGCAATGGCAGCGCGCGGCGCACCGCCGGAGCCGCACAGCATCGCAAAGGCGGTGATCAGCATCAGAATTGGTGTGAACAGGCCCACGCCGGTCAGCGCGGCGGCACCTACATCAGCCATGTGGCCGATGTAAATGCGGTCCACAATGTTATACAGCAGATTTACCACCTGCGCCACAACGGCGGGCAGCGCAAGCTGCAGCAGCAGCTTGGGTACGCTGCCTGTGCCCATATCTCTGGTTTTTGCGGCAGTCACTTACAACACTCCTTCAAAAAGGCGGCACCGCGCATTGGCTGCGATGCCGCCATAAATATCTTTATTTTACTCTATATGGGCAATCATTACAAGCCGAAGCCGTATTCGTAATAATGCCCGGCTGCATCGCGGTAGGCGTAGGCCTTGCCGTTTTCATCCTTGAGGGCATCCGGCATATAGCGGTCCTTGGCAAAGCCCGGAACATCGTTGGGGCTTACGCAGATGCCTGCCTCATTGACGGCCAGCACTTCATCACCGCGCGGCAGCGTAATGGGCAGCTTGCCTGTGGGAACAAAGCGGCCGAAGATGACATCGAGCGTGGCATCACGATAAGTGTCAAAGCCGGCCAGCAGCACATCGCTGAGGCGCTCCACATTGCCTACCTGCCAGGCCATCGTGAAGTTGATGTTGGAGATCACCTTGCCGCCGTGGGCATGTACTGCGGCAGCAATCTCTGCCAACCGTCCTGCACCGGACAGGGTCGTCTCGGTGTGGGTCTCGGCGGTGGGGCGGCCCTCGGTATCCACATTATGAACCGTCTTGTTTTCGCAGATGTCCAGCTCCAGATAGCCCGGCGTAGCGTTGAAATACTCACCGGAGGACGGCGAGACAAAGAGCAGCGCCGCATCGGCCTCGGCAGGGTCATCGACCAGTGTGCAGTCCGCAAGCTCAGCACGCAGCGCCTGCGTGGCGGCCTTTGCCTGCTCGGGATTCTTCAGGAACGCCTCGGCATAGATCCTCCTGTCGGAGGAAAGCGGCAGTGTGCCGTCATTTTTCAAAAGCACTACGCTGCGGCGATGGGCCTCGGCTGCGGCGGCGCGGTCGGCGGGATCAGCAACCACACGCTCGGCTCCCTCCGGGTCGCGGAAGGGGTCCTCAAACATGCCGAGGGCAAACAGCTCGGTCAGGGTGCGGGTCACAGCGCGATCCAGTGCCTCATCGGTCAGCACAAGCTGGTCTTTGGTAAAGCCCTGCGGGATCGGGTGGGTGTCGTAGTAGTCGGTATGGGCGCGGTCGTAGGCCTGCTGCCCGGCGTCATTGTCAAACAGGCCGCTGATGATGTCCACGCCGGCGTGGTTGACGGCAAAGCCGATGCGCTCAGGCACATCGAGCATTTCCACGCCCCATGCCATATTGTGGGCGATGCCGGTGTCGGAGTTGATGTAGCCGGTAAAGCCCATCTGACCGCGCAGCATCGTGTCGATAAAATAGCGGTTGTAGGCGAAGCCGTAGGGCTCCATCTCGATGACATTGCCCTGCAGGTCGTGCTGCGGTTCGCTTTTTGCGGCAGCCGGCTTTGAGTAGTACGGCATGACGGAGGCAGTCCCCGCCTTGACCGCTGCGGCAAAAGGCGGCAGATGATAGGTTTCCAGACTGCCCGGTGTGGCGTATACATTCCACTGCCCTGCAGCATAATGGGGGTCAAAGCCGTTTTCGCGGGCACCGCCGCCCGGGAAATGCTTGGTGGTTACGGCCACGCCGTCAGCGGTCACGCCCTGCGCACTGCCCTGAATCCCGGGAATGATATGGGTCATGATCTCGCTGATAAGTGCAGGGTCCTCACCAAAGGTGCCGTAGGTGCGCTGCCAGCGGGGGTCGGTCATCGTGTCGGCCATGTACATGTAGCCCTTGCGCAGGCCGCAGGCGTTCCATTCCCTGCGCACCGTGGCGGCAAACTTGTCCACAAGGTCGATGCGGCAGCCCTTGACTGCAGCGGCAATGCCCAGCGTTCCCGGCCATGTGGCCAGCACGCCGCCGGCATCGTTCATGCCAAAGACCAGCTCGCCGTTCTCATTGCGGGAGTTGGATGCAGCTGCCACAGGGATAAAATGCTCGCACTGCTCACAGACAGCGTGGGCCTCGTTCATCCAGTCGGCCATGTCGGCGGGGGTGGCATTTGCGCGCAGGATCACATGACGGTTGAACCACTCCTTCAATAGGGTGGTGGTGCTGGGCAGGTGCTGCTCGCCGAAGATCGTCTTGCCGCGGAACTCGCCCTCGTCAAGGATGCCGTACGCATCGGTTTTGCGCTCCATGTCCTTGTACATGGCGGCCATCGGGCCGGTCATGGGGTATTTGGCCATCCGCCAGTCGGAAATGAACAGCTGGGCGATCTTTTCCTTGACGCTCAGCACCTTTACATAGGCGGCGGCGCGCTCGGCAGGGGTGTTGCGCCAGTCGTTTACAGCGGAGAGTGTACCGCTGCCGTCAATATCCTTGAAGGTCAGACCGTCCTGCTCAAAAACACGGCGATCGACCGTGGAGACAACGGGGCCATTTGCGTTGCGATAGGTTTTGATTCGCGTTGATGCCTTGGGCATGTTGAGGCTCCTTTCCAAATGCAAAAGGCGGGTACGCGCAAAAGGCGGTACCCGCTAGGTGGTTTACGGTTTATTTGTCTGCCTTGTAGTCCATCGGCAGGCTCGTCCAGCGGGCGCGGAAGTGGAACGCGGCGTCCTTGGGCTGGCGCTGGCGGGTAAAGATACCCTTCTTGTTGCCGTTGACGCGCATGATGCCCTCGGTCGTCTGGAAGTCTGCAAAGTTCCAGACCAGCTCGCCCTTGACAAAATCATAGCTGTCAAACACAGCATGGTTCATGTCCAGATATTCGTTCTGGTATTCCTGACTCCACATGACGCTGGGCAGCTTATGCTCGCTGGGCATCGTGTCGGCGCCGTACTCGGTAAAGATCATCGGGCGGCCGTGCAGGACCATGCTCCAGCCGTCCATCTCTCTGCGGAAGGCAGCCTCGGCATCCACAATGTTCATGCCGCCCATGACATACCAGCCATAGTAGCGGTTCAGGCTGATAAAGTCGGCAAACTGCTGGCCCTTGCTGTTGTTGGGCAGGCTCATCATTACGATGGCATAGGTGCGCGGACGCTTCTGGGGGTCGATCTCATGTGCCAGATCAAACAGCGTCTTGAAGTAGGCTTCGGTGCCCTCGCTCGTACACTGGGGCTCATTCAGGATGCTCCACGCAATGACGCTGGCGTGGTTCTTGTCGCGGTTGATCATGTCGATCAGCGCAGCCTTGTGGTTTTCCAGCAGCTGCGGGGTGGTCTCCTTCTCAAACCAGCCGACCTTCTTGCCGTTGCCCTGACTGGCAGACAGGAAGTTCATCGTGCTTTCCATAAAGCCAACGGCGGGAACCTCGTCGATGACAAGGAAGCCCTCCTCATCGGCCATCTGGTACAGTTCCTCGGCGTAGGGGTAGTGGCTGGTGCGGAAGCAGTTGGCACCGATCCACTTCATCAGCTCATAATCGCGCTTGACGGTGGCCAGATCCAGACCGCGGCCGCGGATGTCAGCATCCTCATGCTTGCCGAAGCCGCGCAGATAGACGGCCTTGCCGTTCAAAAGGAAGTTGCCGTCCTTGATCTCAAAGGTGCGGATGCCGATCTTCTCATGGTATTCGTCCACAACGGTCTCGCCATCGGTGATGCGGATGACAAAGCTGTACAGGTAGGCAGCGTGGACATTCCACAGCCTGACATTCTCGATATGCAGCGTGCCGCTCTTGCCATCGGCATGTGCGACCTTTTCTGCACCGTCATACACATCCACGCAGACGGCATGGTCACCGTTCGTTGTAACGGTGTAGGCAACATCGGCGGCGGTGCCGCTGAGGCTGTGTACTACGCTGAAGTCCAGTACGCGCTCCTTGGGCAGCGCCATCAGCTTGACAGGGCGGTGGATGCCGGCATAGTTGTAAAAGTCAAAGTAAGGCGTGGCCATTTTTTTGCCGTTGGACAGGGTGGTCGTGCGTCCGGCGGGCAGCATGGTCTCGTTCAGCTCATTGTTTGCCAGAACGGCCAGATGGTTATGCTGGTTATAGCGCACGATGTCGGTGACGGCAGCGTCAAAGGGCAGGAAGCCACCCTCATGCGCTGTGACCTCGACACCGTTTACAAAGATGCGGGCATGGTGGGTCACCGAGCCGAAGCGAACAGCGATGTCCTTGCCCTCCCACTCACCGGGGACAAAGAAGTCGGTCTCGTACCAGAAATCGCCGCAATACTCGCGGGAGTCCTTATCGGTAAAGAAATCGCAGAACGATGCAGGCACCGGCATGGTGATGCTCTCGGGCAGGGCCATCGTCCAGCCCTTGTCCACACCCTGACCCTGCGGGTCGAAGGCGAAACGCCACATGCCGTCGAGGCTGACTACACGGCGGGCGCTGGATTCACAGGGGTACAGCAAAGATTTGTTTTGCATGGTATTTTCTCCTCGTAAAATGATACTTGGCGCAGTTCTGCCCGGCAGCCGCAGCTGCACTGCTATTGTCATCTTCATTATGCCACAGCCGTATCTTCTTGCGTGAGTAGGATTTTGCGGCAAAACCGTACAATTTTACAGTAACGGCTGAAATCATACAAGCAGCTACATTATATAATGCACAAGCATGCTTTTGTGAACAATATACAAAAGTTTTATACGCGCGGGGAAAAATAAGCGTTTTTTACTCTAAAACCTAAAGATATTACTAACACTTTTGTAAAAATGTATTCATAATATAGACACAAAGTTGCCAGCCCTGCCTGCAGCAAGGCGCATCGGTCTCTGCCCCCGATGCGCCCACCGCGCCGCAGGCTGCCGGGCGCAACACGAAAAAGAAGGAGTAATTAACTATGGCTACAATGAGAACCTTGCCTGACAAGTATTACGACAAGGACTACGAAAGCAACGGCATTCACCGCGTTCCGCTTTGGCGTATTGCGGGCTTCGCCATGAACAACACCGCCACGAATGTCTACCTGATGTTCATGAACTACTGCACCTTCTACCTGCTGGGCTTTGTCGGCGTCAGCATGGTAATCGCCTCCAGCTTCCTGATGATGATGCGTCTGTGGGACGGCGTCACCGACCCGTTCGTCGGCTTTATGGTTGACAAGACCAACGGCAAGTTCGGCAAGAACCGTCCGTTTATCGTCATCGGCCAGGCTGTCCTGTTCGTGACCAGCTACATTATGTTCCACGTCACCCACAAGCTGCCCGAGGGTCCCGTCCGCTTTGCTTTCTTCCTCGTTATGTGCTGCCTATTCTACCTTGGCTACACCTGCCAGTGCGTTGTCACCAAGAGCGCCCAGAGCTGCTTGACCAACGACCCGAAGCAGCGCCCCATGTTTGCCTCCTTCGACGGCGTGTTCAACACCGTTCTGTTTACTGCGCTCGCCATCATCGTTTCCAACATTGCTGACAAGTACGCCGATGTTGGCAACTACACCTCTGTTGAGTTCTTCCACGAGTTCTGGATGCTGTCTGCCTTTATGTCTCTGTTTTTCACCATCATTGCTGTCATTGCCATCACCCCCAAGGATCGTCCCGAGTTCTTCGGCACCGGCAAGGCTGTCAAGATTGGTCTCAAAGACTACTGGGATACCCTCAAGAACAACCGCGCCATTCAGATGCTGATTCTGTCTGCCTCTACTGACAAGCTCGGCGCACAAGCCAAGTCCAGTGCCGTTGGCGTTGCCATGTTCGCCTGCATGGCCGGCTCTATCAAGCTGCAGGGTACTGTTACCGCCCTGACCATGGTTCCCGGCGTTATCCTTACCTTCCTCTCCGTTTCTCTGCTGGCTACCCGTTTGGGTCAGAAAAAAGCTATGGTCATCGGCTCCATCGGCGGCCTGATCATTAACATCCTGCTGGGCTGCCTGTGGTTCTTCGGCGATCCTACCACCATGACCACCGACCCTGCCACCGGCGCTCTGAACTGGGGCTTCTTCACAATCGCCCACATTGGTCTGTCTGTTCTGCTGGCCGGCTGCCAGGGTATTTCCGGCAATATCGTCATCCCCATGACCGCTGACTGCGCCGACTACGAAGTCTATCGTTCCGGTCGTTATGTTCCCGGTCTGATGGGCACCCTGTTCAGCTTCGTTGACAAGCTGGTTTCTTCTTTCGCCCCTATGATCGCCGGTATTGTCTTTGCCGCCTGCGGCTTTGTTGACCACAACCCCAGCTTGGGCGACGTTGTCACCCCGCAGCTGCGCGCCGGCATTGTTTTCCTCGCCTTCGGTATGATCTCCCTTGGCCTGATCTGCAACCTGATCGCCATGAAGTTCTACTCCCTGAGCAAGGAAAAGATGGCTGAGATTCAGGACCAGATCGTCAAGATCAAGGCTGCAGCTATGAGCGAGCAGGCTTAATTGACACAGCAGTCCTCCCTATAGTATACTTAAAGCAGCTCACACAGGAAGCCGCCCGCCTCGGCGGTGCGGCTTCTTTCTTTTGTTAGGAGAGATACAAACTTGAACGATCAGAACCGGACATCCGAGAAGAACGAAAAGCCGACTGCTGTTGATATTGCCATTGCGCAGGATCAGCTCAACTCTCTGCGGGAGGAAAACGGTATTGCGGACACCGGCAGGCACGGCCCGATCTGGCACGCGATTGATGCGTTTTTCAATGTGCGCGCCAACCGTGTGCGGCAAAAGGTGAGCCGTAAAACCTATCTGCGTCTGTGCATCTTGGGTATCTTTGGCGCACACCGCTTCTATGCCAAACAATGGGTGACCGGCATATTCTATCTGCTCACCTGCTGGACGGGTATTTCCATTGCCATGACCATCATTGATGCCATAACGGTCATTCCGATGCCGCCGGATGAAAACGGTATGATCGAGCTGTGACCTCTTGAAAAAAGAAAGGCTGCTTACTATGGATATTATGCAACTGCTGTTCAACCCCAACCATGAGACCCCGAGCGGCTGGGTACTGGCCGTGCTGATTTTGCTGGCGGTTGTCATGCCGCCCATCATGCGCTATGTGGCAGAGCACCGCAACCGCAAAAAATAACTATGCCTGTAACAACCGACCGCTGCATGCAAAAATTGCGCTGCGGTCGGTTGTTTGGTATGCCTTGCAAGGCACGGCAGTATCCGCTATAATGAAAGCAGAAATTTATGATGTGAGGTGTCTTTTATGCAGTTGGACCCATTGCTTGTGCTGAAAAGACTGGCCACCGGTTATGATATCAAATGCCTGCGGGTCGCTGCCCCCTTTACCGGGCTGGAGGACTTTGACTATGGTCTGCGCAAGGCGTTGGACCCCCAGTTTGATTGGGAGGCATTCGGCAAACTGCTGATCGAAAACACCGCTGAGCATGTGCTGACCATATCAGAGGATATATTTGAACTGCAATACGCGATGTTCCGCATCCCCGATGAGCCGGAGGCTGTATTCGTGATGGGCCCCTGGACCAACGGCACCCGCACAAAGGAAACCAGCAACTGGATACGCAAGTATATTGGGGAGGAAGCCTGCGAGGTCGTGCAGAGCTATTACAGCAGTGTGCGCGTGGTGCAGAGCGAACACTTCGTCTCTACCATCAGTACGATCGTGGGCCTGATGATGCCTGCCGATGAATACCGCGTGGTCGAAAAGCGGGAGTTCCTGCCCTTGAACATTGCGCTCGACACACGATGCTTTCGGGAACCGAGCTTTGAGCAGGAGCTGCCGCAGTCCATGCTGGAGGAGCGCTACGCCGCAGAAAACAGGCTGTTCGATGCCGTAAGCCGCGGCGATGTGGATGCAGCCCTCAATGTCTGCCACCAGATGGGGCGGTATACCTACAACGGGCGGTTCCGCGGCACACTGTACCAGATCAAGACCAAGATGACCATTATGAACACCCTGATGCGCAAGGCAATCGAGCGCGGCAAGGTACACCCGTATTATATCGACAAGATATCCGCCCGCTATGCCGCGCAGATCGAGGCCATCACAGATCTGAATGATACCTCGATGGTCTGGGACATGGTGCGCCAGTACTGCGCTTATGTGCAGCGCTACTCGGTCAAGAATTACACGCCGCTTGTGCAAAAGGTCATCAACCATATCAACCTGAATCTGGCCGAGCAGATGTCGCTGAAAAGCCTTGCCGCCATGTGCTTTATCAGCCCGTCGTACCTGTCCAGTCTCTTTAAGCAGGACACCGGCACCACCATTGTGGATTATATCAACTCCCAGCGTGTTGACCGTGCAGCCGTGCTGTTGGCCACAACCGACCGCAGCATTGCCGCCGTGGCTGCTGCAGTCGGTATTCTGGATGTGAACTACTTTACCAAGATCTTCAAAAAACAGCTCGGCACTACGCCGACCCAATACCGACGCGAGAAAAAAGCAATGCTGGGCCATTGATCTGCACCTTGCACATAGGAAAATGTGAGAAATCACAGCAAAAAAATACGATTCCGTCTTAAAAATGTTCTACCCTGCCCTGCTGCTTTCATGGTACACTGGTTACAGAATGAGACAAGAACAAAGCCCCTAAGGCAAACACCGAAAGGAGATTTTTTCATGAGAAACCTGTATTCCCTCGATCAGGGCTGGACCCTCAGCTTCCCCAAGGGTGAGCGTGAGACCGAGACCGTCAACCTGCCTCATACTTGGAACGCCGTGGACGGCATGGACGGCAACGGCAGCTATCTGCGCACTACCGCAGTCTACACCCGCACCTTCAAGGCGCCCACCCAGCCGCTGGCCGGTGGCCGTCTGTATGTTGAGATCCCCGCCGCAGCCCTGAAGGCTACCGTGCGTATCAACGGCAAGGACGCCGTGACCCATGAGGGCGGCTACTCCTGCTTCCGCGCGGACATCACCGACCTCTGCGTTGCCGGTGACAACGAGATCAGCATTGAGGTCAGCAACGAGGATACCCCCACGATGTACCCCGCCTCCGCTGACTTTACCTTCTACGGTGGCCTGTACCGCGGTGTCAACCTGATCAGCGTCCCCGAGACCCACTTTGATCTGGACTATTACGGCGGCCCCGGCATCATGGTCACCCCCAAGCCGACCGAGGACGGCGGCGCGGACTTCACCGTGCAGGCCTTTGTCACCAACGCCGGTGACGACTTTACCGTCCAGTACATTCTTGAGGACCCCTACGGCTGGGAGATTGCCGGTGCCGTGCGCCCCTCTGACAACACCGCTGTCACCCTGCATGTCCCCGAGGCCGTGCTGTGGAGCATGGACGAGCCGAACCTCTACACCGTCACCGCCCGTCTGAACCGCCGCAATGAGACCTATGACGAGATCATCCTCAACGCCGGTGTGCGCAGCTTTGCGGTCACCCCTGACGGCGGCTTCTCCATCAACGGTGTGGCTACCCCGCTGCGCGGCGTTTCCCGCCATCAGGACCGCCTGTACAAGGGCAATGCCCTGACCGCTGAGGATCATTATGAGGACGCGCAGATCATCAAGGATCTGGGCGCCAACACGATTCGTCTGGCCCACTATCAGCACAGCCAGGACTTCTACGATGCCTGCGACCAGCTGGGCTTCGCCGTCTGGGCTGAGATCCCCTTCATCAGCGTATTCAAGCCCGGTGACGCTGCCCATGAGCATTGCCGTCAGGAGATGAAGGAGCTGGTCATTCAGAACTACAACCACCCCTCCATCATGTTCTGGGGCATCTCCAACGAGATCCTCATCGGCGGCATCAGTCAGGAGCTGGTCGATCGTCACCACGACCTGCAGAAGCTGGTCAAGGAGCTTGACCCGACCCGCCTGACTACCATCGCCCATGTTTCCCACACCCCGACCGAGGGCCCCATGCACCACATCACCGATGTGGAAAGCTACAACCACTACTTTGGCTGGTACGGCGGCAAGATCGAGGACAACGGCCCGTGGCTGGATAAATTCCATGCCGAGCACCCTGACATCTGCCTTGGCGTGTCCGAGTACGGCTGTGAGGGCATTGTGAACTGGCACAGCAGCAACCCGCAGCGCAAGGATTACAGCGAGGAGTACCAGACCCTCTACCATGAGCATATGGCGCAGGTCTTTGAGGAGCGTCCTTGGGTCTGGGCCTCCCATGTCTGGAATATGTTCGACTTCGGCTGCGCAGCCCGTAACGAGGGCGGCGTCGGCGGCCGCAACAACAAGGGTCTGGTTACCATCGACCGTAAGACCCGCAAGGAGAGCTTCTACCTCTATCAGGCGTACTGGTCTCAGGAGCCGATGGTTCACATCGTGGGCCGCCGCTATGCCCAGCGCGCCGGCGAGACCATCGAGGTCAAGGTTTACTCCAATCAGGACGAGGTCACGCTGTTCCTGAACGGCAAGGAGCTCGGCAAGCAGCAGGCTCACCGTATCTTCCGCTTTGAGGTTGCCCTGCAGCCCGGCTTCAACACCCTGATGGCCATCACCGAGGATGCACGCGACTGCATCACGCTGGAAAAGGTGGAGAAGGAGCCCGCCAGCTACGTCCTGCCCGAATTCACCGAGCATGTCGAGGGCGTTGCCAACTGGTTCCAGCAGGTAGGCAGTCTGGATCTGGATGCGCCGATGGAATTCCCCGAGGGCTACTACAATGTCAACGACAGTCTCGAAGACCTTTCCCACAGTGAGGAAGCCTTTGCCATCGTGACAAAAGCCGTCAAGCTGACCACCAACTTCTCCATCGAGCCGGGTGTCGGCATGTGGGATATGCTCAAGAAGATGAGCCCCAAGGTCATGTGCGAGATGATGCCCGATTCCTCCTTGGGTGATAAGTTCCTGAACAGCATCAACGCCCAGCTGATCAAGATCAAGAAGTAAAATCCCGTATCGTATCCCCATTGCCGTATGCCGGAATTGCCGGCATACGGCTTTTTTGTCGTGATAATTGATGTAGAAATGCAAAAAACAATGCGCACACAATTCTCGTTGAGAGTCGTGTGCGCATTGCTTATACAGCGGTTATTCGCCGACCGCTTTGTTGGTCAGCATCGTCCAGACCAATTTCGGCATCTCGGCCTCATTGTAAAAGGAGCGCGGCTGGTAGCAGCAGGCACCGTAGGCGGTGGCTTCATAAACGCCGTCCCAGTGGGTCACAGCCTCGGGGTAAGTCCAGCGCTCGGCTGTGGCGTAGCGAATCCCCTTATAGGCAACCACGCCGGGCCACTGGCAGTCGGTGCCGCAGATCGTGCCGCAGGGGGTCTCGCGCAGATATTTTTGCTCGCTCATAGGTTCAACTCTCCTTCTTATTGTAGGCACTGGGCATCCATGGGTCGGGCCTTCAAGCAGGAATACGGCATCTCCCCCCACCCGCTTCAAAACGCTGTGACCGCCACAGGGAATCCATCTTCTCCCACAACAACAAAAGAGGCATCGCCGGAATGCCTCTTTTGTATTGTGCGCTCGGTACGCGCGGTGGTGTGAGAGGTCGGCTCTCTATTTAAGAAAGCCTCCTACTCGATTTGGTATTATTTGCCCAGATGCCAGATGTCGCGGTCGTACTCCGCAATGGTGCGGTCGCTGGAGAAGAAGCCTGCCTTAGCAATGTTGATAAGGCACTTGCGCCGCCAGCCCATCGGGTCGCAGGCGTAGTCGCTGAGCGCCTGTCCCTTGCGAACAACATAGGCGTTGAAGTCCGGCAGAGTCTGGAACCAATCCTTGTGGATCAGCTCATTTTGCAGGCGCTTGAGGTTTTCCTCATGCCCGGCGGCCAGCATCTGCGGGCTGGTCAGGAAATCCACGGCGCGGCGGATGTTGGGGTCACCTTCATACCACTGGGCAGCAACATAGTCCCCGGCGTCGTAGCGGTGGATGACCTGATCGGAGGTCTGACCGAAGATATAAATATTCTCCTGCCCGACCTGCTGGCTGATCTCGACATTCGCGCCGTCCATCGTGCCAAGGGTCAGCGCGCCGTTGAGCATGAACTTCATGTTGCCGGTGCCCGATGCCTCCTTGGAGGCAAGGCTGATCTGCTCAGACAGATCACATGCAGGAATCAGCTTTTCGGCTGCCGTCACATTGTAATTCTCGACAAACACCACCTGCAGCCAAGGGGAAACCTCGGGGTCCTGCGCAATAACCTTGGAGAAGGTCAGCAGTGCGTGGATGATGTCCTTGGCGATGATGTAGGCCGGTGCCGCCTTGGCGCCAAAGATGCTGACCAGCGGCACAGCGGGCAGGTGCCCTGCCTTGATTTCATAATACTGGTGGATGAGGTAGAGCAGGTTCAGCTGCTGGCGCTTGTACTCATGCAGGCGCTTGGACTGAATATCAAAGACAGCCTTCGTGTTCACCGTGACATTCTGGGTGCGCAGCAGCCAGTCTGCCAGCTCCTGCTTGTTGGCGGTCTTTACGGCGGTCAGCTCATTCAGCACGACCTCGTTGCCTGCAAACGCCAGCAGCTTTTCCAACTCGGCGGCATCCTTGCGGAAGCCGGAGCCGATGTGCTTTTCCAGCACCTGCGTCAGGCGCGGGTCGCATTCCAGCAGCCAGCGGCGGAAGGTGATGCCGTTGGTCTTGTTGTTGAA
>OGXE01002235.1_pt1 | contig 14945 bp, 10 predicted proteins | sample 1576181 | NCBI WGS metagenome assembly OGXE01 (sample SAMEA3541478, study PRJEB24748) | human gut metagenome | biome: human gut; feature: human-associated habitat; material: faeces | place: China | collected 2012 | reverse complement strand
TGTTGGGGCCTTCAGGAGTCTCGATGGGGCACATACGGCCGTAGTGGCTGTAGTGCACGTCACGGACATCGAAGCTCGCGCGCTCACGCGACAGGCCGCCGGGGCCGAGGGCGGAGATACGGCGCTTGTGCGTCAGCTCTGCCAGCGGATTGGTCTGGTCCATGAACTGGGACAGCGGGCTGCTGCCGAAAAACTCCTTGATGGAGGCCGTCACGGGGCGGATATTGATGAGCGACTGCGGGGTCACGGCGTCGAGATCCTGCAGCGTCATGCGCTCGCGGATCACGCGCTCCATGCGGCTGAAGCCGATGCGGAACTGGTTTTGCAGCAGCTCGCCCACGCTGCGCACGCGGCGGTTGCCGAGATGGTCGATGTCGTCCGGCTCACCGATGCCGTGCGCCAGGCAGCACAGATAGTTGATGGACGCGAACATATCGTCCGCGATGATGTGCTTCGGGATGAGCAGGTCGAGGTTTTCCTCGATGGCTTCCTTGAGCGCGTCGCCCTCGTACTGCTCCATGAGCTGGCGCAGGATCACGCCGCGCACGAGCTCCTTGACGCCGAGCTCGGCGGGATCAAAGTCCACATAGTGCTTCATGTCGACCATGCCGTTGCCGAACACGCGGATGGACTTGCCGTCCACGTCCAGATAGACGTCGTTGACGCCGGCCTCGGCGATCTCCTCGGCGCGCTCGCGCGTGAGCACCTCGCCCGCCTCAGCAATGATCTCACCGGTCATCGGGTCGGCGACCGGAGCTGCCAGCGCAAAGCCGGCGATACGGCCGCGCAGGCCGAGCTTCTTGTTGAACTTATAGCGGCCGACGTTCGAAATGTCGTAGCGGCGGCGGTCATAGAACAGGCCCTCGAGCAGCGTCTCCGAGCTCTCGACCGTCGGGGGATCGCCCGGGCGGAGCTTGCGGTAGATCTCGACGAGCGCCTCCTCGCGGGAGTTGCAGGTGTCCTTGTCGAGCGTGGCGACGATGCGCGCGTCGTTGTCGAACACTTCCTTGATCTGCTCGTTCGTGACGACGCCGGTCGTCATATCCGGGATACAAGACAGCCAGGTGTTCGGGTTGTCCGCCTTGTAGGCGCCCATGGCCTTGATGAACCAGGTCACGGGCAGCTTGCGGTTTTTATCAATGCGGCAGTTGAAAATGTCGTTGAGGTCGGTCTCGTACTCGAGCCAGGCACCGTGGTACGGGATGACGGTCGTGCCGTAGGTGGAGTTGTAGGCCTTGTCGGTCTTCTTATCATAGTACACGCCGGGGGAACGCACGATCTGCGAGACGATGACGCGCTCCGCACCGTTGATAACGAAGGTGCCGCTGGGCGTCATGATCGGGAAATCGCCCATGAAGATCTCCTGTTCCTTGATCTCCTCGGTCTCCTTGTTGCGCAGGCGGACGCTGACCTTCAGTGGGGCCGCATACGTGGCGTCGCGCGCTTTGCACTCTTCCTCGGTGTACTTCGGGTTCTCGTCCATGGAATAGTCCACGAAGCGCAGCTCGAGGTTGCCGGAGTAGTCGGTGATGACGTCCACATCCTTGAACACATCACGCAGGCCCTCTTCGAGGAACCACTTGTACGAATTCTTCTGGATCTCCAGAAGATTCGGCATGCTCTGGATCTCCTCGTGACGGGCAAAGCTCATTCGTTCGGTTTTTCCATAGGTGACTGCCTTTGGCATGGCGAACACTCCTTCTTTTGAGATTGCGAACACCCGGTAGGGTTGTAAAATACTTTTTTGACTTGTTGCATTTTCACAGCGAATCCGGTAAAATGTGCTTGTAGGCTGCGGGAGTTGTTTCTTCCGCTCCCAAAGACACATAGCGTGATATTTTACCATTTCAACGCATAGGTTGTCAAGCACGAATTTGTGAATTTTTCGCCGGCAGGAGCGCGTCGCCCTGCCGCTTTTTTGTATCTTCGGAGGGATGACCATGGATATCCGAATCTGTCTGCTGCTGGCTGCCGAGGCCGGGCTCGCGCTGGTACTGCTGTGGAGCGCCGGCGTGCTCCGAAAACCGGCGCACGTCCTGTGCGCGGCGCTGCTGCTGGCGGCGGCGTTCGTGCTGCGTGGGCTGTGGCTGAATTATGAGACGAGCGACTACACGCAGTTTCTGACCGTGTGGGTCAACTTTTTCCGCACGCACGGCGGGCTCGCCGCGCTGCGGGAGTCCGTTGGCAATTATAATGTACCGTACCTGACGTTTCTGGCGCTCATCAGCGGCAGTTCCCTGCCCGATCTGTACCTTATAAAACTGTTCAGCATCTTTTTTGACGTCGTGCTCGCGTGGTCGGTCATGCAGCTCGTAGGGCTGTTCCGGCGTGAGGCGGTGTGGAAGCTTGCGGCGTTCTTCCTCGTGCTCTTCTGGCCGACGGTCATGCTCAACAGCGCGCTCTGGGGCCAGTGCGACAGTGTGTATGCCGCCCTCGCCGTGCTGAGCGTCTATCTCGTGCTGGCCGGGCATCCCGTGCTCGGCGTGGTGAGCATCGGCGCATCGTTCGCCTTCAAACTGCAGGCCGTGTTCGTCATACCGGTGTTCCTGCTCTTCTGGCTCACGCGGCGCGTCAAGCTGCGGCACACGCTGGCCTTCCCCGCCACGTGCGTGGTCATGGTGCTGCCGGCCGTCATCGCCGGACGCGGACTGTGGGATGCGCTGACCATCCCGTTTCAGCAGACGGGCAGCATCGGCACCGGGCTCAACTATAACTCCTCGTCCGTCTTTGCGCTCTTTACGGAGGTGCGCGACCCCGAGATCGCCGCAAAGCTCGGCATCGGCGCAGCCACACTCGTGATCGTGCTGCTGGCCGTCTGGTTCTGGCTGCACCGGGGCGATTGCTCCGACCGGGCGCTCGTGCTGGCGGCGGCGCTGCTCGCGGTCGCGATCCCGTTTTTCCTGCCGCACATGCACGACCGGTATTTCTTCGCCGCCGATGCGCTCACGCTCGCGCTGGCGGCCGCGTGGCCGCAGCTGGCGGCGCCTGCGGTGCTGTGCGAGTTTGCGTCCCTGCTCGGCTATCACGCCTATCTGCGCATGCGCTACCTGCTGCCGATGGCCGACGGCGCGCTCGCGCTCATCGCCGCGCTCGTGATCCTGGCGGCCGTGCTGGCGCTGGAGCTGCGGCAGAGATCGCCGCTGAACGGGAAAATAAAAAAATCGACCTGAGCCGAAAATTTGTGGTTGACATTCCGCGCTTTTCTGTTATAATAACTCATGCATTTGAAAAGTGCATATGCGGGAGTGCTGGAATCGGTAGACAGGCAGGCTTGAGGTGCCTGTGTCCAACCATAGACGTGTGGGTTCAAGTCCCATCTCCCGCACCAAGATCGCCAAGGTACATCGTACCTTGGCGATCTTGTTTTTCCCAAGCGCGCAAAAAAGGCCTCCGGCGGAAGATCCGCCGGAGGCTTTCTGCATTTATGAAGAGCGGCGCAGGTTATCCAACGATGAAGTACAGGACCATGAGCGCGCACAGCAGGTACATGATTGGGTGGATCTCCTTGGCCTTGCCGCGCACGAGCTTGACGAGCACGTGCACGATGATGCCGGCGCCGAGGCCGTTGGTGATGTTGCCGGTGAAGGCCGTGAACATCATCATGACGCAGGGACCGATGGCCTCATCAAAGTCCGTGAAGTCGATCTCCGTGAAGCCCTTGAGCATCAGAAAGCCGACATAGATCAGCGCCGGGCCGGTCGCGGCATACGGGATGGCGACGAACAGCGGCGCGAGGAAGATGGTCAGCAGGAACATGATGCCGGTGACGAGCGCGGTCAGGCCGGTGCGGCCGCCGGCTTCCACGCCGGAGGTGGACTCGACAAAGGTCGTGATGGTGGTGTTGCCGGTCAGCGCGCCGATGCAGGTGCCGATAGCGTCGACGAGGAAGGGACGCTCGATACCGGGCAGGTTGCCGTTTTCATCGAGCATGTTGGCGCGGTTGGCGACGGCCAGCACCGTGCCGAGCGTGGAGAAGAAATCTCCGAAGAAACATACAAACACAAGGATGAGCCCGCTCGCGGTGAACACACCCTTGAAATCGAGATTGAACATGACGTTGCCCAGCTCGCCGAAATCCGGCACGGCGGCGACGCCGTTGAGCGTCGTCACACCGAGCGGGATGCCGATGAGCGTGGTGGCAATGATGCTGATGAGGATGGCGCCCTTGACGTTCAGGGCGTTGAGCACAATGATGAGCAGCAGGCCGCCGATGGCCAGCAGCACGGCGGGATCGGTGAGATTGCCGAGGGCGATGCCGTTTTCAAACGAGCCGATGCCGCAGTTTTTGAAGCCGAGGTAGGCAATAAAGAAGCCGATGGATGCGGAAATGGCGATCTTAATGTTCTTGGGAATGACGCGCACGATCAAGTCGCGCAGGCCAAAGACCGTCAGCAGCACGAACACGATACCGGAAATGAGCGTGATCACCATGGCGGCACCGAAGCTCAGCGCCTGGGACTGGATGAGCGCGCCGAGAATGAAGTTCGAGCCCATACCGGTCGAGAGTGCAAAGGGGAAGTTCGTGTAGAAGGCCATCAGCAGCGTGATGAGGCCGGACACGAGCGCACAGGTGATCATGATGGCGGACTTGGTGATGACAACGCCGTTGACATCCGTGATGTACGCCTCGCCGCCGCAGATCGCGGCCGGCTGGACAGCCAGCACATACGCCATGGTCATGAAGGTGGTCAGGCCCGCGATGATCTCGGTTTTCTTATCCGTACCGCGCAGGCTGAGTTTGAAGAGTTTATCCATCAAAAGCTCCTTATCCTTTCTCTGTCTCTGGTTGATTTATGCTTCCGCATCCGCAAACACGGGTACGAACGTCTGGTTGGCGCCGTTGACGAGGCCCATATCCGTAATGACCACGCTCGGCAGCACCGGCAGCGCCATGATGGCGGTCGCCAGCAGGGTGAGCTGTCCGTCGCTGATGACATCGAGCGCGGACTGCACGGCCGCGATCTCACCGGCGACCTCGGCGCAGGGCTTCTGGCTCATGAGGCCGGCAGCCGGGAGCGCAATGTGCGTCTCCTGCTCGCCGTCAATCACGCAGACACCGCCGCCGCACGCGCGCAGGATCTCGGCGGCGCGGAAGGCGTCCTTCGGATCGTGGTAGCTGACGGTGAAGTTGTGGCTGTCGTGCGAAATGGTAGATGCGAGCGCGCCGGCGCGCAGGCCGAAGTCGCGGTAGACGGCGATCGTCTTGCCGCCGCGGCCATAACGGTTGGCGCAGCAGACGAACACGAGCGTCGGATCGCCGCTGATGTCGACCACGCCGTCACGCACCGGCAGCTCCACCGGCTCGACGTGGCGCAGGATGCGGTTGCCGTCCTCGGACACCATGACGTTGACGCGGATCGTATCGCCGGTGTAGCCCTCCGGCACACGCAGCTCGAAGGACTCGGGGCCCGTGATCTGCGGCAGATCGACGGTGTTCGGCAGGTCGTAGTCCGCCGTCTTGCAGTCGCCGCCGAGATACTTGCCGTCCTCCGCGACGAGCACGCCCTCGGTGAACACGGCCTTCGGCCGGCTGCCGTCAAGCGCGTCGACGAGCTGGATATCGGCGATGTAGCCCGGCGCGATCGCGCCGAGATCGTCAAAGCCGTACTCACGCGCAGCGTTGAACGTCGCCATCTTGACGACCTCGCGGCCGTCGAGGCCGGAGGCGACCGCCTTGCGCACGACGTTGTTGATGTGACCGACGGTGAGCAGATCCTTGGCGTGGACATCGTCCGTGCAGATGGACACGAAATCGCGCCACGGCTGATCCTTGCAGCCGTCGACAAGGAAGGAAAGGTTATCAATGAGGGAGCTGGCGCGAAGGTTGATGTGCATGCCGGCGCGGAGCTTGGCGCGCACCTCGTCGGCGTTCACGCTCTCGTGGTCGGACACGGGGCCGCCGATGCGGTAGGCCGCAAGCTCACGGCCGAAGCAGTACGGCGCGTGGCCCTGCAGGAACATGCCGCGGCGCAGGCCCTCGTCGATGATGGTGTGCATACGCTCGCTGTCGTGAATAACGCCGACGTAGTCCATGATCTCGGCAATGCCGATGACGTCGTCCATGTCCAGCAGCTCGCCGACTTCCTTGGCGAAGAACTCCGCGCCGGCGTTTTCCATGCCGGGCAAGGACGGGACGCACGACGGAGCGAGCACGTACTGGCGGAGCTTGGACTTTTTCGCATTCTCAAGCATGAAGCGCACGCCGTCGAGACCCATGACGTTGCCGATCTCATGCGGGTCGGTGCAGATGGTCGTCGTGCCCCACGGCAGAATGGCGCGGGCGAGATTTTCGGGGATCATCATCGTGCTCTCGATGTGCATATGCGTGTCGATGTAGCCGGGGATCAGGTAGCGGCCCTGACCGTCGTAGTACGATTTGGACGGCAGGACTGCCTCCTGTCCTTCCTCACGCACCAAAACAACAAATCCGTCCAGTATGTCGACACTGGCCGGATAGATTTCTCCCGTAATGACATTGAAAAACTGTACGTTGCCGATCGTCAGATCGCACGGGATCTGACCCATGGCCGCCTGAATGAGGCGCGAGCGATCCTTTGCCTTGCGTGTACGCATCAAAATCCCTCCCTGAAATCATAAGCTGCTATCAACCATAAAAAGCGTTTCCGCTCTCTATCCAAATAAAAAAACGGCGGAGCGTCTGCGATCTGCGACCCTCCACCGAAACGGAAAAGCTCACACAGCGGTTTGGCGCTGTGCGTGCTGCATTCCGGTAGTCGGGCAATTCAAGGGCCGCCCGGTAGAGACGCGGGGCCCATGTGACTTCCCCGCCTATACCTGAAAGTGTCTGTGTTCACTTGTTGGAACGCCTTGATTATAAATCCGGCGGCACCGAAAAGCAATTATTCAAGAACCTGAAATAATCCCGGTCTTTCGATTTTTCTCTATCCATTTCGCTGAATTTACTCCCAGAAAATGAAAGTGTCTCTGCCGGGCGTATGTTCGTCCGGCAGAGACACATTCCTGCATTATGTCTTTTATGCGCTTACGCGCCGCGCAGCAGCGCCACGGCCGAGCGCGCGGCCGTGGCCGCGTCCGGGCAGTAGACGTCCGCGCCGATCTCGTCGCTGTAGCCGGGCGTGATGGGCGCACCGCCGACAAAGATCTTCACCCGGTCGCGGATGCCGCGGGCCTTCGCCAGCTCCACCACATCGCGCATTTCCGGCATCGTCGTCGTCAGCAGCGAGGAGCAGGCGATGATGTCGCAGTGCTGTTCGATCGCCGTGTCCACGAACTGCTCCGCCGTGACGTCCACGCCGAGGTCCACGACCTCCAGCCCGCTGCCTTCCATCATGATCTTGACGAGGTTCTTGCCGATGTCGTGCATATCACCGCGCACCGTGCCGAGGCAGACGCGGCCGATCGTCTCGCTGCTCTCCCCCGTCACACCCATAGCATGAAAAAACAAAACAGCGGGATCCTTCCGATTTCCCAATGTCTTAAATTTCATTGTAAGTCCTTTCCGTAGTGAACACACTATCTCAACAGCCGCCTGCGGTCAAGGCAGCACTTGCAGGCTTTCATTGATTCCCTTTCCGACAGACGAACCATACCATACTCTTCACGGTTCCCAGTGTTACGGTTGCGTACCGTTTTTCCAACCGTTTTTTCAAACTGGCGGTCGTTTCATAGGGCGGTGTGAAGAACCCCGCCTTTTCATATATATGCCGGACGAACCGGTCCGTTCGCTTCTGCTCGCCCGCCACATAAAAGCAGCCGCAGAAGGTCCCTCTGGGTTTCAGGACCCGGAACACCTCCCGGTAAGCAGCCTCCTTATCCGGGAATGCGTGAAAGCCGTTCAGTGACAAAACCAAGTCAAACGCGCTGTCCGCAAAGGGCAGCGCCCCTACATCTCCCTGCTGAAAGGTCACATTTTGCAGATGCAGACGTTCCGTCTTCTCCTGCGCCTGCCCCATCATATCCGCTGAATAATCCAGACAGGTAATGTCCGCCTTGGGCAGCGTCTTGTAAAGCGGCATGGTCAGAATACCGGTTCCCACCGGCACCTCCAGCAGCCTGCCGGAGAAATTCTCCGGAATGCCGGACAGCGCCTTTTCCAGATAGGCATCGCTTTCCGCCTTGTTCATATCCCACACCAAGCGGCATACCGCTTTTCCGCTAAAGGTCGAGCAGGTGATCATACCGTCATAAAAATTGTTGCCGCCTGTCAGCCGATAGGCGCTGCGAATCGCTTCTTTTCGTTCCATGTTCCGTCCTCCTTACGCTATTTCACCGCTTTTGCGCCGTAACGCGCAGCCAGCCATTTTTGTTTTTGTGGCGCTGCATCTTACAAAATCCTGCTTGTTCCAGATATGCTTTCAGCGCAGTATCCGTGTAGATGGTCATACCGTTGATAATTTGCGTCCAGTCATATACGGGCGGGCCTCGCCGAACATTTTCAGAAAGGCCTTGACACAATCCCCCAACTCTCTGGCATGTTTGTCCAGACACTTTTGAAGAAAATTCACCTTGAGCTTTCCATCCCGCACCACGGGGACAATCAACGGCAGCAGAAAATCAGCCTGCAGTTTTGCCGCCAGCGGCGATGCCTGATCCAAATCAGAGCTGCCCAGAATGCCGTAGGCTATGTGGATATTCTGCCGTGCCACCAACAACCCAACAAACAATCCGCCCAGCGAGCAGCCGTAGGCTGCCCGGATATGACCACCGCAGCGGGTCTTGAGGGAAGCTTCGATCTTTTTGTTTTCTGCCTGTAAGCAAGGACACATTTCTAGGCGGAGGGCAGAACTGAAAGTTAGATAAAACTAACTTTCAACCTTATAAAAAGCCGCTTCTCAGCGGTCCTTCTAGCCCAATAATACGCCCTGATGTTATCTCTGTCACGAAGCTTAGGCGCTTTCAGAGATTCCGAAGAAGGCTCCCGCATCATAAAGCACCCGAGCGGTTATACACGGCTAACTACGGAAAAGTATACTGCACATCGGCAAAAAGGTCAAGGGCTTAGCTGCAGAAGAAATTTATCTCAGGCAAGCCACTGCAAACGAATTGAAAAATGAACGACTGGCAAGAGCGCAATGCACCGATCAATCGGAATTTTAAACTGTTCCTTACGGGCGGTAAGGTCAAAGTCCTGGCGGAGCTTCTGTTTTGGGGGCTTTCCCAAACATTGCTCACCTGCTGGCAAAGTGCAACAGCGGACTGCAAAATCTGCATTTGATTCAGCCTAAAGGATACCGGAATTTCTGATTTTTGAAAAATTGGAAAACAGGCTCCTCTGGAAAACAATCGTTATTCAGAAGGGCCTGTTTGCGTTATCTGTTTTTTGAAAATTAGGGGGCCTATGGCGAGTGTTTTGGTGCTTTTGGAAACATTTATCCGTGAAGGGGCTGCTACACTTGTTTTTTCCTTGTGCAACAGCCCCTTTGCAGCAGAAGGCGGGCAATTAGCCCATGACGACCTTGACCTGTACGGTCGAGCCGGCGGGAACAGGGGAGAGAATGTTGCTGCTTACCGGCTTGCCATCCACGGTCATGGCTTTGACGCCCTTTTCCAGATGGTCAGGGTTCTCCACAACGATTTCATAGGTTGCCCCGCGCCAGACGCGGCGCAGGGTAAAGCCGTCCATCTCGTGCGGGATGCAGGGGTCGATCTTCAGCCCGGCCAGCGTGGGCTGGATGCCCAGGATATACTGGCTCACATCCACAAAGGTCCAGGCCGCCGTGCCGGTCAGCCAGCTGTTTTTTGCTTCGCCAAAGGTGGCGGCGTCGCGGCCAGCCACCATCTGGCTGTAGACATACGGCTCGGTGCGGTGGATCTCACTGATGTCCTCAATGTATGCCGGGCAGGTCTTTTTGTAGATCTCAAACGCGCGGTCGCCGTGGCCGACTACAGTTTCGGCACAGCTGACCCACGGGTTGTTGTGGCAGAAGATACCGGCGTTCTCCTTGTAGCCCGGGGGATAGCTGGAAATCTCGCCCAGCTCAAGGTGATACTTGGTGTAAGCGGGCTGCAGCAGCACAATGCCGTACTTTGTGTCGAGCTTGTCTTTCACGCTCTGCAGGGCGGTTACGGCTTCGCCGGTGTTTACGCCGATGCCTGCCATGACGCACATACCCTGCGGCTCGATGAAGATCTTGCCTTCCTCGCATTCCTCACCGCCGATCACATGGCCAAAGGCGTCGTAGGCGCGGCGGAACCAGCTGCCGTCCCAGCCGGCAGTCAGCACGGTTTGTTCCATCTCTGCAGCCTCGGCGCGCACGGCGGCGGCCTCGTCCGCGTGGCCGGTGGCGTCCAGAATCTCGGCAAAGGCGTTGCCGTATTTGACATACATACCGGCGATGAACACGCTTTCAGCCACAGGGCCGTCACTCGGGCCGGTGGTCTGGAAGCTCTCGCCCGGCTCCTTGCTGAAACAGTTCAGGTTCAGGCAGTCATTCCAGTCGGCGCGGCCGATCAGCGGCAGGCCGTGCGGCCCCTTGTGGGTGTGCAGGTAGCCGAAGCTGCGGCGCAGATGCTCAAGCAGCGGCTGTGCAAGGCTGTGGTCGTTGTCAAAGTCCACCGGTTCGTCCAGAATCGAGTAGTCGCCCGTCTCGCCCAGATAGGCGTACACGGCAGCAATCAGCCACAGCGGGTCATCGTTGAAGCCGGAGCCGATGTCCATGTTGCCCTTTTTCGTCAGCGGCTGGTACTGGTGGTAGGCGCTGCCGTCGGGGAACTGGGTGGCGGCAATGTCCAGAATGCGCTCCCGCGCGCGGGCGGGGATCAGATGCACAAAGCCGAGCAGATCCTGACAGGAATCGCGGAAGCCCATGCCGCGGCCGGTGCCGCTCTCATAATAGCTGGCAGAACGGCTCATGTTGAAGGTGACCATACACTGGTACTGGTTCCAGATATTGACCATGCGGTCGAGCTTTTCATCGCTGCTCTTGACCGAGTAGGTGGACAGCAGGGTATTCCAGTGGTCGTGCAGTTTGGCAAGCGCCGCATCGACCTGCGCATCCGTGGCATAGCGGGCAGCCATCGCCTGGGCGCGGGTCTTATTGATGACGCCGGGCGCGGCCCACTTCTCGTCCTCCGGGTTTTCTATATAGCCCAAAACAAAAATCAGGCTGCGGCTTTCGCCGGGCTGCAGAGTGACATTGATTTGATGTACGCCAACGGGTGCCCAACCATGCGCCATCGAGTTGGTGCAGCGGCCGTTTTCCACGACCTCGGGGTTCGCATTGCTGCGCCATGCGCCTAAAAAGGCGTCCCGGCTCGTGTCAAAGCCGTCAATGGGCGTGTTGACGGTGAACAATGCGTAATGGTTGCGGCGCTCGCGGTACTCGGTCTTGTGGTAGATGGTGCTGCCCTCGACCTCGACCTCGCCGGTCGAAAAATTGCGCTGGAAGTTGGTGGAATCATCCACGGCGTTCCAGAGGCAGAACTCCAGATAGCTGAATACAGTAAACGATTTCGGCGCCTCACTCCCATTGGTCAGCACCAGACGATCAATCTCGCAGTTGTCGCCTACCGGCACAAACAGCTCCAGCTTCGCGGTCAGACGGTTCTTTTTGCCGGTGATGATGCTGTACCCGAGACCGTGGCGGCACTCATAGCTGTCCAGCTCGGTCTGGGTGGGCTGCCAGCCGGGATTCCATACGGCATCGCCGTCCTTAATATAGTAATACCGACCGTTAGAGTCCGCTGGTACGTTATTGTAGCGGTAGCGGGTGATACGCCGCAGCTTGGCATCCCTGTAAAAGCTGTACCCGCCGGCCGTGTGGGAAACAAGGCTGAAGAATGCCTCACTGCCCAGATAGTTGATCCACGGCAGCGGCGTGCGCGGCGTGGTGATGACATATTCGCGTGCGGTATCGGAAAAATGACCGAACTTCATAGAGACCCTCTCCTTACTTATGGAAAGCAGATAAAATCGTGAGTTCAAGTCGAAAACGATTAAGTTATTACCCTTACAATACCGCGTTTTCCGGATAATTGCAAGGGCTGCAGCGGAATTTAACGATGATTTGGCAAGTTTCACAATTTTGCAAACCGAAAATTGGCACGAAAATCGAATGCAACCTATTTTATATAAGAGTGTTTTCCGGCTGCGGCACCATAAAAAGCAAATTTGAGTCTGCATCACCGGGGCGAAAAGCGTAAAAGCGGTAAGCGAAGGCGCAAATTATGTCACTTTTTCAGCGAAACTCCAAACGAAATAGCCAAAACAGAGGTTTTCGCTTTTTGCAAATCGCCAAATCGAATCGAAATGCACAAAAAATGCCAAAAAGGCATTGATTTTATGGTTGACATGTTGTATAGTGAAGATGCGAAAACGATTAAGGTAGATGCAAGGAGGCGATACCATGGCATCCATCAAAGACATCGCAAAGGCATGCGGGGTCTCGGTGGCTACCGTGAGCAAGGCTCTGAACGGTCACAACGATATCAGTCAGGCCACCAAAGAAAAAGTGCGCGAGGCGGCAAGGCAGATCGGCTACATGCCAAACTCCGCAGCGCGGGCCTTAAAAACGAACCGTACCTATAATCTGGGCGTCCTTTTCGTGGACGAGGCACAAAGCGGTCTGACGCATGAATTCTTCGCGGCTGTTCTGGACAGCTTCAAACGCCACGCCGAGGGCAGAGGCTATGATATCACCTTTATCAACCACAACATTGGCCACGGCCACTCCAGCTATTTAGAGCATTGCCGCTACCGCGGCGTTGACGGCGTGATCGCTGCCTGCATCAAGTTCGATGACCCGGAGGTCATTGAGCTGGCCTACAGCAACCTGCCGATTGTCACAGTCGACCATGTCTTTAACAACCGGGCTGCCGTACTTTCCGATAACACCGACGGTGTTCACAAGCTGGTGGATCAGCTTGCTGCCTTAGGGCATGAGCGGATCGCCTATATCCACGGAGAGAATCACAGCGCAGTCACCCAGAAGCGTCTGGTCGGTTTCTACCGCGCCTGCGCCGCCCATGGGATCACGGTGCCGGATGCCTACATCGTGCCGAGCACCTACCGCGATGCGAAAAGCTGCGCCGCTGCGACCCGTCAGCTGCTGGCACTGCCGCAGCGCCCCACGGCGATCCTCTTCCCGGATGACTTCTCCGCCATCGGCGGCATCCAGACGATCCGGCAGGAAGGACTTCTGATTCCGCGGGATATTTCGGTGGCCGGCTATGACGGCAACCTGATTTCGCAGATCATGTCCCCGCAGCTGACCACCTACCGGCAGGACACCGAAGCGCTGGGCCGCGCCGCGGCAGAGCTGCTTATCGAGCAGATAGAATCCCCGCGCACGGCATTGCCGGAGCAGAAGCTGATCTCCGGCAGCCTGCTGAAAGGGCAGTCCGTCGATGTCCCCAATCCATAGGTTCAAACCCGCTGGGATGCGGGTCACAATATCTGATTCATACATGAGTTCTTTTTTAAAAGGAGGAAAAGACATTATGAAAAAGGCAATGAGTTTATTGACCGCCACTGCAATGGCAGCCACCTTGCTGGCAGGCTGCGGCGGAGGCGCCGCAAGCTCGTCCGCAGCCCCCGCCGCTGATTCGACCTCTGCCGAAGCCAGCAGCACGGCCGCAGAGCCTGCTGCCGATGCAGCCGCAGAGGAGGGCAAGGTCCTGAACATCTGGTGCTGGAACGATGAATTCCAGTCCCGCTTCAATGACTATTACCCCGGCGTCAAGGAGATCGCCGCCGACAAGTCCACCACAACGCTGGATAACGGTGTCACCGTAAAGTGGACCATCAACCCCAATGATAACAACAACTACCAGAATAAGCTGGACGAGGCCCTGCTCAAGCAGGACAGCGCCGCTGCCGATGACAAAATCGACATCTTCCTGATCGAGGCCGACTACGCGCTGAAGTATGTGGATTCCGAATATACGCTGGATGTCAAAAAGGATGTCGGCCTGACCGATGATGACCTCAAGGATCAGTACCAGTACACCAAGGACATTGTTACCGTGGATGGCGTGCAGAAGGGCACCACATGGCAGGCAACCCCGGGTCTGTTTGCCTACCGCCGCTCCATCGCCAAGGATGTGCTGGGCACCGATGATCCGACCGAGGTCCAGGCCGCATTGAGCGATTGGGATAAGTTCAACGATGTGGCGGAGAAGGCCGCTGCCAAGGGCTACAAGATGCTCTCCGGCTACGATGATTCCTACCGCACCTTCTCCAACAATGTTTCCGCCGGTTGGGTGGACGGCACGACCGTCAAGGTCGACCCCAACATTATGAACTGGGTCGATCAGACCAAGACCTACACCGATAACGGCTACAACAACAAGACCAGTCTGTGGAGCGACCAGTGGGCCGCCGATCAGGGCCCTGCCGGCAAGGTTTTCGGCTTCTTCTACTCCACTTGGGGCATCAACTTCACCCTGCTGGGCAACTCTCTGGCCACGCCTGAGTCTGAGGGAGGCAAGCAGGAAGTCGGCAACGGTATCTTCGGCGATTACGCAGTCTGCCAGGGCCCTCAGCCTTATTACTGGGGCGGCACCTGGATCTGCGCAGCAGCCGGCACTGACAACATCCCCACGATCAAGGATGTCATGTACTCTCTGACCTGCGATGCCGACATCATGACCAAGATCACCGAGGATACGCAGGACTACACCAACTGCAAGAGCGCTATGGATTCCATTGCAGCTGACCCGAATTTCGGCTCCGCATTCCTTGGCGGCCAGAACCACATTGCCCTCTTTGCAGAGGTTGCACCTACCATTGATATGTCCAACGCCGGTCCGTATGATCAGGGCTGCAACGAGACCTTCCAGAGCTGCTTCAAGGATTACTTTGACGGCACGGTTGACCTTGAGACCGCGAAGAAGAACTTTGAGGATCAGATCAAGGTCAAGTATCCTGAGCTGAGCAGCGTCGAATGGCCCGCATAAATACCTGTGTGACCTTAAGGCAACACCGCACAATTCCCGCCTGACGGCTTAAGCACCGCTCCGGCGGC
>OGXE01002233.1_pt1 | contig 14978 bp, 10 predicted proteins | sample 1576181 | NCBI WGS metagenome assembly OGXE01 (sample SAMEA3541478, study PRJEB24748) | human gut metagenome | biome: human gut; feature: human-associated habitat; material: faeces | place: China | collected 2012 | reverse complement strand
GAGATCACCGCAGTGGTGACCCAGCCGGACAAGGCAAAGGGAAGAAGCGGGCAGTTACAGTTTCCGCCGGTGAAGGAATGTGCTGTAAAACACGGCATCCCGGTATTCCAGCCTCGTCGGATCAAGACTCCCGAGGCTATGGAAGAATTGAAAAAATATCCCGCAGATGTCTATATTGTGGCAGCCTTCGGACAGATCCTGTCTCAGGAGATTCTGGATCTGCCGAAGTACGGATGCCTGAATATCCACGCATCCCTGCTTCCGAAATACCGTGGGGCATCTCCGATCCAGAGAGTGATCATCGACGGGGAGACGGAGACCGGTGTGACCATCATGCAGATGAATGCCGGACTGGACACCGGAGATATGTTGTATCAGAAGAAGATTCCCATTACTTCGGAAGATACTTTTGAAACATTGCACGACAAGCTTATGGTGCTCGGCGGAGAAGCGATCACCGAGGCATTGCCGCTCTTAGAAGCAGGAAAGCTGACCCCGGAAAAACAGGACGATGCGAAGACCTGCTATGCGGCACTGATCACCAAAGAAATGGGCAGACTGGACTTCACCAAAACGGCAGCCGAACTGGACAGACTGATCAGAGGACTCACTCCCTGGCCCAGTGCCTACACATTTTATCGCGGAAAACAGTTAAAGATCTGGAAGGCGATTCCCATGGTGACGGCTCACAGGGAAGCCCCGGGAACGATCCTTGCGGTAAATAAAGACTCATTTGAGGTGGCAGCGTCGGAAGGGGCTCTGAAAGTCATGGAATTGCAGCTGGAAGGCAAAAAGCGTATGACAGCCCATGATTTCCTGTTAGGCGTGAAGGTGCAGCCGGGAGAGATCCTGGGAGAGTGATAAACAATACAGGCAATTAGAAAGGAGACTTTGCTATGTACGGTGGTTATTATGGATATGGTTATTATTTTGACCCCACGTATTTTCTGGTACTGATCGGACTGGTGTTATGTCTTGGGGCCAGTGCGCTGGTGAATTCCACCATGCGAAAATACAGTAAGGTCCGGAATATGAGAGGAATTACGGGAGCGGAAGCTGCCCGGAATCTTCTCAATAGAGAAGGCTTGTATAACGTACAGATCGAGTGTCTGAACGCAAACGACGGCGATCATTACGATCCCCGGACAGATACCGTAAGACTGTCATATAAGAATTATAACGGAACCTCAGTCACCGCAGTCAGTGTGGCTGCCCATGAGTGCGGACATGCGATCCAGCATGCCCACGGCTATGCACCTATGAGTATTCGTGCGGCACTGGTACCGGTGGTGAACATCGGAAGCAACTTAAGTATTCCCCTGATTTTCTTAGGAGTACTGCTCAGCTGGAACCAGACATTGATCCAGTTGGGAATCTGGGCATTTGCTCTGACCGTGATCTTCCAGCTGGTGACACTTCCTGTGGAATTCAATGCCTCCCGCAGAGCAATCGTGAAGGTGGAGGAATACGGACTGTTAGGCAGTGAAGAAGTAAGCGGTGGTAAAAAGGTGCTGACAGCGGCAGCCCTTACCTATGTAGCGGGAGCAGCATCCTCCGCATTACAGCTGCTTCGTCTGATCCTGTTGTATGGCGGCAACCGCAGAAGGAGAGACTAAGCATGGGGAAGCCTGCAACCACCGATACAAGAGAGATTATTGTGGAGATCCTGCTGGACCTGGAAAAGGGGCAGGATTTTTCCCATAAATTAATAAAAGCAGTGTTGGATAAATACGATTACCTGGATCCCAGAGATAAGGCATTTATCAAGAGAGTTACAGAGGGTACCATAGAGAGACAGCTGGAGCTGGATTATTATCTGAACCGGTTTTCTTCCGTTCCGGTCCGCAAGATGAAGCCTCTGATCCGTTGTCTGCTCCGCATGAGTACCTATCAGATCCTGTATATGGATGCGGTGCCGGACAGTGCGGTATGCAATGAAGCCTGCAAGATTGCGGCAAAGCGCGGCTTTCGTACTCTGAAGGGGTTTGTCAATGCCGTCCTGCGAAATATATCCCGTAGCAAGGACAAAATGCCCCTGCCGGATCCTGCGGATCCTGTAAAATATTTCAGCGTAAAATATTCCATGCCGGAATGGATCGTGAATCTGTGGCTTCCGGTATACGGCACGGAGGGAACGGAAACACTTCTTATGGGACTGCTTAAGATTCATCCGGTATCTCTGCGTTTTTGCCTGGAATTGTCGGAAACGGACCGTGAGGATCTTAAGAAAAAGATAGAGGCTACAGGGGTCCACTTAAGCGCACATAAGGAACTTCCCTATGTATATCTGGCGGAAAATCTGGAAAACGTCAGCGAGCTGCCCGGGTTTGCCGAAGGAAAATTCACTGTACAGGATGCTTCTTCTGCCCTGGCGGTAAAAGCAGCAAAAATAAAGCCGGGAGACTTTGTTATGGATCTGTGTGCGGCACCGGGAGGCAAGACGATCCTGGCGGCAGAATATACGAAAGAGGCGGGACATGTGTTATCCCGCGATGTGTCAGAATATAAGACGGCTTTGATCCTTGAGAATCTGGAGCGTATGCACCGCACCAATGTGAAAGTGGAAGTGCATGATGCCACGGTTTATGACGCAGAGAGGGAAGCATCTGCGGATGTTGTGTTGATGGATGTCCCTTGTTCGGGCTTAGGCGTCATGGGCAAAAAGAGAGACATTAAATATCGTGTGACACCGGAAGGCCTTAAATCTATCCATGAACTGCAGAGGCAGATCGTGGAAGCCGGATGGCGGTATGTGAAGCCGGGTGGCGTGTTGTTGTACAGCACCTGCACGATCAACAGAGAAGAGAATCAGAACATGGCAGCATGGATCACGGAAAAGTTCCCGTTCGTTTTAGAGGAGGAGAGACAACTTCTGCCGGGAACGGATGAGACCGACGGATTCTACTTTGCAAGGCTGCGCAGAAGAACGTGAGATATAAGACATGGATAGTAAAAAAGATATCAAATCCCTGAATCTGGAGGAACTGAAGACCGAACTGGAGAGTATGGGAGAGAAAGCTTTCCGGGCAAAACAGATGTATGAGTGGATGCATGTGAAGTTAGCGAGAAGCTTTGACGAGATGACCAATCTCTCCGCAAAATTCAGGGAACAATGCAAGGAAAAGTATGAATATACCTGTGTAAAGCCTGTCAGAATACAGGAGTCGAAGATCGACGGAACGAAAAAGTTTTTATTTGAACTGTCTGACGGCAATGTGGTGGAAAGCGTGTGGATGCAGTACAAACACGGCAACAGTGTGTGCATTTCTTCCCAGGTGGGATGTCGGATGGGCTGCAGATTCTGTGCGTCCACCCTGGATGGACTGGAGCGGAACCTGACGCCTTCGGAGATGTTAGATCAGATCTATGCCATCACGAGACTGACGCAGGAACGGGTCTCCAATGTGGTAGTCATGGGAACCGGAGAACCCATGGACAATTATGATAATATTCTAAAGTTTCTGCATCTGCTGACGGATGAGAATGGATTAAACATCAGCCAGAGAAATGTTACGGTGTCCACCTGCGGAATCGTGCCGAGAATGCGACAGCTGGCAGATGAGAAGCTGCAGATTACCCTGGCATTGTCACTGCATGCAACCACAGATGAAAAAAGAAGAAAACTGATGCCCATTGCCAACAGGTATTCCATCAAAGAACTGATGGAAGTCTGCAGGTATTATTTTGAACAGACCGGGCGCCGGATCACTTTTGAATACAGTCTGGTAGGCGGTGTGAACGATACGGAAGAGGATGCCAAAGAGCTGATCGCTCTGGCAAAGCCTTTATGCTGTCATATTAACCTGATTCCGGTAAACCCGATTAAAGAGCGGGACTTCGTGCAGTCGGATACCGGGCATATTCAGGCGTTTAAAAATAAACTTGAAAGTAAGAAGATACATGTTACAATTAGAAGAGAGATGGGCCGGGATATTGACGGAGCCTGCGGACAGTTAAGGCGTCGTCATACACAGGAGATGCAGAACCCGGACGGACTCTCACAGGAGGAAAATTGACGTGCTCAAGACGTTTTCCATAACCGATATCGGAAGGAAAAGAAAAGTAAATCAGGACTATATCTATACCTCTGAGGAACCGGTGGGAAATCTGCCCAACGTGTTTATTGTAGCGGACGGTATGGGCGGACATAATGCGGGAGATTATGCATCCAAAGTGACAGTAGAGACCATGCTGGCTGAGATGCAGAGTTCTTTTGAAAAAAATCCCACGCTGATTTTCCGTAGAGCGATCGAGGAAGCCAATGAGGTGATCCGCAGGAGAGCCGGCGAAGACAAGAAGCTGGAAGGAATGGGAACGACGGTTGTGGTGGCATCCTGCATGGGCAGATTTTTACAGGTGGCCAATGTGGGTGATAGCAGACTTTATGTGGTGAATCGTGAGATACGGCAGATTACGAGGGATCATTCTCTTGTAGAGGAAATGATACGCATGGGCGGATTAGACCGTGCGGATGCAAGAAATCATCCTGACAAGAATATTATTACCAGAGCGGTAGGTGCGGAGGATCATGTAGAGCCGGACTTTTTTACCGTAGAACTCAGGGAAGGCGATACTGTCCTTATGTGTTCGGACGGACTGACGAATATGCTGGAAGATGAAGAGATCCGCATGATCATCAGTGGTGCAAGAGATCTTGTGGAGAAAGCAGAGCGTCTGGTAGAGGCAGCCAATGCAAACGGCGGCAGAGACAATATCAGTGTTATCCTTATTGAGCCGTGCGCATAAGACAGATAATACTCTTAGTTACTTAGGTTATATAAGAATGGAGAGCAATAATGATCAAAATAGGAATGATGATCGGCGATCGCTATGAGATTCTGGAGAAAATCGGAACCGGCGGTATGTCAGATGTCTATAAAGCAAAATGTCATAAGTTGAACCGATATGTGGCAATCAAGGTATTGAAGCAGGAATTCAGCGAGAATGCTAATTTTGTATCCAAATTCCGTATTGAGGCCCAGGCGGCAGCAGGACTGATGCATCCCAATATCGTAAATGTCTATGATGTAGGGGAAGAAAACGGAATCTACTATATTGTAATGGAACTGGTGGAGGGCATTACCCTCAAAAAGTACATTGAGAAAAAGGCCCGTCTGTCTTACAAGGAAGCAGTAAGCATTGCCATCCAGGTGAGTATGGGCATTGAGGCAGCACATAATAATCATATTATTCACCGGGATATCAAACCGCAGAATATCATTATTTCCAAAGACGGCAAAGTAAAAGTCACGGATTTCGGTATTGCCAAGGCAGCGACCAGCAATACGATCACTTCCAATGTAATGGGAAGTGTACACTATACGTCTCCGGAACAGGCCAGAGGCGGTTACAGTGATGAGAAGAGTGATATCTATTCACTGGGTATCACCATGTTCGAAATGCTTACGGGAAGAGTCCCCTTCAATGGGGAGACGACGGTAGCGATTGCCATCAAGCATATTCAGGAAGAAATGCCTTCTCCCAAGGAATTCGTGCCGGAGATCCCTTCCAGCGTTGCAAGTATTGTATTAAAGTGTTGTCAGAAATCACCGGACCGCAGATATCAGAATATGGCAGAACTGATTGCAGACCTGAAGCAGTCTCTGATCAATCCGGAGGAGGACTTTGTCGTGAACAAGGATCCGGATATGGAAGGCGGCACCCGGATGATCTCCGATGAAGATATGGCACAGATCAAGAGAAAAGTTCCGTATCAGAGTGGCCGGGAGTATGAAGAACAGGATCATGATGAGACGATGCGCCTACGTTCCGATACAGAAGCCATGTATGAGAATGATGAAGAGGCAGAGGGAGAGGATGATTATGATTACGATCCCAAGATGGAACGCGTGACAACGGTTCTGGCAATCGTTGCGGGAGTGGTGATCTGTATTATCCTGATCGTACTGGCGGTGAAGATCTTCGGCGGGAAAAAGAACGAAGGCAATAATCCTTCCGGTCCGATCATCACTACGGAGGAAACCAAAGAAGAGGCAGAGAAAGTCGCCATGCCGGATGTGAAGGCCATGAATGTGGATGATGCGAGAAATACACTGACCGGACTGGGAATTCTGACGGAAGTTGTATATGAGGAATCTGATTCCGTGGCAGAAGGTGTGGTGATCAGTACCGACGTCAGCGAGGGTGCCCAGATTGACAAGGGCAGCAAGGTAACACTTACGGCAAGCGCCGGAACCCAGGGCGTAGAAGTTCCGAATGTGGTGGGACTTACTTTTGACGAGGCGAATACACAGCTGGTAAGCAAGGGCTTTTTGGTCAATAAGACAGAGGATTATTCCGACACCATAGAAGCAGGACGCGTGATCGCCCAGACTCCCGCAGATGGAAATAAGGCGCCGAAAGGCAGTGTGATCACCGTTACCGTAAGCCTGGGAAAGGAAGATACGAAGATCCGCGTGCCGAACCTGATCGGACTGTCAGAGCAGGATGGTACGGTGGAAGCAATCGAGGCCGGACTGACAGTAGGCAGTGTGACCCATATTTACAGCGATGAAGTGGGAGAGGGCATGATCTGCTATCAGAGCTATTCCCATGGTTCCTATGTGGATCAGGGAACCTCCATTGATATTAAGGTGAGCCAGGGCGCACAGAAAGTAACCTATAAGTGCAATGTCAGCATTGTGGCACCGACGACTTCCGAGGCACCCCAGTATGTATCGGGAATGGAAGTCGGCATCACCCTGGTGGCGGATGACGGTACGGTACTGATGGATACGAAGGTTACCACCTTCCCGGTATCGACCAATATCAACGGCATCGCCTCCTCCGGCGGTACCCTCACCATGACCTACCAGGTGACATCGGCAAGCACCACAACAGAGGGGGATGTTGTCGTCCCCGGCACCACAGAGAACAAGACCTTTACCAGAAGAGTGGAATTCGTGAAGGAATAAGACAAAGGCAGGAACTATGAAGGGCAAGATTATAAAAGGAATTGCCGGATTCTATTATGTCCATGCAGGGGATGCTCTGCATAGTGCGGACGGAATCTATGAATGCAAGGCAAAAGGTGTCTTCCGTAAGGACCACAGGAAACCATTGGTCGGGGACGATGTGGAGATGGAAGTCATAGATGAAGCACAGAAAAAGGGAAATATCACAGAACTGCTTCCCAGGCACAGCGAACTGATCCGTCCGGCGGTTGCCAATGTGGATCAGGCACTGGTGATTTTTGCCATCTGTAAGCCACAGCCCAATTTTAACCTGCTGGATCGTTTCCTGATCATGATGCAGCAGCAGGATATTCCCTGCATCATCTGCTTTAACAAACAGGACATTGATGCAGAGGGGAAAAAAGAGGATTATTGTTCCATCTATGAACAGGCGGGATTTCAGACCATTACTGTCAGTGCCAGGGAAAAGGAAGGCATCGACAGATTAAAAGACCTGCTTCGGGGCAAGACCACCACGGTGGCGGGGCCCAGCGGCGTCGGCAAGTCTTCGCTGGTCAACTGTTTACAGTCGGGTATCGTGATGGAGACCGGTTCCATCAGTGAGAAGATCGAGCGTGGAAAACATACCACCAGGCATTCCGAACTGATCTCCATTGCACCGGATACTTACATTCTGGATACTCCGGGGTTCAGCTCCCTGGGACTGTTCGGACTGGAAAAAGAGCAGCTGGCGGGATATTATCCCGAATTTGTTCCGTTTGAAAAATATTGCAGATTCGGAGGATGTTCTCATATCTCAGAACCGGTCTGCGGCGTGAAAGATGCCGTGGCGGAAGGGGAGATCTCGCGGACACGTTACGAGAATTATTGTCTGCTCTATGAGGAACTGAAAAGTCAGAGAAAATATTAATTATGAGTGAAGTGCAGAATCATCTTGGGGAAAAATTTAAAGAAACCATCGCCGAAGCCATGAAGACCGGAGATTTCCGGGCACTGAATACGTTAGTGAGCGATACAGTCAACGATGCTCTGCGGGAAGCGGATTTTCAGGCGAATCTGTCCAGGGAAGCCGCGGAGAAAAGGGTCTGGAATTCCCAGCGCAGCTGGCAGGATAAAAAGCGGGAAGAAGAGAAGTCTAAAGAACAGATCCAGGCGGAGCGAGAAGAACGGGAAAGACAGCGGGAGGAACACCGCAGACAGAATGAGGAGTGGCACAGACAGCAAAAAGAACGGGAAAAACAATGGGAAGAACAATGGGAAGAACAGCGTAAGGCACAGGCGCAGAACCGTTCTGGAAATCAGGCCGGTGTCTGGACACCCAGAAAGACTACGGCTTTGGAGATGACTTCTTTGGTAAAAATGGAGAAAAAGGGAAGCGTGTCCGGAACTCTGTGCACCGTGTTCGGAGGCATCGGACTAGGCTTTTCCGGGCTGGGACTTTTGGTACAGCTTCTTCTGGCCGCTTTTAGTGCAGCAAGTATAAGTGCGGCGATCCTTCCGGGAGTACTTTCTTTGGTATTTTTGGAGATGATCGCCTATGGCAACGGACAGCGCAGAAGATTACAGCGTGCGGAGAAATATCTGGAACTGTGCGGTACCAAGATGTACGGTGTGATCACGGAGATGGCGCGTTATACCGGAAAAAGCGTCCGCTATGTAAAAAAGGATCTGCGTAAAATGTTAAAAGCCGGAATGTTCCCTGATGGTCATCTGGATGATAAAGAGACCTGTTTCATGTTAAATGATGTGATCTATCATCAGTATCTGGAGACAGAAAAGGCTTATCAGGAACAGAAAAAATCAGAGGAACAGGCAGAACAGATGCCGGACAAGGGAACAGCACAGGACGCTGCACAGACGGAGAGAGAACAGGAACTCCACAGCATGGTCGCAGAGGGGCTGGAATGCATCAGACATCTGCGGGGTCTGAACGACCGGATCGAAGAAGAGGCAATCTCTGAGAAGCTGTACCGTCTGGAGAATCTGTTGAAGGAGATCTTCGACAGAGTGCAGGAGCACCCGGAGCAGATGCATAGAATGCATAAATTAATGGATTATTATCTGCCCACTACTTTAAAACTGGTGGAGCAGTATGCGGAATTTGACGAGGTAAGCAGTCCGGGAGAGGAAATTCTCGAGGCCAAGAAAGAGATCGGGAAGACACTGGACATGATCAATCAGGCATTTGTGACATTGTTAAACAATCTGTTTCAGGATGCAGCCTTTGATGCATCGGCAGATGCGCAGGTATTACAGACCATGCTGGCAAAGGAAGGCCTGATGGAATCCGATTTTGTAATGGAAAACAGTAAAATATAAAAGATGTAATAGTAAAAAAATGGGGGTATCAATATGAACATGGATTTAGATGCAGCAACGAAAGAAGCACCGACTCTTACACTGGATCCTTTTGCGGAGGCAAAGGCAGAGATTGTGGAGAAGAAGCCGGAAGAGTTAGTGGAAGAGCAGGCAGTTCCCGAGATGGAACTGACACCGGAAGAGCAGAAACAGGTGGATGATTTTGCAGCACAGATCGACCTGACCAATACCCAGGCGGTGTTACAGTACGGAGCCGGAAGTCAGAAGAAGATTGCAGATTTTTCAGAGACGGCGCTTAGTAATGTCCGGACCAAGGATATGGGAGAAGTCGGAAATCTGTTAACCGATGTGGTGGCACAGTTAAAGGATTTCGACACCGAGGAAGATAAGGGATTTTTCGGACTGTTCAAAAAAAGCGGAGACAGGCTGAGCAATCTGAAAGCAAAGTATGATAAGGCGGAAGTCAATATCACAAAGATCTGTGATGCCATGGAGAGCCACCAGGTTGTGCTGTTAAAGGATGTCGCAGTGTTGGACAAGCTGTACCAGCTGAACCTGAATTATTTTAAGGAATTGTCTATGTACATCCTGGCAGGTAAAAAGAAGCTGGCGCAGGCAAAAAGTGTGGAGCTTCCGGAGCTTTTAGAGAAGGCACAGAAGAGTGGACTTCCGGAGGACACCCAGGCAGCGAAAGATTTCGCGGCAATGTGTGAGCGGTTTGAGAAGAAAATCTATGATCTGGAACTGACCAGAGCCATTTCCCTGCAGATGGCACCCCAGATCCGTCTGATCCAGTCCAATGACATCGCCATGTCCGAGAAGATCCAGTCGACGTTAGTGAATACGATCCCTCTGTGGAAGAGTCAGATGGTCATTGCCATCGGTCTGGATCATGCTACCGATGCCGCCAAGGCACAGCGTGCTGTATCGGATATGACCAATGAACTGTTGAAGAAGAACGCGGAAGCACTGAAGGTGGCTTCTGTGGAGACAGCGAAGGAATCCGAGAGGGGAATTGTGGATATAGAGACACTTAAGAGTACCAATCAGACACTGATGACGACATTGGATGAGGTCATGAAGATCCAAGAAGAGGGACGTGCGAGAAGACAGAGCGCTGAGGAAGATTTACAGCGCATTGAGAATGAAATGAGAGATAAATTACTGGAGATGAGCCGGGCATCCCATACCTGAATTTTACATAATTTTAATCAGCTTCATCTTGACGAAACAGATAAGGAAAATTACAATAAAATACAGGAAGGTTAATTCACGGAAGGAGCAGAAACAAATGAAAAAACTGGAAGAAATACTGAGAGATAAACCAATTAAAAATAAGCTGTCTTTTGTGTTCCGCATCATGGATATTTTATATGTGGTGCTGGCACTGGTGGCAGTGGTGGAATTGCTACAGTCAAAAGGCTATATAGGAAGTATAATTGTTGTGGTTTTACTTGTTTTAGCTATCATATTTAATGCATCCATGTCGAAAATGCTTGCCAAAATGCTGGTAGATCCGATTACGAACCTGGTAGCTGCGTCTGAGAAGATCGCGGCCGGCGATTTTGAGATCGGAGTACCTTATGAATCTGAGGATGAGCTGGGCAGACTTTCCGACAGCTTTGAGACCGCCGCAGCTATTTTGAAAAAGGTTGTATCTGATCTGCAGACTATCGTAGAGCAATTTTCCGATGGTAATTTTGATGTTCACAGCAGTTGTCCGGAAGCATATGTCGGACAGCTCCGAAATGTTCTGGATGAGCTGGATGAAATGGTAAATAAGATCAGCGAGACCATGCACGGTATTCAGGATTCCTCCGAGCAGGTATCTGCGGGCAGTAATCAGCTGGCAGTCAGTGCACAGGATATCGCGGAGGGCGCTACCAATCAGGCGGCATCCGTAGAAGAACTGGTGGCTACCGTAGAAGAAGTAACCGGTCAGGTACTGGAGAATACCAAGTCTACCGATATTGTACATGACAAGGCGAAAAAGGTTGGTATTGAGGCAGCCAACAGCCAGAAGAAGATGGATGAGCTGGTAGATGCCATGAAGAAGATCAATGCAACGACTCAGAACATTGAAAAGATCATCGCGGATATTGAGAATATCGCATCCCAGACCAATCTGCTGTCCTTAAACGCTTCCATAGAGGCAGCCCGTGCCGGAGAGGCAGGACGAGGCTTCGCAGTCGTCGCAGACCAGATCAGACAGCTGGCAGAAGAAAGTGCGAACTCCGCAGTAGAGTCCAAGAAGCTGATCGAAGAGTCCATGAACGAAGTAGAGGTGGGCAATAAGGTCACAAAGGAGACCAATGATGCTATGCAGGAGGTTATGGGTGAGCTGGATCAGATCATCCAGGAGGTGGCCAATATCCGTACTGCGTCTGACAGACAGGCGGTTTCCGTTAAAAATATCAAAAAAGGTGTGGAAGACATCAATGACGTTATCCAGTCCAACTCTGCAGCAGCCGAAGAGACTTCCGCTACCAGCGAGGAGCTTTCCGCATCTGCAACGACTCTGAACGAATTGTTAGAGCATTTCAAACTGCGCGGCTAATCATAGGATGTGTTCTGAAATAAGCGGAATCAAGAAGAGAGAACAGAAGAACCATAGCTGTAAGTTCACAGCTGTGGTTCTTTTCATATCGGAGGTGTAAAAGACAAATGCTTCACAGAAAACAATACAGAGTGGCAGCGGGAGTAACCATTATGGCGCTGGCGCTTACCCTGACTGCCTGTGGAACACAGGAAAATACCGGGAGTACGGAAAGCCTGAAGAGTACAGAAACCGTGGAGAACACAGAGACCGTGAAGGGCACAGAAACCGTGGAGAGCACAGAGACCATAGAGAATGCAGAAATTATAGAAGCTATGGTTTCGGAGAGTGTGGCACCACAGGGAACGGCAAATGTCACACCACAGATGCAACCGGTGGAATACACCAACTTACAGCAGATCACCCTGGATTCCACATGGGAATATGCAGATCATTCTAAAATAAATACCGGAGCCGCAGTACTCTACCGGGCACCGGAGGAATCCGGACCTAAAGGTATCGTCATTGGTGTCAATGCAGGGCATGGTACGGAGGGCGGCGCGAAGGTGAAAACCCCGTGTCATCCGGACGGCTCGGCGAAAGTCACCGGAGGCAGTACGGCGGCGGGAGCTACGGAGGCTGCTGCAGTTTCCGGAGGCATGACGTTTCAGGACGGCACACCGGAGCAGGAGGTGACATTACGTATGGCACAGATCCTGCGGGATAAGCTGTTATCCTCCGGTTATGATGTGCTGATGCTACGGGACAGTGTGGATGTGCAGTTAGACAATGTGGCGCGGATTGTGATCTGCAACAATGTCGCGGACTGCCATATTGCGCTGCACTGGGACAGCGGTGACGGCAAAAATTACGACAAGGGATGTTTCTACATCTCGGTGCCGGAAGCACTGAAAAACATGGAACCGGTGGCATCGCACTGGCAGCAGCACGATACCCTGGGAACGGATCTGGTGGAAGGACTGCGGGAGCAGGGCACCACAATCTATGGGAAAGGACATATGGGTATTGATCTGACCCAGACATCCTACAGCACGATCCCTTCTGTGGATATGGAACTGGGAAATGCGTATTCAGATCACAGCGATGAGGTATTGGAACAATTAGCCACAGGGCTTCTCACCGGAATCAATACTTACTTTGAACAGTAGGACTTTGCAAAGAGCGTGAGGTATGCTATAATATTATTTCGGATTCGTCTGCCTCTGCATGGAGGCGGATGGACTTATGAGCGTAATAAAGAATAGAAAATATAAGAAAGGCAGACCCGTTCGCTGGGTCTGAACGGTAAATAAATCATGAAGCTGGGCATTGTGGGCCTTCCCAACGTAGGAAAGAGTACACTTTTCAATTCCCTGACCAAGGCGGGAGCGGAATCCGCTAACTATCCTTTCTGTACCATCGACCCCAACGTGGGTGTGGTAACAGTTCCGGATGACAGATTAAAGGCACTGGGAGAGATGTATCATTCCAAGAAAGTGACCCCTGCTGTGATTGAATTCGTAGATATCGCAGGTCTGGTAAAGGGTGCCTCCAAGGGTGAGGGACTGGGCAACCAGTTCTTAAGCAATATCCGTGAAGTGGATGCTATCGTACATGTGGTAAGATGTTTCGAGGATCCTAATGTCATCCATGTGGACGGCAGCGTGAACCCTCTGCGTGATATCGAGACCATCAATCTGGAGCTGATCTTCGCAGATCTGGAAGTACTGGAGAGAAGACTGTCCAAGGTAGTCAAGGCTGCCAGAATGGACAAGACTTATGCCAAGGAGCTGGCACTCTTAGAGCGTATCAAGGAGCATCTGGAGAGCGGTAAGATGGCGAAGAGCCTGGAAGTTACCGATGAGGACGAGCTGTCTCTGTTGAAGGAATACAATCTGCTGACCTACAAGCCCGTGATCTATGCGGCAAATGTATCCGAGGATGATCTGGCAGACGACGGCGCATCCAATGAGATGGTAGCGAAGGTGCGAGAGTTCGCTGCAAGTGAGAACAGCGAAGTATTCGTCATCTGCGCACAGATCGAGGAAGAGATCTCCGAACTGGATGATGACGAGAAGGCAATGTTCCTGGATGATCTGGGATTAACGGAATCCGGCCTGGAGAAGCTGATCAAGGCAAGCTATCATATCTTAGGTCTGATGAGCTTTTTGACTGCAGGAGAGGATGAGACCAGAGCATGGACCATCAAGATCGGTACCAAGGCGCCTCAGGCAGCCGGTAAGATCCACTCCGATTTCGAGAGAGGCTTCATCAAGGCGGAAGTTGTAAATTACAAGGATCTTTTAGAGCAGGGATCTCTGGCAGCTGCACGTGAGAAAGGTCTGGTCGGCATGGAAGGCAAGGACTATGTCGTACAGGACGGTGATGTGATCCTGTTCAGATTTAACGTCTGATATGCCGGATTCGAGAGCGCAAAGCGTGGAGAAGCCGGTTAATACTAAGAAAGGATATAAATATTATGATGAATGCAGGAGATATAGCATTTCCCCATTTAGGCATTTACCTGGAAAATGTTCCCAGAAGCTTTACCGTGTTCGGTTTCGAGATCGCTTTTTACGGTCTGATCATCGGCATCGGTGTACTGGCGGGAATTCTGATGGCAGTGCACCAGGCAAAGGTGAACGGAGAGAATCCGGATACTATTTGGGATTTCGCTATTTATGCCGTGATCTTTTCCGTGATCGGTGCCAGAATCTATTACGTGGTATTTGCCTGGGATTATTACAAGGACAATCTGTTAAGTATCTTCAATACCCGTAATGGTGGTATGGCGATCTACGGCGGCGTGATCGGAGCTTTCCTGACTCTGTTCATTTACTGCAAGATCAAGAAGATCAGCCCTTTCCGGCTGGGAGATCTGTGTATACCGGGACTGATCTTAGGACAGGTTATCGGACGCTGGGGCAATTTCATGAACCGTGAAGTGTTCGGAGAATATACGGATAATTTTCTGGCAATGCGGCTTCCCATCGAAGCGGTGCGCAGCCGTGATATTTCCGAGAATGTAGCGGCACATATTATTGAAGGAACGAATTATATCCAGGTACACCCCACATTTCTCTATGAGAGTCTGTGGAATCTAATGATTCTGATCATTATGCTGATATACCGCAAGCACAAAAAGTTCGAGGGAGAGATCTGTCTGTTGTACTTCGGAGTCCCCTGATAGTAGGTACGGGCAATGATCA
>OGXE01002228.1_pt1 | contig 14996 bp, 13 predicted proteins | sample 1576181 | NCBI WGS metagenome assembly OGXE01 (sample SAMEA3541478, study PRJEB24748) | human gut metagenome | biome: human gut; feature: human-associated habitat; material: faeces | place: China | collected 2012 | reverse complement strand
GATGGGATTTGACAGTATCCGGTCGTTTGTATTTTTTATCTGTATAGTAGTATTGCTTTTTTCAATTATACGTGTTTGTCTGTCTGCCTGGTTGCAGTATAAACAGAACAAACGGTTATTTTATATATCCAGTTATTTGTCCCTTCAGCTTTATCAGAGTTATTATTCACGGGGGTATTTATTCATCAAGCAAAACAACAGCCATAAGTTGATTAATCAGGTCAACAGTGTAGCCGGTAAATTAATACAAGGTTATTTTGTACCTTATGCCCAATTACTTTGTGAGTTTTTTGTTACAACCTCTATTCTGGTCGGATTGATTACATTCAATATCTATGTATTTTTACTGGTCGTTTTCACATTTGTCCCTATTACATGGACCTATTATCGTGAATGAAATCTCGCGTCTCCTCGCCGGTTCCGAACAGTTCGATTCTTCCGGTGTTCTGATATTTCTGATAGATGTCCCACAGCAGCTGCTTGCGCAGTCCGTTGCCGTAAGCAGAAAAAATACGGATGCTGCGGATGCGATAGCCGTGAATCCGGTTGTAATACTCGCAGAGCTCCTCCGCCATGTGCTTGTGCAGCCCGTAGGGGGACATCGGCGCCGCAGCGTCTGACTCGCGCACCGGAAGCTGTCTCGGATTGCCGTAGATTCCGGCACTCGAGAGGAAAATGATCTGCGGTCTTTTTTCAAATGACTTCAATGCCAGAAGCAGCTGATAGAGACTGTGCAGATTGCCGTCGAGATCCGCCATCGGATTGACCACCGAAGCCCCGACATTGGCGCTTCCCGCGCAGTGCAGAATCACATCCGGCTGCACGCCGGTAAAGATCGCCGCCATCTCCGCGGACTCCTGCGACATGTTGCACTGATAGTAGGTCATGGTGTCGCCCGGCTGCCTGTCTCCACAGTAATTTGCCGCCAGATCCAGTCCTGTGATCTCGTATTCTTTTTCAAAATATTCCTTTGCGTGTCTCCCGATAAATCCGTTGACACCGGTTATCACCATTTTCTTCATATTCATCCTCCGGCACAAGGCCATCTTCCATTACACGAAAATCTTCTCCAATGCCTTCGCGTACTCTCCCGCCTCGCGGTACATGTTTGCCATTCCCGCCATCATATCTCCCGCAAAATAGGCAGCTTCTTCCGGCCGGTCTGCCCTCTCTGCCGTCTCCACGATCAGATCTGCCAGTGCATCCGGATCGTGCGGATCAAAGAGTGTGCATTTTTCATTCTTCTGCTCCCTGTGTACCGGAATGTCCGACAACAGCACTGCCTTATCTAACACCTTGGCGTCCTCCAGCACCGTTCCCCAGCCTTCGCAGAGGGACGGCTGCACGATAAAGGCGGCATTTTTCATAATACAAAGCTGCTCCGTGCGCTCCACAAAGCCCAGAAGCCGGATGCTTCCCGCCACCGGTTCAGTCTCCATGACCGCTTTTAGCTCATTGATGTATTCCGGGTTGCGGTAGTCTTCCAGATTGCCGGTAAACACAAAATCATAATCCGCGAGAAGTCCCCGCTTTTTGATGCGCTCGATCGCGCGCACCGCGACCACATGATTCTTGTGCTTCCAGAACTGATTCGGCAGATAGACGTACTTTTTATGCAGTCCGAATTTGTCCGCCACCCCGCGCTCTAACTCCGGCGTGATCGTGCGCAGTTCCGGCTCTATATAGGAGACAAAATGCACCACCTGCGTCCTGCATTTGTGTTCCGGATAAAAACGCTCCAGATCATGGCGTGCATCCTCACTGCTTAATACCAGCGTATTCGGAAGTTCTGTCATCTTCCGGTCCGTGACGTCCTTGCGCGCCAGTTCCTCCGGCTGGAAGAATTCCGGCAGCGTCTTGTGCTGGAAATCCGGAATCCAGAAAATGCCGCGTGAGGCAAACAGGCTGCCGATCTTGTTGAGTTCCAGCGCATAGCAGTATTTCACGCCGTGCAGCCAGATCAGGTTCATCTCGTAGAGCGCCAGCTTTGCCTTGTTCGTCCCGTCGTAGATATGCAGGTCGATGCGGTTTCCGAAGCAGGTAAAAATATCCGCATGTGCGGAGTCGATCAATACCACAATGCGGTATTCCTTTTTTATCTTCTCACTCTCCAGACAGCTGAATATGATATTTTTTAAGTAGTACAAACCGCCGATCCATCCGCGGTTTCCAAGTCCGTTGAACAATATTTTTTTCATCTGACAGCCTTTCCCATCACATAGCAGAGAGCATCGATGCAGCCCTTTGCCACCTCTTCAAATGCAAATGCATGTGCGCGCTCATAGCTGCGCGTTCCCATCTCCTTAAGACGGTTTTCGTCCGCAAAAATCTGATCGATCTTCTCTGCAAACGCATGTGTATCCTCCGGGTCGACAATGTAGCCGTTCTCCCCCTCCGCCACCAGGTCAAACGCACCGTCGGCGTACTTTGAGGAGATCACCGGAAGCGACGCGCACATCGCCTCTAAGATCACGAGTCCGAAACAGTCCTCTCTGGTCGGCAGGATGAAGACATCCGCGTTGTGGTACAGTTCGCGCAGCGGCTCCCCCTCCACGTATCCTAAAAAGCGGATACGATCGGTGATCCCAAGCTTTTCCGCCTGTTCTGTAAGAAGCTCCCTCTCCTGTCCCTCGCCAACAATCGTAAGGTGAATGTCCTCTCTCGTCTCTGCCAGCGCCGGAAGCAGAAGGTCGAGTCCTTTTCTCTGGATCAGGCTTCCCACATACAGAAGCTCCCTTCCGCTGTAGTCTTCCTTTTCGCGCAGATATTTCTGAATGTCGACCGTCAGATAGGAGAGAAAACATTTCTTCTCATCCGCTCCATAGGCAATCTGCGCCTGCTTCGATGCGGTACTGCTCGCCACGAACGCCGCCGCGCGCTTTATGATGTAACTCCGCGAAAGCCGCTGCACCTTCCCGATATTTTTCTCCGAATTCAACGTTCCATCCGTCCAGCTGATGAATGGAATCCTCTTCTTTCTGCACCAATGTACTGCTCGCAAGATCGTCGGGTTGTATTCCATGGCAAATACAAGATCCGGTTTTATTTCCGCCAGCAGCTTCTCCACGCCGACCGGAAGGAACACATACCGATCGTCAAAACGTTTGCGGATAATCAGTGTCTTTGATTTTAAGAAATGGTAATGGCTCAGTTCCGCCAGTTCGACACTCCATTTGCGGTTCTCCATGCCCGCCCCGGAAAAAATGATATGAAATTCATACTCCGGATAGTGCTTCTGCAGATATGCAAAAAAGTCCACCCGGTACGGTGACGGAATGTTCGTGATAAATACAGCTTTTATCATTTTGATATATCCTCATAAATCCTGATCAGTTTCTGGTAATTGTCCTCCGGGCGAAGACGCTCGGCATAAAAGGCTCTGGCGTTCTTTTTGAGCACCGACAGATCCATCGCATCAAACGCGCTGATCTTGTCTGCGAGATCCTCCGCGGAATTGTAGGTAAACTTCACGCCGGTAATGCCGTCCTGCACCATGCCGTCCATGTTTCCGACTCTTCCTGCAATCACCGGCACGCCGTAGGAGTACGCCTCCGCGATCGTCATCGCAAACGCCTCGTAGCACTGCGACGTCATGATGACCGCCTTCGCCTGATAGAACTTCTCCGACATCTCGTCCTTCTGCAGATAGCCCAGGAACTTTACATTCTCCATATGATGTTCCCTGACATAGCGCTGCATCTCTTCCATCATCGGCCCGTTTCCCGCCACATACAGCTTCTTGTCCGGCAGTTTTTCAAAGGCCCTGACTGCAATATCGATTCCCTTTAAGGCTTCCACGCGCCCGGCAAACAGGAAATATTCTTCGTCCGAGCGCACCTCGTTCGGCACGATCTCCTCCGCGAAGGTAAAATTCGGCTTGATGTAAACCCGTTCCGGATTCACGATCTCTTTCTTTGTATCCAGCGATTCCAGCAGCTTCTTCCGGTTGAACTCGGTCAGACAGATAAAATTCACCCTGCGGTATGTCCCCACAAACCTGTGAATCTGCAGGATGGCGGCGCTGACAAAAGACTGCAGCTTGCTGTTCCGGTAGCACTTGTGCCGGATGGCGCAACCCATTCCGTGCTGCACACACTCCTCGCAGATCACATTGTCCCGGAAAAAAGATCCCGCCGGACAGAGCATGCGGAAATTATGCAGCGTCTGCACCACCGGCACCTTGCAGCGGAATGCCGCGTAAAAGACGGACGGGCTGACCATCGTCAGCGTGTTGTGTACATGCACGATGTCGATCTGGTTCTCCCGGATCAGCTTTTTTACCTCGCGGTAAGTCTTAAGCGAGAACACCGCGGTAAACGGCAGGAACAGCTTTCCCACAATGCCCTTCTTCGCCAGCTCGCTGTTGGAGCGGTAGTACGTGTAGACCTTGTGTCCGTGTTCCTCGAGCAGGCGCTTTTCATTGCGCACCACCACATCTTCCCCGCCCGGGATCTGATAAAAATTGTGTATCTGTAAAATGCGATAATTCTTCATAGACTTCCTCATTCCGCCGCACATACATCATCCCGCTTCTTCTCCAGCAGATCCGGATAAAGCAGAATTCCGCACAGCAGCACAAACGGATTCATAAAACCATTCATGATGAACTGTTCCAGCACACCGTAAAGCGCAAACGCCGCGATCATGACCAGTTCTTTGTAATAGCCGCCGCGGTAAAGCCGAAACAACGTTTTCGTCACACACCACAGGAAAAACAGCGCCACAATCGCACCACAGTACAGGAACACAAACATGTACGTGTTGTCAATCAGCCCGTAATACTGTCCGTAAAACAGCTCCTGCGCCCGCGGGATCAGTGAGACTCCCTGTGTCTTATAATAGCTGCTCATGATATAGATTCTTCCTGATACCAGATGGTTCAAAAGACGCATCACGGAATTGCCGCCATCGTAGAACAGCATCGTGCACAGACTGAATACTGCACCGACCGGAACTGACAGCGCGAGAACCACCTTCCACCGGTCCTTTGCAATCTTTTCAAAAATAATCAGTACCCAGACAAAGAAAAAGACTGCGATTCCCGTTCTGCAGTAGGTAAATTTGTAGAACAAAAGCGCGGTTGCCGATGTTCCGGCGAACCACCAGACATTCAGTTTTTTATAATTATAATATAGCAGAAGCAGCAATGTCAAAAAGACCGCAAGAAACGCCGTGTTCGGCTCATTCATGGCAAAGCTGTACACCGGAATTTCCACGTAGCTGCTGTCCGGCGTCGTTTTGTAACCAATATCAAAGACCCCGAACGTTGACCCGATCACCAGCATAGCCAGACAGAAGACCCGGATGTACACCGCCATCTGAATCATCAGCTCGAACCTGCAGTTCTTCATGGCAATGATCGTCATGAAAAGCAGCAGCCACGTATTCTGCTTCGTAATCACGGAGAGCCCGAGTCCAAGAGCCAGCAGCACCGCAATCCACGCAATCTCACGGAGCGTGTAGCGTGTGGTCACAATCTTGATCGCCCAGAAGCTCATGGCAAAGATAAAGAAAAATTTGTATATATTATCGCCGTGATCGTACGCCAGCGCTTTCATCAGGATATTGATCGCAAAATACCCGTAAAACGCCGCGACTCCCACGCTCTCCCAATCACTTGTCCGAAAAAATGTCTTGATTCTATCCATACCGTCCTTTTTGCCTTCCTGCTACCGCGCTATGATCCGATTCTGGAATACACCGCATATACGTCTTCGATCACAGCAATCTTTTCATATCCGTATTCCGTCAGATCCTCGGGGATCTGGTGAAAAGAAGTATTAAACACTATATATCTGCAGTTCTTATTTTTCGCAATCTCCGTGACACGCGCCACATCCGGATGCTCGCTGCTCATTTCCTCGTAGACCTGCTGTTCTTCCTCCCCGATGCCGGAGATAAAGCCCTCCGCATTTCTTCCGTACAGCAGACATGCGGATGCAGAATATTGTCTGACACTGCATAAAAGCTCGTTCGGCACGATAAGCGTCTCCTGCCAGTCAACCAGCCGGCTCTGCACCAGATCCGCAATCTCAACCGCTGCCTGCGGCAGTTCGTACACATTCGACCGCTCCCCGTAAGTCTCCGCCGATAAAACCGGCTTCCCGGTCACGAAGATACAGACACATGCCACCGCCACCACAACAATGCGCAGTGCCTGCTTTCCAAGCCGGTACGCCATCCTTACCACCGCATAGGCGATCACGAACGTCCACGGAAGCATCCACAGCAGCCGCCAGTACACACCGCTTAAGAAGCGGGTTCCCACATATTTGTAGAACACCGGGTTGAAAAAGAAAATTCCCACCAGCACCGACGGCCAGAACAATCTGTGCCGCTCCTCCTTCCCCAGGAAGAAGCAGCAGACCAGCGCCGCCGCAAACAACAGCAGATGGACGAGCCCGGCACGTCCGCCGATAAATTTTACAAATTCTCCCCACAAAGCCAGTACATAGCCCATTCTTTTACTCCTACATCAGGTAATATCCTAAAAAGATCACACACGGAACGGCTGCCAGCCAGATGGCAAGCGTCTTTCTCCAGTTCCTGTAATAGCAAAAATCCAGCACGCCATAGACGGCAAGCAGAACCGACGCTGTCACGATACCAATTCCGGAAAGCATGCACGTGCCCACACCCGCCACATAGAGAAGTGGAATCCAGCGCTTCCACGCCTCTTTCTTCATGATCTGATAAAACAGATAGAAAAACAGCGGAAGCGCGAAGCTTGCGCAGACTGCCTTTCCCTGCCAGATGCGCAGCAGAAGCATGGACGCCAGCGTGTGCGTCGACGTGTAGCCCGCAAGGTGAAGCACGGAGAGCACGATTCCGAAAAGAAATGTCTTCTCCCAGTCTCCGCCAAACAGCACCTGCCCGATCAGCAGATACAGGGCATAGCAGATCAGAATCAGGAAAAACGGCAGATACGCATGCGACAACGCCGCCGGTGCCATATTTCCCTCTTTGGCATGCATTGCGACAAACATCGCCCACGGCGAGGTCAGATCTTTGCGTACCTCCCCGGTATCCCAGTACATGTAGTCTGCCGTGATCGGGTCCTCCCGGTACATGGTGTCATGTACGACCGCCGATACTTCCTCCGCCACAAAGCGTGAGTCGTCATCGTCGCTGTGCTCGTAACGCGCGGGGATATATGCCTGCAGCAGAATCAGAACCGCCGCAAGAATCCCAAAGACAATCGTCCACGTTCCGGCTTTCCCATGCACTTTTTTTCGCATGCCTGTGCCGTCCGCCGTCCGCACAGCTGTGTCCGCGACCGTCTCCGCGGCCTCCGCCCGGCGTACCAGCCAGATGACAAACGACAGCACCGCAAGAAACTGCAGAATGATGCGACACATCAGAAGTGCCTGCATCAGTGTTTTCTGCATCATCACAAACGGCACCAGCACAAGCTGTGCCGTGGCGAGCATTGTCGCAAAGCCGAGCACCCAGGCGTGCAGAAGCTGACTCGCGCGCTCTCTTATTTTCAAAAAGTCCGTCCACAGCAGGCCGATCCAGGCCGGCACGAACACGAACATCCCAACCATATAGAGCAGGCTCTTACAGCTCATACACCAGAACTCCTTCAAGCACGATTCCCTGTACTGCCGCCTCATTCTTAAGACGATACAGTGTCTCGTTATTCACTCCGCCTCTTGCACACACAACAAAGTTCTTGTCACAGAGCTTTCCTGCCGCAAAAGCATCTGCGCTCTCTGCGACATTCGGGCTGTTGATGACAATGTATTCATAAGTATCCTGCATTTCTTTCACATAGGAAGCAAAACGCTCGTTCATGACCACGTCAAAATTCTTCTCCTCAGCCACATCTCTGCACAGTACGTCCAGATAGCTGTTCTGCGTCGTCGGTACCGGGCGGCTCTCGTCACCCAGAACATAACGGCTGATGGAATTGCCTGCTTCCTTGCCCTCCGGCTCCTTGACCAGATCGATGAGCAGGGTCTTCTTTTTCTCATTTGCAAAGCTCATGGCAAGCTTTAATCCGGCATCCTTTTTGAAATAACCGACCGGCATACAGTTCACACTCACGCCCTTATGATCCGCTCCGCCCTGTTTTTCTTTTAAAAACAGCGCTAATTTCTTATATACTTCCTCTTCATTCGCTTTTCTGGTCTTCACGTCATCGATGACTGGAATATCCAGACATGCACGCACTTCCTCTGCGCTCTTCGGCTTCCGGTAGAGAATCAGCCAGAAAGTATACAGTGCTACCTCCGCAATGATTCCAAGCAGTGCACCCGCCGCGATTCCTTTTTTCACGCCGCCCTTGAAATCGTCCTCAGAGATAAAGTAATTCTCCGCTTTTCTGGTCTCGCTGTTCGGATACGGTGCGTCCAGCACGGTAAAGCAGGTCTCCCCGTCCGTGAGCTCGCTGCCCACCTGAAGTGTCGCATCAATGATCTCCTGTGTAAATGCAATGGCGCCGTCCTCATCGGCGATGCTGAACGTTCCGGTATCAATCGGATACTGCAGGTAGATCGTAACCATATCTCCCGCTTCGCCCTGCAGCACGTCGAAGATTCCCTGATACGTCTTATAGTCCAGATCGCATCCCGTCTTCTGCTGCACGAGTTCATACGCGCGGTAGCTCTGCGCCATCTTAATGACATTGTTCGCGCGCTCCGTGGAGGCACTGGTGCTGTAGTCTGCCACATACAGTGTGGCTGTCACCTGTTTTACATTTTCATATACACTCTGCTCAATAAAAGGCTCCAGAGATTTGTACTTGTAGCCGCCAAGCACTGCTGCGCACACTGCGGCACAGATCAGCGCCAGCCACCATTTGCGCAGATTGCACTGGATAATTTCCGCAATGCTGTATTCCCTGTCTAAACGATATTCCTGATTCATATGATTCTCCTTCCTTATTCTCCGCCCTTCTCAAAAACAACCTTGATCGTTTTTAAGATAATTTTTATGTCAAGACCGATGCTCCAGTTATCAATATACTGTACATCCAGCTTTACCACATCCTCAAAGTCCTTGATTTCATTTCTTCCGCTCACCTGCCAGAGTCCTGTAATACCCGGCTTCGCGCTTAAGCGGCGCTTCTGATGGGATTCATACTGCCGGAACTCATCCACTGTCGGCGGTCTTGTTCCAACGAGACTCATATCTCCCTTTAACACATTATAGAACTGCGGAAGTTCATCGATGCTGGTCTTGCGGATAAATTTGCCCACCTTTGTGATGCGCGGATCGTCTTTCATCTTGAACATGAAGCCGTTCATCTCGTTCTGACTCTCCAGCTCCTTCTTGCGCTCCTCCGCATCCTTGTACATGGAGCGGAATTTATAGATCTTGAAGAAGCGGCCGTTCTTTCCCACACGCTTCTGTGCGAAAAACAGCGGTCCCGGCGATTCGATCAGAAGCGGCGGCGCTAAAAATACCGTCACCACCGCGGTAATCGCCAGCCCGATGATCGCTCCCGCGATGTCCATCAGCCGCTTCACGAACAGCATCTTCCAGTCATAATACTGGTTGGAAAACGTTACAACCGGAACATTTCCCATCATATTGAAATTCTTATGGTAATCGTCAAACCGTTTCAACAGCTCGATCGTGATATGCACGGTCGCTCCCATATCCTCGAACGCTTCCACCACTTTTGCCAGGGATTCCCCGGTATCGTACGGAACGTTTAAGAACACTTCGTCCACAATCTGTTCCTTCGCATACTGGAACATGGTGTCGTAGGTCGCCACGACCGGAATTCCCTCATACCAGGTTCCGATCTGGTTGTCGTCGATAATCGCAATGCCGGTCAGACGGTGCTCCCAGTCTTTTGCATTCTCGATCTCTGCAAGCGTATCCTTCACGCGGTCCGTCGTGGTGACAAGAAACAGCTGGTTCGTCCCCCGCTTGTTGCGGTAGATGTGCAGCAGATAATACTTGATCGCCGCGTGCGCCACGAAGAACAGCACCAGGTTCATCCCTGCGATACAGAAATATACGCCTCGGGAGGCATCCGCATTGTTATGCTGCAGGAAGATCGTCAGTGCTGTCACAAAAATCATGATGACGCTCGCCTCAAGCGCCGCCCAGAAATCCCTTGCCAGATTGCGCCGGATAAAATTCTTCTCCAGATCCGAGAACAGCAGGATCAGCATGTAGATCACAAGCACAATGCCAAAGCTGTCCATCAGCTCGGACTTCATGTTCTGTACGGACACGTTCCGGTATAGAACCAGCCACAGATAGCCCCCGCCGAAATAACTGATGACAAAGCAGATCAGATCCGCCAGAAGCAGCACGACTGTCTGAATCTTTTCTTTTGATTGGTACATAATAACCCCTCTCTTTTATCCCTCATAGATGCTTTCCCGGTTGCCCAGGGAAAAGTATATGCAAAAGCGCTGCTCCGGCGCCGCCTGCCACACACAGTCAAAACCGAACTCCGGATTTTCCACCCGGCGGAGCTTAAACATCTCTGCCACATCCGCCCGTGCTCTTCTTGTAATCTCCGCCGCAAACTGCTCTCCGCCCGGCGCCGCCACCCGGATATTGACTGGAAGGCATCTCCCGTCCCAGGTCTTTGCAAACGCCCATCCGGAACAGACTCTGCTGCCGTCCTGGCTCTCCGCCCGGTCGATATGGTAGAGCAGTTTTCTCACGCGCAGATACGCCGACTCTCTCACAATCTCGCTGCCGTCCCCGGCTCCCGCTCCCTCAAGCAGCGCCGCAAACGGAATGATTCTGGTTCCCATCCGCCGCTGCATGCTGCGCACCGGAAACGCCCCGGCTCTTAAATACTCCTGAAAATGTTCTTCCATCCGCGCAAAGCATTCTGTCTCTTCCTCCGTGAGACCGGCAGACTTCAGCCAGTCCGCAAGACTTTTTCCCTCTGCCTTAAAAATCTGGTAATAGGCATAATAGACTGCACGGTAGATCAGATATTTCTTCGGCACCGGAAATGGGAACGTCCACTCGTAATCGATGACGATCCACGCGCTGTCCGCGGCGGCTTTCCCGCTCTCCACGAAAATATTGGAAAATATCATATCCACATCGCTGACTGTGGCGCAGGGTATTCCCTCCGGGAGCTTTCCCTCCCCGAATACCTCCGCAAACTCCGGCGTCCTGTCAAAGGGGATCTCTCCTCCGCTGCCGGACACACGGTCTGCATATGCTGCGACCATCTGTTCCACGGTCTCCCAGTCGCCGGCTGCCACCGCCTGTTCCATGAGATGCTGCAGATTGTCCCCCTGCACAAACGGCGACACGCTTCTGCATCCCCCCGGCACATCCTCTGTCGTACAGGGGCAGAAGGTGATGCGGCTGCCCGCGTATGCCGCGTCCAGCTGCTTTCCGAGTTCTTCCTGCCTGCGGATATGGTCTCCCGCCTGTATGGTACAGGCGTACTTATATACTTTTTTCTCTCCGGCTTCATCGGTTACTATATCCGTCCGGATACGGAACCGTTCCGCCCGCTCATTGGAATATTTTGAATAAATCGTTCGTTCCAAACGCGCTATCCCTCCTGCACGGCTTCGATCAAAAAGGAATTGGAGAACGTCTGAAATACGCCCTCCTCCAACAGGGAATCAAACATCACACGCTCGTTGAAGCATGCCACCCTGTCACGGTCATAATTGCTGCGCCCCTCGGCGAGTTCGCCTTTCTGCGGCAGCCACTCTTCCGAGTAGATCACGGACGGAAACTTGTGGTCGGGATAGGGATAGTAAAACGTCAGGCTCCCAAATCCCGCAGCCTGCAGCAGCCCTGTGTACTCTGCCCGGCTGTAGCTTCTGCCAGAGCGTCCGACCGCCGCCGCATCCGGATAACCGTCTATTCCGGTAAAATATCCGCCGCAGTATTCTTCCTGACATCCCGCAAGATATTTCAGTCCGATCCGCAAGGCGAAGCATTGAATTGAAGCCCCGGTAAACGGCGGTCCCGGTGCAAGCAGCTCTCTTAACGCCGGAAGCTGTTTTTCCCAGCGGTAAAAATGACCGGCGATCAGGATCGCATCGAACCGCCCGTGCTCCGGAAGCAGTCTTCTTATGTCAAGCTTCTCCCTCTCCTGCGGTTCCATAAAGCGCTCTCTTAAAATCTTCTCCTGCAGTTCACTCTCCGCAAGCACCGTCACGCCGCCCGTCATTGCGAGCAGCTTTCCGGTCAGTGCCCCGCACTCCGGATTACATTCCAGAACCCGCATATCCTTATCAAACGGCAAAAAGCTCACCAGATTCTCCCGGATCTGCGACAAATGATACAGATACGGGTAAGATGCCTGCTGTTCGATGATGCCCGCATAATCTGCCTTACTATTCTGTTTTATGGTCTCATACAGTTCCTTCAGAACTTCTGCATCCTCCATACTGTTCCTCCGCATCCCTCTGCTGTCTGACATGCCGTCGGTGTTCCCTGCTCTTTTATTCCTCCACACGCTCCACGGTCGTCTCCGAATTCATATCATAGAAACCAACCGTATTCTTGTCCGATATGACCGTAACGCCCACCACATCATACAGCCGGTGGTACGCCCGGAACTCGCCTCCCACGTAGCCGGTACAGCTGATGGACAGCAGATACTCGCCTCCCTGCAGATCCATATTCTGTTTGAAGGAGGCCACGTAGATCTCTCCCGCCCGCGCCAGTCCGACGCCGACCTTCTCGTACATGGTGTTCGTTCCCGTGACAGCGATTCCCTGCACGGTCTTAAACGTATAGGTAAAAATCGGGTCCTGAATATCGGTGTGGAACTGCACCTTTGAGCGGATGGTAAAAGATGTCCCCTTCTGGATACAGCTCGTGTAGCTTCCGTACTCGTCAATCACCGCAAAATCAATGATTTCCGCTTCCCCGGTCCCGTATTCATTCACCTGCGGATTCAGCTCGTAGTTGGACTTCCACAGCTTCTTTGTCCCGTCTTCTTTCGCGTCCGCAAGCACCTGTCCGCTCGCAATATTCTGCGACTGATTTAACAGCACTTTCTTGTACAGGTTGATCGTGTCCTTGGGATTTCCCTCCGACAGCTTGACGCCCTTGTTTAGGAGGATCACGCGGTCACAGTATTTTGCCACACTGCTGATGTCATGGCTGACAAAGATGATCGTCTTGCCCTCCGCCTTGAAATCCTCGAACTTTTTATAACATTTTGCCTGGAAAAACACGTCTCCGACCGACAGCGCCTCATCGACAATGAGGATCTCCGGATCAATGTTGATCGCCACCGCAAACGCCAGACGCACAAACATACCGCTGGAATACGTCTTGCACGGCTGGTTTACAAATTCGCCGATATCCGCAAATTTCAGAATATCGTCCAGCCTTGCATCCATCTCCTCCCTGGAGAATCCCATCATCATGCCGTTGAGATATACGTTTTCGATGCCGGTGTATTCCATGTTAAAGCCTGCGCCAAGTTCCAGCAGCGCCGAGATTCTTCCGTCGATCTCTACCTCACCGCTTGTGGGTGAGAGCACGCCTGTGATAATTTTTAAGATGGTAGATTTGCCGGAGCCGTTCGTTCCGATGATTCCGACCGTCTCACCTTTTTTCACATCGAACGTGACATGGTCGAGTGCCCGATGTTCCTTGAATCTGCCTTTTCCCGCAAGCCCCAGTGCGTCAAACAGCCGCTCCGAGGGTCTGTTGTATAGCCGGTATACCTTGCTGACATCTTCTACCCTGATTGCTAACTCATCCATTCAGTTACAAATTCCTCTCTATAATACATCCGCGAAATGCGGTCGCAGCCTCTTGAACACGGTTGTTCCGAGAAACAGTAGCACTGCCGTCACAACCCAGAAATATACGGTAAGCCCCATATCCTCCCAGAATCCGATATGATTGATCAGCGCGTTCCGGTATCCCGAAACAATATAGTACATCGGATTGAGCTTTAACACGGCAATCGCCCATCCCGGTATCTGCACCATCGTCTCAAAGTTCCACATAATCGGCGTCACCCACATGCCAATCTGCAACAGGATTCCCACCACTTCTTTCATGTCGCGGAAAAATACCGTCACCGCACTCGTCGCATACACAAGCCCTGTCGCAAACAGAATCATACAGAAAGAATAATATATGACCTGAAGCGCATACCAGTCCGGCATATATCCCATACAGATGAAAAGCACAATCGTAAACGCCACAAAAAACAGATGCGTAAACAGCGCCGATATCATTTTTACCACTGGGAGCATATCGATCTGGAACACAACTTTTTTTACCAGATAGCTGTACTCCACCAGAACACCGGTGCCGCCGTTTAGCGCTTCCTGAAAATAAAACCACGGCACAAGTCCCGCTGTCAGCCACAGCACGAACGGAATCTCAATTCCGGTCCTAAGATCCGTCGCCTTGGAATTCAGTCCCTTCTCAAACACGAACCAGTACAAAAGCACCGTGATTACCGGCTGGACGAACGCCCAGACCACACCAAAGTAGGAGCCTGCAAACTTCTTCTTGATGTCATTTTTTGCCAGATTCCATACCAGGCTTCTACTTCCGATCAGATGATGAAGCAGTGATGTATCCTTCTTCTTTCCTGCCATCTATGTTCTCCTAATCTCTTTCTATCCCTCTGCAGGCGCATGTTTTTCCTTACTTTATGCCGTGCGCCGCCTTATATTCTGCGAAGCTTTTCTGCACTTTATCCTTGTCGGATAAGATCAGATCCGCCGCTGTCATTCCTTCCGGCATCGGCCATTCCACGCCGACCTCGGCATCATTCCACAGAATACCGCCCTCATCGTTCGGATGGTAGAAGTCCGTTACCTTGTAGCAGAACTCTGCCTCCTCCGACAGCACGATAAATCCGTGCGCAAAATTCTTCGGCACGAAAAACTGCTTCTTGTTCTCCGCGGAAAGCAGCACGCCGTACCATTTGCCGAACGTCTTCGATCCCTCTCTTAAATCCACCGCAACGTCAAACACCTCGCCGTTTACCACACGAACCAGCTTGTCCTGCGGATAATTGATCTGAAAATGAAGCCCTCTAAGTACTCCTTTTTTGGAAGATGACT